>Ga0079218_10000762_pt1 | contig 10469 bp, 10 predicted proteins | sample NCCompost_FD_77181 | JGI IMG/M metagenome (GOLD analysis project Ga0079218, IMG submission 77181) | Agricultural soil microbial communities from Utah to study Nitrogen management - NC Compost | ecosystem: Environmental > Terrestrial > Soil > Agricultural land | place: USA: Utah | collected... | reverse complement strand
GCCCAACAGCGACATGCCGAGCCGATAGTGGGCCCCGGCATTCTTTTCTTCGAGCTTTGTGATCGCCTTATACGCCTCCGCCGCCTCATGCCAATTCTTTTCCTGGTAGGCCTTATTTGCAGCAGCCCGAATTTCAGGTGTGATTACTCCGCCGGTCTGCGCAAAAATGCTCGCTGCCAGGACCGGTACCGAGACAAATACTACAAGTGCCCGTAACATGACATACCTCCAAATCTAAGGCTTCATCGCTTTCTCTTTCTCATTGCACGCGCCGGGGTCGATCGTGGAAGCACCACTCGCGATCTTCCAGCCGGCCTCGGTACGAACTAGATTGAATTGATTGATGCCGCAGTGCGAAACTTTGCCCTCGGCGAAGAACACGTATCTGCCCCAGACCATTGCCCAGTCGCCATCGACGTCGATCTTTGGCTCGTACATCACTTCCTTGATCGCGCCGGGCTTTGTGAAGAACTTGCTGAAAGCTTCACCCCCGATCACGTCAATGCGTGTTTTACCATCGCGAAGCTTTCGAATCGCCACAAGCTGGTTTTCTGGTGTTCCGGTCGCGATGATCCCAGGCGCATTCGCAGCGGCCATTTCGTCAAAGAGCTTGTTAACGACCGCGAGTGCGGCCTTCTTATCGTCTTGTTGAGCGAACACCGGCAAACAGAAGGTGGCGAGTGTGAATAGTAATATGATCGTGATTTTCATATGAGTGTTTCGTGTTTGTTAGCTATTAGTTATTCGCTGTCTTCGGTTCGTGATACGACCCGGCTATCTTCGGGGCGATCTCGTCGAACCAGCCATTGAGTTCGGTTTGGGGGTACCATTTTCCCTTGAGCATCACCCCGGCTCGGTTCTGAGTGGCAGAGATATTTTCCAGCGGATTCGCGTTTAGCAAAACCAGATCCGCCCGCTTGCCTTTTTCGATCGTTCCGACCTTATCAAGCACGCCAAGAAATTCCTGCGGATTTCGTGTTCCGGCAGCGAGCACGGCATAATTTGAAATACCGGCATCCTTCAGCGCTTTGAGCTCGTGGTGAAGCCCGAACCCATAAAGCCACAAAAACTCGGGCGTGTCTGATCCGGCCATCAACTTCCCGCCGGCATCATGTATCGCTTTGATCAGCTTTTCTCGAAGGTCGACCCAACGAGCGCGTTTCCCGAGCGGCACCGTATTGATAAAACGATTCTTCTTATAGAAATCCAGCCATTGCTGCTGCACCTTCGCGGGATAGAACTTGAAGTCCGGCTGCGCGCGTATCTCTTCTTCGGTCCGGAGACGGCCAAAAGAATTCTTCATAAAGTGGTGCGTCGGATTTACGAACGGGTTTGCGGCGACAGTTTTCCTGGCGATCTCCGGGATCCTGCTTTCGTCCATATGGTCAAAGCTCTTCCAGTTGTCGGGATTGTAGATGTAGAGATCCGAGACCGATCCTTTCACCGGCGCATCGTTTTTCAGAAGTAGTTCCATGTAACCGTCGAGGTGCTCGATCTGCTGTCTAGCCTTCCAGGCACGCTCCACGCCGATAAAGCGGCTGTCCGCGTGGCCGACGACGCGGATGTTCTGTTTCGCGGCTTCGCCTACCGCCGCTTCGTAAACCTCTGCCGGGACAAACGTGGTTACCTTGATAAAATCGTAACCCGCGGCCTTCGATTTGCGGACCGCTTCGCGTGCTTCCTCGGGCGTCTTGACGACGAAGTTGTTTCCCTGTTCGCGGCCTGTGAGATGCGGCGACGCGACCCATATTGTCGGGGCGGCAATCTCGCCCTTCGCCGACTTCGTCCGCAATGCAAGCAATTCCGGCGTTCCGATCATAAAGCGAACCGTAGTAACACCGTTCGCAACCATCACACGAAGCTCATCAGGCGCGATCGAATCGGGATACTCGTCGCTATCCGATAGCAGATGCGTGTGCATATCGACGAGGCCCGGGATCAGGTATTTGCCTTTTCCATCAACCGTAACCGCATCTTTCGGGACCCTCACCTTTTTTTCGTCGCCGATCTCGGCGATCACGCCATTTTTGACAATGACTGTCTGGTTCTCGATGACCCGTTCGCGGTCCATAGGGATGACGTTGACATTCGTGATTGCCACAACTCCATGATGGGCGTTTACAATCGCCGTTGAAAAAACAAGAGTAGTGAAAATTGCGAAAATAGAACCTGTTCGTTTCATTTTTTCTCCAAGGTTGATGCTCATTGTTTCGGCAGCGGGTTTTGCACATCGACGACCATCTTAAAAACGCCGCTTTCATCGCGCCTCCAGACATGGACGTAATAGCCGGTCTCTGCTTCCGATCCGCCGGTGGCTGAAAAATACTTTCCGTAGGTGAACGCGAAGTCGTTTGACTTTGATATTTTGCCACCGAGAAATTCAAAGCTATCGGCCGAGATCATAACTGCCATGATCCGGTCCTCGTTTGTCATCGGCATGCGCGATTTTCGATGTATACGGAATTGCCTCCGCTCAAACAGGTTCGCATATGCCTTCGCCATCCCGTGTTCACTTATGTATCTTGTCAATGATTCGTCGAGAGTTCTTAGTTTTTGCTCGCTAAGTTCGCTCAATTTTCCTTTCTGTCCGATCTGAAAAACGTTCGCGGCCGTAAATCCAGTGTCGATGGGAGCAACCGCTTCGGGCGTATCCACACCCATGTCGATCGCTACTTTCCACGTCCCGTCAGCTTGTTTTTGCCAGACTGAAAAATAGATCCCGTGGCGCGGCGGCTTCGAGTTCGGGCCTAGATCGGTAAACAAAACGGGGCCGGTGGTATAACCGAGATCGCCGGCTTGTGAGATGTCGCCAAACATCGGCTGCCAATTAAAGATCAAGGTTCTCGGCCCAGTCTCTGCCGGGCGCTTCTGCAGCACTTCCTTTGTTCGTTCGGGATGCGGTCCAAACCCGATCCCGTCATCCGCAAAATACTTTATAAAACCCTCACGAAAACCGACCTTCACCGTCTCTGCCGCGAACGCGCGCTCGGCTGCGACAAGGTCTTGCAGGTAGCCGTTTACAGTCTGTGAATGGATCTCTCCAACGAGGACAGCCATGACGAAGCCACCGAGAAGCAATGTATTTTTTGATAGAACAGCAAACATTCCACCGCCTTATGGTAGAGGCTTGGATTTTCTCGGAAGCTTTTCGTCCATCATCGCCGTTTGATACGCGAATGCTGCGATGATCGTTGAGGCCTGTTTCATATCGTCAGCCTGAATGCGATCGTAGTTGTCCTGATTCGAATGATGTGTTCGCGTGTTGTATTCGACAGGATCCTGAATGAACTGAAATCCGGGAAGCCCGATCGCATCAAACGGCAGGTGGTCCGTTCCGCCGGTGTTTGCAAGAGTCAATGTCTTCGCTCCCACATCGGCAAAAGGCGCAAGCCAGGCCTCAAAGAACGGACGCACCCCGCTGTTCCCCTGCATATAAACCCCGCGGATCCTTCCCGTACCGTTATCGAGGTTGTAGTATGCGGAGAGCTTGTCGTAGTCCGCCGCCTTTACCAAAGAGTCATTTTTCATCTCCCCGAAATGCTTTTTGACGTATGCCGTGGAGCAAAACAGGCCTTGCTCCTCGCCGGACCATAAGGCAACGCGGATCGTTCTCCGCGGCTTGAGCCCCGAAGCGAGAATAATACGCGCGGCCTCCATCACGGCCGCGCAGCCGGCTGCATTGTCCGTAGCACCGGTCGAGCTGTGCCACGAATCGAGGTGGCCGCCGAGCATCACAACCTCGTCCTTTAATTTCGGATCGCTGCCCGGGATCTCGGCGATGGTGTTGTATCCGTTCGGATCCTCATCGTAAAACTGTGCATTGATCTCGATGCTCATCTTCGGCGTGACACCGTTCCTTATCATCCGCACTAGCCGGTTGTAGTCCTCCGACGCAACCGTCACCTGCGGCATCATGCTCGACTCCCATTTCTTGATCTGCGGCTGGAACGCGGGCGAGTTGAATAGATCGTCAAATGACTTCAGCTCTTTCATCTCGACGCCGACGCTCGCACCCTGCACGAACGATGTTCCGCCGCTGCCTTGATTGCTGTTCTCGATCATGACGGACGCGCCCTCATCGATGAGAAATTTCAACCGCTTCGCCTGAGAGTTAAAGTGCTCCGTAATGTTTTTCAGCATCGCGGGCGGCGGATCGTCACCTTCGGCCGCCGGGGCCGGTGCAGCCGCCATCTTAGCAAGCTGCTCGTTGCTGAGCCGGGTCGTCAGCGACTGGTCGATCGGCTTCAGCGGCCTTTCGCCTGAAACAAGTACGATCTTTTCCCTGAGTTTTCCTTTGTACTTTGCGAGGTCCGAATCGTCTTTCGCGTCCAGGAACACCACTTCACTATTTACGGCACCCTTCGTCGAGGGCGACCACGCCGCAGGATACGCATTCACCGGGACGTAGTGCGGCTCGACGATGTTAGCCGAAAATTTACGCAGCGACCAACCGCGTCCGAACGGCCCCCACATTTCGAGGTGCGCGTTCTGCATTCCCCATTCCTTCATCTTGTCGCGGGTCCACTCGTTCGCTCGTTTCATATTCGGTGACCCGGTCAAACGGCCGCCGATGACGTCCGTCATATACGACAGTGTCTGCATTACTTGCGAGCGGCTCATGCCCTCTTCCTTAATGCGGTCTATCGTTTCCTTGGGCGCCGTGTAAACCGCCGGTGCGGCGGATTGCGCCGAAACTGCGGGAACACTCGCGACAAAGGAAAGGGTTAGGAATAATGCTGTAAGTCTTTTCATATAATTTGAGGTCACACTCGCTAATGCTCGTGTTTCTGCCTTAGACGCCCGCCACCGCAATACCGTCCGGAGCCGCGCCGGGATTCACGCTGCCCGTCACGGACATCTTCTCCAGATCGATCTTCACCACAGCGTCAACGCCGGGTGCATTCGGATCCGGCCGGCCGCTCGTGATGAAAAGGGTCTTACTGTCGTTTGAAAACGCAACTCCGAGCGGGACGTTGTCAAGCTTTAACCGCTTGACCTCCTTTCGCGTCGGAACATCTATAACCAGGATCTCTTTGGTTGGGATCATCGTACAAATAACGTACTTTCCGTCCGGCGTAAAGCGAACGCGGTACGGGCGGCCGCCTACGTTTATCTTCGCAACGGATTTGTAAGCTGCGGTATCGACGATCTCGACCATCCCTTCAACGTTGAGACCCAGCCAGACCTCTTTGCCGTCCGGCGAAAGGTCGATCGCTTCGGGCTGTCTGCCGACCGGAATGTGCGTGATCGGAGGACGTCCCGGCGTCAGCGGCGGCAGCTCGAGAGCAGTCACGGAGTCCGAGCCGATATTGGCTGTATAGAATTTTTTTTGGTCCGCGGTGCCGACGACCATATGCGAGCCGTTCTGCCCGGTTCCCATTATCCAATCGATCTTGTTTGCAACAGTGTCATAACGAGCGATCGCCCGATTCGCCTCCGCAGTAAAGTAGAGCTTTGTGCCGATGAGTTGCAGACCGTGCGGCCGAACAAGCGGCAACGTATCGAAACGCCGAAGCTCTTTCGCGGTCGCGATGTCGATCACGGAGATCGAGCTGCCTGGTGTCTGCGCGCCATAGTTTGCAACATATGCTGTCTTTCCGTCCGGTGACAGCACAACCTCGTGCGGGCCGTTGCCGACCGGTACCTTTGCAACGACCGTCATCGACGACGGATCGATTATCGTCATCGTCGCGTCGCCCTTGTTCAGCGCCACCAGAACAGGCTTTACCTGCCCGATCACGATGGTGTAGCTCTTGAAAACGAATATGATGCCCAGACAAAGGGCGAAAAGAAGCTTTCCTGTTTTTGGCATAGGGGATACTCTCTGAGTTTTGAACCTATTGAGATGTTAGTCAAAACTCTATCTGCTCGACACTAAATTGTGACGAAACGCATCGCGATGTGGTGAATCGTATTTTCGGCCGCCGAGGCATAGAAACAATTGAAGATTGAAAACTGAAAATGGAAAATCAGATCAGTGTCCCTTCATTGTTCATTTTTTGCATTTTCCACTGGCTTCTCTGTGTCTTTGTGGTCAAATCAAGCCTGATTACCGAACAGCTCGAGAAACCGCTCGCGGTAATTTCTGCTCAGGGCGAGCTCGGTACCGTCGCGAAGCATAACCGCATAGTCGCCGCTGAACATCGGATGAAGTTCTTTGATGCGGTCGATGTGGACGACCGTTGAACGGTGTATCCGGATGAACTTGTCTGGATCGAGCTTGGTCTCTATGCCGTTCATCGTTTCGCGGATCATGTGCGATTCCTTGCCCACGTGCAGCCGCACGTAATTTCCCGCAGCCTCGATCCAGTCGATCTCGTCGGCTTTGAGAAAGAAAACGCGCCCCACAGTCTTCACCACAAGCCGGTCGAGATACTTTTTCTCGCTTTTCAGATTCTCTATGAGCGAAGTGAGCCGTTCGTCCAGGTCGCCGCGATGGCGGTCTTCGATCTGCGCACGAGCACGTTCAATGGCGCGCTGAAATCGATCGCGGTTGAATGGTTTGAGAAGATAATCGAGCGCGTGAACATCAAAAGCCTGGAGCGCATATTGATCATACGCTGTAACAAAAACAACTGTTGGCAGCTGCGTGCCGTCGAGCGATCTGATCACCTCAAAGCCGTTTTTCTCCGGCATCTGAATATCGAGAAAAACGAGGTCGGGCTGCTCGGTCCGAATAGCTTTGACAGCATCTTCACCGTTTCCGCACTCCCCGATGACAGCAATGTCTTTCTCGTCACGCAGAAATCGCTTCACGCGTTCGCGTGCCAACGGTTCATCGTCAACAATCAGGGTTCGGATCTTCACACCGGACAATTTATCTCTTTGAACGGGATCTCCAGGTCCACCCGGACGCCGCCCTCGCCGACCGCGGCGATCTCAAACTTGTGTCCCTCCCCGTAGAGGTGCTTTAACCGCCGCCGTGTATTAGACAGCCCGACTCCTTCGGAAAGGGTGCTCGTGTCGCCGAATGGGACGCCGAGTCCGTTGTCTGCCACCGTGATCTCCAGATGGCCGTTGTTTCGCTCGGCCGCAATAGCGATCCGGCCGCCGGTTGCCCGCGGACTGATGCCGTGCTTGATCGCGTTTTCCACCAGCGGTTGGAGGATCATGTTTGGCACGCACGCGTCGAGTGTCTCGGGCGCTATCGTCATTTCGACCTTGAGCCGGTCGTGAAAACGCATCTGCTCGATCTCGATGTATTTATTCAGAAACTCGAGTTCCTGTTTGAGGGCCACTTCCTGCACCTCAAGATTTTCAAATGACATCCTTAGAAGGTCGCTCAGATCGGTGAGCATTCGGTCCGCAGCGTCCGGATCGCGATGGATCAGTTCTGAGATCGCATTAAGAGTATTAAAGAGAAAATGCGGGTGAAGCTGCATCTTCAAAACCTGAAGGCGGGATTGCGCCAGGCGAGCTTCGAGCTTTGAGGTCTGCAGCTCGCGTTCACGATATTTCTGGTAGTAGTTGTATACCGACCAGATGCCGACGACGCCCCAGTAGATCAACTGGCTCAAATGCAGGTTGAAGGAGACGAAAAACTTATACGCTTCCCAAAAATTCGGGAAGGTTAATCCGGGCGGATAGCCGAGCCGGGTTAGAATGTACGCATCAGCGGCAAGCTGAACCAGCCCGATAACAAGCCCCGCCGCAATGTGCACGGGAAGAGAGATCTTCCAGTGGCCCGGCTCAAAGGGGAACCGACGCGCGATATATAGGATCAGCGGTGTGAGCGCAAACCATATGTAACCGGAAACCAGCTGCCAGCTCAATATCTGCAGAAACGGCACCGGTTTACCGAGAAACTGACTTTGAAGCCAAAACTGGCTGGTGAAAAAAAGTGCGAAGAGGGTCCAAATACCCCAGATCGCGAACCATTTCAGCACACGGCTCTTATTGAAAAATGCAGATTCCATCCGTTTGCCTAGTATAACTCTTCAGACGTAAAGGCAATCGATCGTGTGACGAAGTGAATCTTATTGCGGATGGAACGCGGAAACCGCCTTCGTTTCTCAAAGCCGTGCGCATTACAATTGCCTCTGGATGCAGATCCTGGGCGACGGTTCATATTCGATCAGCAACAGTGTCTCGATCGACAGCGAGGGCGTCTCGCCGTTCGTCTTCTGCGGCGCGTGGCTGCTTGAGATCCTGGAGATCGAATCGGGCGAGTTTTATTTTCTTCGCGACGGCAAATCGGTGCGGCCCGCTTCGAAAAGATTCGGCATCTTTTACCCGCCCTTTTCGGTCGTGCGTTCGTACGTCAAACACCTCAAGGGAATGGTCCGCGGAGTCGGAGCGATAGACATGTTGCCCGGCCTGCCAAAGCATCCGGTGATATTCGAAACGAAGTTCAGAAAGCCTTTAGCCATCGCTGCACAGGCTGCCGACGTTATTGCCGCGGGTACGAATGTCGAGTCGATCGAGCCTAACACAAAGCTTTCACTAGTATCAGTCCGGGCGAAGCGTCTGATCGACGAGAATTATCTTGTGTTTCCATCCATCGCAAAGGTCGCCGAACGGCTAAACGTTTCCCACTCTCATTTGTCACGGCAGTTCAGACGTGACTTTGACATGAGCCCGAGCGAATATCTTCATCATCTCCGCGTGGCGGATGCCACTTTCCGCCTTACGCTCGGCGAGCCGATTATCGATATTTCTCATGACGTCGGATACAACGATCTGAGCCGTTTCTATAAGCAGTTTCGCAAAAAGACGACAACCTCTCCGGCGATCTGCAGAACGATCCTTGAAAAGCGAACCTGATCTCACATCAAAAAACGCCAAGACACACGCGGCGTATCGCATTACAATCGCTTCAGTTGGAGGTGAGATTATGCGAAAGGTGATATTTGGCGGAGCGAACAGCCTTGACAACTACATCGCGCGAGAAGACGGGTCGTACGACTGGATACTGTTTGGCGACGAAGCGAAGGAAGTGATGAAGGATATGTGGTCGAGGTTCGACACAATCGTTATGGGTCGAAAAACGTATGAGGTGGCAGTGGGAACCGCGCCGAAGTCAAAGAACAAAAAGGAAAAAAAGAACCCGTACGGCGAAATGAAGGGCATTGTATTTTCTCGGACACTCGAGACGGGCGCACGCGACGGTGTCGAATTTGTCTCGGAAGATCCTGGAAAGTTCATCAAAAATCTGAAAAAAGAGAAGGGAAAAGATATATGCATTATGGGCGGCGGAGATCTTGCTAGATCGCTCTTTGAGGCCGGTATGATCGACGAGATCGGATTCAATATTCATCCTGTATTGCTGGGCGCAGGCGTGCCGCTCTTTCATAAAATGAAAAAACAGATAGACCTGGAACTGATCGAGTGCAGGCCGTTCAAAAACGGCTGCGTCTATGTTCTTTATCGCGTAAAGCACTAGATTCGATACGCGTGTCCAAGTAGAATCGATCGCATGGCGATAAAACCCGAATTGCTCGAAATACTGCGTTGCCCGAAATGCAAATCAAAGGTTGAACTCAGGCCTGACGGCAGCGCGCTGAAATGCGTAAATGCTGAGTGTCGGCTCGTATATCCGGTCAAAGACGACATTCCGGTGATGATCATCGAAGAGGCGACAACCGAAAAATAGTGGTCAATGGTCAGTTGTCAGTGGTCAGTAGATTTGGAAAACTGAAACTGTCGTGGCCAAAAACCAAAGACCCAAAACCAAGAACCAAGAACAGATCGACTGGCAAAAGGTCGGGCGCGTTCTCGTTATTCGGCTTCGCTCCATCGGCGACACTGTTCTTGCAACTTCGTCCCTCATCGCGCTCAAACGATTTCTGCCACACGCCGAGGTGGACATCCTGCTTGAAGACTGGGTCGCACCCCTCCTTGACGGACACGACGCAGTTGACAACGTCATTACTACGAGCAAGACATCGAACGCGCGGCTGAAAACCGCGCGCGAGATCCGCAAACGAAAATACGATGTTGTTTTTAATCTCCATGGTGGGTCAACCTCCTCATTTTTTGTCGCCGCATCGCGGGCAAAGCATCGGGTTGGCTACGCCGGTTACCGATACTCGTTTCTCTACAACCACCTACTATCGTCGTCGGCGGATTTTTGGGGCCGCGAGAAAACGCATTCGGCGGAGCAGCAACTCGCGCTTCTCGGACATGTTGGAATACCGGTCAACGATAAACCGTGGAGCCGCCTTGCGGTAACTGAAGGCGCCGCGGCCTCGCTGCCCCAGAAGCTAGGAGCTATTGGGTTCGATCCTCATAGCAAATTTGCTGTAATTCACCCGCTTGCGGCTTTTGATTCTAAACGTTGGGCGCCGGAAAAGTTCGCAAAGGTTATCCGGGACCTCTCGGATCGCGGCATCAACTCGATCGCGTTAGGTTCGCAAACGGAAAGAAATGAATTGGAGAAATTGAGATCGCTGTCCGAAACGCCGATGTGGGTATCTGCTGATATTAACCTTCCGGAAACCACTGCGTTACTCTCGAAGGCAGCCCTCTTC
>Ga0079218_10000761_pt1 | contig 10471 bp, 6 predicted proteins | sample NCCompost_FD_77181 | JGI IMG/M metagenome (GOLD analysis project Ga0079218, IMG submission 77181) | Agricultural soil microbial communities from Utah to study Nitrogen management - NC Compost | ecosystem: Environmental > Terrestrial > Soil > Agricultural land | place: USA: Utah | collected... | reverse complement strand
CCAGTAGTTGGATAAAGCGTTGACCAACTGTCCCGGTAGCGCCGAGGATACCCACGCGAAATTTTCTGGTCATTGGGAAGCTACTCCGGCTTGCGCAGCAAATGCTTTCTTCATGCGCGCCACACCTTCTGCGAGTTTGGATGTGTCAGCGCAAAACGAGATGCGCAGGAACCCCTCGCCTTCGTTACCAAACGCAGAACCGGGAACCGTAACCACGCCGTGTTCAAGTAACTTTTCGGCGACTGCTAAGGACGATCCATACTTGCGGACATCTACCATCGTATAGAAGGCGCCGTCGGGAGCTACGGCATGTAAGCCGAGCTCACTTCTGATCAAATCAACCAGGTAGTCGCGCCGCTGGTGAAACGTGCTACGGATCGTTGCGCGCGCGACGGCGCCTTCGCCCGTCCAGGCCGCCAAAGCTGCTTTTTGCGAAACTGTTGAAGCGCAAGTCGTCACGTAGCCATGCAAGACAAGCGCGGCGCGAATAACTGCGGCCTCGCCACAAATCCAGCCGAGACGCCAGCCCGTCATACTCATCGATTTCGAAAGCCCGCTGATAACGATCGTCCGATCATAAAAAGTCGAGGCTGTAGGCGGCGGCTCGTTACCGTAATAAATGTCTCGATAGATTTCGTCGCTGAGCAGAAATACGCCTGTGCCTTTGAGCGCTGCGGCAATCGCGGCAAGGTCCCCAGCCGAAAGAGAGCGGCCGGTCGGGTTGGAAGGACTGACGCATACGACAACTGTGGTTCGTTTGGTGAGCGCCTGCCGGAAAGCCTCCGCGTCGAAGGAAAAGTTACCGGTGGCTGGCATGCGGTAAGTGATCGGAATACCACCAGCCATGCGGACAATCGTCGGGTATGCAACAAAGCCCGGATTTGGAATCAAGACTTCGTCGCCTGCTTTAATCAAAGTCAGCAAAGCCAGGTAGAGCGCCTCTTGCGAACCGGCAGTGATAACAACCTGATCCGCCGACAAGTTCAGCTGCGGATAATCGAGGGCAACGCGTTCACGGAGAGCGGGCAGTCCGGCTTGCAGGGTGTATCCATTCTGTTCTTCCGCAATCACCTTGATTGCTGCATTGCGAATCACATCCGGAGTAGGCAAGTCCGGCTCGCCGAGCCCCAGGCTAATGTCGCCGGGTTTGGCCCGGTCTGATATCTGACGAATCGGGCTCTTCTCAATGTTTCTCAAAAATGGCGGTGGCAGAAAGTCGGTCAACGCAGGTAGTCCTCCAGTTGCACTGCGCGATCGGTCTTCGCATCACGATATTTCACAATTACTGCCGCATATATCGAGAGTCCCCATTCGCGACCGCGCTCGCTCTGCACGGCGCGCGAGCCAGGCACAACAACCGCTCCGGCGGGAATTTCCAGGGGCGCGTCCGGCTTTCGTTGATAGACAGTCTCGCGCACCAGATCGTAAACCGGGGTTGAGCCGGTCAGAATTGTTCCGGCAGCGAGCACGGCGCGCTCGCGCACGATGGTGCCTTCGTAAACGCCACAGCCGCCCCCTACCAATACATCGTCTTCGATGATCACCGGCACCGCTCCGACGGGTTCCAAAACTCCACCCACCTGGGCAGCCGCTGACAAATGCACTCGCTTCCCAATCTGCGCGCAGGAGCCGACGAGTGCGTGACTGTCGATCATCGTCCCTTCGTCAACATAAGCTCCGGCATTGACATACATTGGCGGCATGCAGACCACACCGGGCGCGATAAATGCTCCGTCGCGGATACTGGAACCGCCGGGCACGATTCTTACTTCATCGGCGGTAGTCAGGTCACGCACCGGATAAGTGTCCTTATCGAGGAAACGCAACGGGCCACCCGCGGACATATCAACCAGTGAACCCATGCGGAAGCCGAGCAAGATGCCTTGCTTTACCCACGAGTTGACGGTCCAGTTGCCGTTAATATCTTTTTCTGCGGCGCGAATCTCGCCGCGATTGAGTGCCGCCTTGAATGCGGCGAAGAGATCTCGATCCGCATCCGTGAACGGAGAGTCTTTGCGCGCCGCGAGCTCTTCTATCTGTTCACGCAGCCGCATGCGAAGTTTCCTTTAGCAATCCCAGCTCCGCGATTACCGCGCGCAATTTCGTTTTGCTCTGCTCGTTAATGGGCACGAGCGGCAGACGATAACTCTCCTCAATCAGTCCCATCATCGCGAGCGCCGCCTTCACCGGACCAGGACTCGACTCAATGAAGTTCACGTCCATTAATGGAAGCAGTCGATAATGCAGCGTGCGCGCTTCCGGCCAATTCCCTTCCAGTGCAAGATTGATCATTTGCGACATCAACGCAGGTGCTTCGTTAGCTGCAACGGAGATCAAGCCCTCCGCGCCCAGTGCCAGGAGGGGAAAAGTGAACGAGTCGTCGCCCGAGAGCACGCGAAATCCAGCAGGACGGTCGCGCAGTATCTCCATGATCTGCGAGAGATTTCCCGACGCTTCTTTAACAGCCACAATGTTAGGGACGTCGCGTGCCAAACGCAGAGTTGTTTGCGCACTAATGTTTGAAGAGGTACGACCCGGAACGTTGTAGATCACCACTGGCAGATCGCTTACGGATTCAGCGACGGCGCGGAAGTGCGCATCTAACCCGTCCTGCGTTGGTTTGTTATAGAAAGGAGCGACGACCAAAACCGCGTCGGCGCCCAAAGCGCGCGCGGCTTGCGAATACTCAATCGCCGCTGCCGTCGCGTTGCTGCCCGTCCCGGCTATCACGCGGGCACGACCCTCTGCCGCATCGATTACCAGTTTGATGACCTGCTGATCCTCGGCCTCAGTCATCGTTGCGCTTTCACCGGTCGTGCCACAAGGCACGAGTAACTCAACGCCTCCCGAGATCTGATACTCGACAAGCCGCTGTAAAGCGGTCTCATCAATCGCGCCAGCGCGCGTGAAGGGAGTTACGAGGGCGGTGGCGCAGCCACGTAGCCAATCGATGTTATTGGTCATGGGAAGTTCTCCTTAATGGGATTGCCGATCTCTTAAATGATGAATGATGAACCATGAACGATGAGTAAATCTGTGTAACCCTATGCGACTGGCATTTATAGTTCATCATTCATCATTCATTATTCATCGTTCATCATTCATCGTTCGTCTTTATCATTTCCTCGATCAAGTCAGAAAATTCAAACACGCCGGTTCGGCCGACGATCCAATTGGCGGCGAGCAGTGCACCTGAAGCGAATCCTGCGCGCGACCGCGCCGTGTGCGTCAACATTATTTGATCGGCAGCCGAGTCGAACCCTACGCGATGCGTGCCAGGAATTGAGCCCGCGCGCGTGGAAGTGATGAAAATCTCGCGTGCGATGTTTTCCTTCAACAAGTCGTGTAAACGCAACGCTGTCCCGGACGGTGCGTCGCGCTTCTGCTGATGATGGGCTTCTTCGATGAACGGCGCGTAATCATTGGAACGTGCAAAAAGCTCTCCGGCCCGCGCGACAACGCGATAAAAGAGATTAACGCCCACCGAAAAGTTTGCGCCATAGATCAAAGCGCCTCCCTGGTCCGTTACGCTCCGGAGTATCGCGCTTTTTTCCGACTGCCAACCCGTAGTTCCTTCAACAAGCGGCACTTTAGCGTTGACGCAAGCAGCAACGTTTCGCCCTACTGCCGTGCCCACTGTAAAGTCGATCGCCACATCATGACGGCGAAGACGCGCCGCTAATTCATCGAGTGAAGTCGCGCCGGCGTCTGAAGTGATTACTTCGCCAATCTCGTGTCCGGCAGCGCGCGCCTGCGTCGCGACCAATTGACCCATCTTGCCATTTCCAAACAAAGCGATCTTCATTTGATTAAGCGTCTTTAAGTCGTGGCGCTTTTCGATTCCACTTTTGCTGACAGGAGCATAGCTACCCTTACGTAGAGTTCAACGGCGCGGCTTAATTCATTTTTCGAGATGCGTTCGTGGTCCGTGTGCGCATTCAGGATCGAGCCAGGGCCAAGCAAGAGCGGCTTCCCCCATCTTGTCAGGTAAGGGATGTCCGTCGTAAAGCGCACCATACACTGCTGCAGTTCGTCCAGGGCCGTGAGTCGCACCGGGGCATGCTCGGAAGAATATTTGATTTGCGCTCGACCAGCGACTGCGTCTGAAATGATTTCTTTGATCGGCTCGACTTCAGTAACGAGCCGCATTTGTATTTCGGCTTCCGCCGTTGCCGGCACGACATTCGGCTTTGTGCCGCCTGAGATCACACCAATATTGCAGGTCGTTTCGCCAAAAACATCGTCGGCTGGCCAAGCACAGTTTCTTAATGCCTCCAGCACGTCCAGTAACTTTTCGATCGCCGATTCGCCCTGTTCGGGGTAGGCCGAGTGCGCCGCCCGACCCGAAGTTGTAAGCGTAAAGCGCAAGGAACCTTTGGTGCCAATCGCCAAAAGGTTGTCAGTTGGCTCGCCGTTTATTAAGTAGCGGCACTCTTTCGCCCACGAGTGCTCGTTTGCCACGACTGCTCCGGCGCTGGCCATTTCCTCGTCCACCGTAAAGAGCAAACCGATCTCATCGCAGCCGCCGCGCCGCAAATTCTCGGCGGCGAAAATCTGTGCGGCAATAATGCCCTTCGCATCGCAGGCGCCGCGCCCGTAAATCTGTTCCGCATCTTCACTCGAGATGATATGCGGCGGAACGGTATCAAGGTGAGTCGAAAAAACAATGCGGGGTGGAGCCGCCGTTCGGGCGATAACGTTCTTACGCTGGTCCGCTACGGTTTGCAGTTCAACCTCGTAACCGAGTCGGCGCAGATACGATGCGAGAAAGTCCGCCACTGGCGCTTCCGCACCGGTAACGGAGGGGATATCAATCAGCTGCCTCGTAAGCTTGAATAGGCCCACAGAAGACTGTCCTTTGATTCTCGGAACGCTCCAGCTAGAAAGTGCGCGGTCAGTCTCTGACCCTTCCGCAGCTACGTCAATACTTGCAGCGCAGGGCTTAGCGCCGCGCAAAAACAGAGAGCGAGAAGTGGTAATTCAGTACCGCGCACCTCTTGTGAAAGCCATCACCCTTCACCTACCCAAATCTATCGACGGAAACTAGAGCACTGTCGAAGATGCTGCCTTCAGCCTTTCAGCTTTTGTCGATTCCTGGACGGTTTCCGCTTCGAAGAACGTTTCATGGAGGCGCCTCACGGCCTCGTTCAGTTGCCGCTCTTCTATTACAAAAGTCAGGTTAATGCTCGATGAGCCTTGTGAGATCAACATCACGTTGATATCGCTGATGGTGCTAAAGACGCGCGCGGCGATTCCCGGCGTGCCGCGCAAGCCGGCGCCGACCACACAAATCATCGCCCGCTCGGTTTCCACGCTAACAGTTCCCAGTGATTCCAACTCCGCCACAATTGCGTCGAGTTCACTCGCATCATCCAGCGACAGCGAAACGCTGACTTCCGAAGTAGTAACTACATCGACAACTTTCCGGTGTCGATCAAAGACTTCGAAGATCGCGCGCAGGAATCCATATGCGCCCAACATTCGCGCCGAGCTAACCTGGACGGTAGTGATGCCGGTCTTGTGTGCAATCGCTTTCACCGTTTGCGCCGCAGTCTCGATCTCGGCACAGACCAAAGTGCTTTCTCCCGCAGGCGCGCGCGAATTGCAGATACGAACCGGAATCGCTCCTTCAACTGCAGGCTGGATCGTTTTCGGGTGCAGAACCTTTGCGCCGAAATAAGCAAGCTCGGCTGCCTCGTCATAGGAGAGCCGGGGAATCGTAACGGCACGCGGCACAACGCGGGGATCGGCGGTCAGCACGCCGGGGACGTCGGTCCAGATTTGAATTTCAGGAGCTGAGATCGCAGCGCCGACGATGCTTGCCGTGTAATCCGATCCGCCCCGACCAAGAGTGGTCGTTTGGCCGCTCGCAGATGCTGCGATGAACCCGCCCAGCACCGGCACTTGCAACTCCCTCAAGACAGGTAAGACTTCAGCCTGCGTCTGCTTCGTGGTTTCAGTTAACGAAGGCCCGGCATTGCCAAACTCAGCGTCTGTAACTATGCAGCGTTGCGCGTCGATCGTTATGGCCGGAATACCTGACGACCTCATCACGGCCGAGAGCAAAGCACTGGAAAGTAGTTCCCCTGTGGCGAGTACTCCGTCCTTCAACGCAGCCCGCTGTGAAGGATCTGAGCTGAACGAGTTAAGCAGGGTGGAAACTTCTTCCTGGTGGTGCTCGAGTGTGACTTTGAACTGCACGGCTTCCGCGGGCGTTAGTAACTCTTCACAGACCGCGGCATGTCTCGCAAAGTGGGGCTGAAGCAACGTATCAGCTTCAACGCGTCGATGATTTGCCGCCAAGGCAACAGCGGCGAGTAGTGCATCCGTCATCCCAGCCATCGCCGAGACAACTACGACCGGTCGCTGTTCAAGTCGTTCGCCAACAATATTGGCCACGCGGCAAAAGGCGCCGGCGTCTTCGACCGAACTGCCACCGAACTTCATCACAATGGATTCGATTGCTCTATTCACGAGTTTACTTTTTTGCGCTGTCTTGATGTGACGCAGAATTAGACGCGTATCGTCGTGCTGAAATTAGCCCGGGTTTCAACGCCGGGATAAAGGGACCCCCTGTTCTCGTCCGTGACGACGATGATCGAGCGCTGTTTCAACCAATCCCGGGCAAAAAAAGGAAAAGGCTGATCGGGATTGAACACGACCAGCCTTAGCAAAACCTAATGAGGGCGCAGCAATGCGCCCAAACTTTCTGTCGTAGCTCTCCACCTGAACGGTGACAGTCGCGCGGATTTAGCCGCGACAACCAGCCCCAGTTGCGAAGTTGCAACACGAGCTTCGGCGGCCTTCCCCTTTCCCTCAACGCGCGGACATCTTCCCGCTGTCAAACATGCTGTTCGACTGCATTGATTACTCCTGGAGGTCGCTCCTCTACCTGATTTAAAAGATCTAAACGAAATGTGTGGCCCAACTTAACGGCATGATGAAAGGTTGTCAAGCTTAACGATTGAATCATTGAATCATCGGACATCGGATCATTGAAACATCGGATCATCGGATCATTGAATCATTGCACGCCGGCCCTGAATTTTGACTCTGTAAGTGAGTGTCTCCCACTAAAGCATTCAATGACGCAATGATCCGATGTCCGATGTCCGATGTCCGATGTCCGACGATTCACTGATGCGATGATTCAATGATTCATTGACCCGATCACTTATTGATCCAATCTCCAAAAAAAGCGAGCTGAAGATTGCTCTCCAGCTCGCTCGTTTGGTTGAGTTTGGTTAAAAAGACTAGAACTGATAACGCAATCCAAATTGCATTACGCGACCAGCCTTAGTCTCGTTAAGCGGAACCTGCGTTGCGGTATAGCGACCGAAATCGTCTGTGGGCGCCAGGTTACGCAGGTAGGGATCACGCGGCAAGCTCAAGTCGGCGATTGAATCGTTATCGAACTTTTGCGTGTTAGTGACGTTAAAGACCTCCCAACGAAGCTGGAGCTCATGTCCCTCCCAAGGCAGCTTGAAGCTCTTGTGTAAGCCGAGGTCAAGCGAGACATAACTATCGCCTCTTAGCACATTACGGTCACCAACTTCACCCGGACGCGCGTTGCGGAAGGCAGCTAACGCGGTACGAGGATCGGCGAAAACGTTGGGTTGATTGATGGCCGCACCGCGCGAAGGATTTGTCGCGAGCGGCGTCACGCGAACGCCGTTGGATTGGACATTCCAGTTTGTCGCCCAGCGGCTGCCGTCGAATGGTGTCTGAATTGGTAAACCGCTGTTCCAACGGAAAATTCCCGTCAGATCCCAGCCACCGAGAATTCCTTCGCCAACACTGTTCATCCCGGAAAGAAATCTCTTACCACGCCCGAAAGGAAGTCCCATAACCCAATTGGCGTTGATGATGTGTGTGGCATCGAAGTCCGACGTTGCGTAATTCTGATCTGGTTCCAAGGCATTGACGATAAACGCGGTCGCGTATGCCGTGGACGCCTGGAGACCAGAAGCATTGTCGAGCGAGTGGCTGAAGGTGTAGTTGAAGTCAAAAGACAAGTCGTTGCCGAAGCGCTGTCGCAGGCTGAACTGGGCGGCGTTGTAATTCGAACGCGCGATCGTTCCGAAACTCGAGAGCGCGGCAAATTGTGGCTGATAGAACATGTTGTTGAACTTGGCCGGTCCGCCGCCGAAGGGACAGGTGGTGCAGTTCATGCTGTCGTCCCATAACAATTGCACGAACGTATAGTCGGTGATGCCAGCGCCGCCCAAGGCTGGAAAGGCAATAAACGCGTAAGCTGCCTGCGTTGGCGTGAGCGAGATATCTCCCCACCATTCCGGCATGTTGGGGAAAAGGTTGTCAAAGTATGCAAGTGTTGGAACCTGGTCAAGCGGGGTGTTTGCATACCGGTGGTCTACCAGATAGTTCATGGCCCCATAGAAAGTTTGCCCAGACTGGGGATCACGAATGTTGTTCAGTTGCATGATGTCGCGCGAAGCCAGTAACTTCCGTCCCATGCGTCCGACGTAACTGGCTTCAAAAGTCAGGCCTTTTCCTAATTCTCGGCCATACGACAGATTGAAGCTGTAGTTGTATGGAGTCGTGAGCGTGTCATCAAGCGATTGCTCGATGCGTTGATCTTCATTCGCCTCAATGGTCAAAGGGAAGGTCAGGTTATTGGGAATATTACTGACAAATCCTCGGACGCTGGGATTGGTTCCGGCAAATAGCGGTCCCAGGCGATCACTCACATTGAAAGTATTTGCGGCATTGCTTTGGCTGCCTGTAAATCCGAGCACTGAGTTCAGATCGAAGTTTACGGCGAGCTGGCTGCCGATGCGGTCGTAGGTCATACGGAAGCCGCCACGCAAAACGCTCTTACCCTGGCGACCGAATACACGCCCAAAGAAGTTGTCGCCGAGGTCGGGTGACCAGGCAAACGCCACCGCTGGTGCGAAGTTGTTCCAATCTTGCTCGTAATAACCGGGACGGCCATTCTTTTTCCCGGCCAGATCGAAACTGATGGAATCATTAAAGGGTACGCCATTGAAAGCACTCTCCCTGCGCCGATCAAAGTATTCACCGAGACTCACCGTCGGCTTGACCTGAATACCGTTGGTTTCGTAGACCGGAGTGGAAGTACCCCAACGCAATCCATAGGTGAGCGTAAAGTTGGGCTTCATGCGCCACGAGTCTTGAAAATAAAACTCATACTCTTCAGTGGCAAAAGTGCGCGTCGTGGGTGTGCCGGTGGGTTCTAGGGTGCCATCTGCGCCATAAACCAGGTTCGCCGAGAATTGCGAAAAGCGACCGATGACCGACGTAAGTGCGTCGCGCAAGTCGATGTCAAAATCAGGACTGACATCAGCGAAGATGGGATCGAAATCGCCATACACATCGAAGATCACGGAATCGCCGGAGAAGTCATAGTACGACGGGTTCAGTACAGCTTCGTCGAAAGACCCGCCAAACGCTGTGCGATTGTTCTTAATTAGTCGCACGTTTCCGCCGAACCCGAACGTGTGGTTGCCTTTGACCCAGGAAACGTCATCGACGAAGTTGTGCACCGGTGTGGTCCGGCTCAGGGTCCTGGAGAAAGCGAGGGGCGCAAAGATGAAGCGGAAATTGACTAGATTCTCGTTCGAGTCGCCCCCGTCTGAGAATGACGCGCGGGTTAAACCCCACGTTGCGCGGTTCACCAGACTATTGGAGATTGTCCACGTGTGGCAGACTGCAATCCCTTTGGGATGGTTCCAGAACTTGGGAGAAAGCGTATCTGGGAACTGCCCGACTTGAGTAATCACATCTTGTTGATAGGCGCCACGTGCGAAGAGTGTCTGCCGGTCAGTAAGATTGAAGTCAAACCTGGCGTGGTAAACGTTGAGTTCGGTTGGGGTGTTCGCATTGAATCTGAAAGCTGCTGTATTTAGTCCATCACCAAGCGAACTTGAATTGGCCGGGTAACGGGCGGCCGCTGCGGCCAGCACGCTTAGTGCTGCCGGATTAAGGCCTGGGCTAACACCGTTGACGGCAATGTAAGCGTTATTAATTTCCGTCGGCGTCAGACATCCAACGCCTGCCGGGGTGCCAGCCGGGCAACCAGGATCGGAGGCGCCGCTGTCGGTAAAGTAGCGAACGATACCCTGGCCCAAAGTCGGCAGGGGCACTTCGCGCACTGCTGAGGTGGCAGTTGCTTCGCGGAATCCTTCGTAAGTGAAAAAGAAGAAGGCACGATCCCGTTTAATCGGACCTCCAATCGCGCCACCAAAAATATTGCGCAGCAATTGCGGCCGCGGTACGCCGTCCTTGTTGTTGAAGAAGTCATTCGCCGACGTCACAGTGTTGCGGTGCGTTTCGAACAGTGCGCCATGAAAATCATTCGAACCGGACCTGCTTACCAGCGACACTTGAGCGCCGGAGGATCGACCCTGATCGGCGTTCGGGTTGGTGGTCGTTACCCGAAATTCCTGTAACGAGTCGCGGGTGACACGAACCACGCTAGCAAAGGCTTCGT
>Ga0079218_10000760_pt1 | contig 10474 bp, 11 predicted proteins | sample NCCompost_FD_77181 | JGI IMG/M metagenome (GOLD analysis project Ga0079218, IMG submission 77181) | Agricultural soil microbial communities from Utah to study Nitrogen management - NC Compost | ecosystem: Environmental > Terrestrial > Soil > Agricultural land | place: USA: Utah | collected... | reverse complement strand
TTTCTAAGGCGGCGCCTGAAGCGCCGCCGGAATGTTGTGCCCCGCTCAGCCGTGTGGCCCACCTATTTGAACCTGCAAAACAGGTGGGCGCCCAGAGAACGCTTTAGGGGATCTTGTTCCCTCCATGGAGGGCCAGACCCGCTCACCACGCTCGTAAAAGGGCTCCCGATCAAATAAGCATTGGTTCAAATTTTAATTGGAACCAACACCAACCTCGCAGGGTTGCTCAATTCTATGGAAGCGACACGCCGCGGTCAACGGGACAAGTATCCTAAGGGATTTCCATTGACTCGGGGAAATTGACTACGGCTGGAGACTATGCCCCTGGTTTGAATCCGATTTTCTGACGAACGGCTTCAGGGAGCTGAACCAGAACCTCTGCCAATTCCCGAAATGCCTTGTCGTGTTGCGAGAGCGTAGCCTTTATTTCTTCGAGGCTGCGCTCCACTCGCGCCATTCGCGACTCCAATTCCAGGAATTTCTTCTGATTCTCCCCGAGTTGGGCGACAAAAGCCGCCTGATTCTGAATAAGCAGAGCCATTGCCTGTTCGAGGGTTCCATTCGGACGTGAACGCATGGGTCTTGATCTCCGTGATGTGCTGGGAGACCGCATAAGGGTGGTTCGAGTATACCCGCGTACCCAACAATGGTTGGATCGAAAATATTGGCCCACCTGAATAACGAAGCGCATTATTAATCGTCAGTCCAAACATAAACCTTCTCACCATGTGTCGTAGCAAGTTACCCAAGGAGACACACTATGAACGTTGATGTGAATCCCTATCTCAGTTTCAACGGCCAATGCGAAGCCGCCTTCAAGTTCTACCAGCAATGTCTGGGAGGTCAGGAACTGTCGTTCCACAAGTACGCCGGCTCGCCGATGGAGAGCGAGGTCCCAGCGGAATGGAGGGACAGAGTGATGCATGCCACGCTGCTGTGCGGTAAAACCGCCCTCATGGGCGCCGATGCGCCGCCGCAGTATTACCGGGAGGCCCAGGGGTTTTCGGTCTCTGTCAACGTGGATAAAGCGGAAGACGCCGAACGCGTTTTCAACGCGCTCGCACAGGGAGGAAAGATCCAGATGCCCATTCAGCAAACTTTCTGGACGGCACGATTCGGCATGCTTATCGATAAGTTCGGTATCCCATGGATGGTCAACTGCAACCAGCAGCCGTAACTTAATTTGGTGACGTTGACCGAATTCCAGAAGAGAATTTCGTCAACGTCACCAAGACTGAGACATGTTCGCAATCCTCATCATCACTGTATTGCTGCAGGGCATTCCCATTGGGCCACAGGCTGCGGGCGCCGTGAGTGGCGTACTGAGGAATCTCGAAGGCAAGCCAGCGGCAGGAGTGCGGGTTTCTGCCATGACAAGGCAGGAACCGCTGCAGGAAAAGACGGCGGTTGCATTAGCCAGCATTGCTGAGACCGATCAGGATGGCCGATACACCATCGAAGGCATCCCGCCCGGCCAGTACCACATCGTTGCCGGAAGCATTGATCGGCCCACGTATTATCCGGGCACTCTGGACATCGCCGCTGCCAGGGTGGTGCAGATAACGGCTGGGGCGCGCATTACCGGATTCGACTTTGCAGTTGTGGATACGACCCGACGCATGCCAACCCAGATTGGAGTAAGCGCCGTTCTTGGTCATCAGATTTCCCTTCAGGTCCGGGCGGAGCCTGGAACGCGGATTCCCGTAGTTAGTCCTGCCGGTCCTCTCATACTGGAGTTTGAGCGTATTTCGGATCGGGTCACGTACTCGGTCCCCGCGACCGCAGGCAGCGTCCGGCTTGAACTTCAATCCACGGGAACGGCGACGGAGTATCGGACGCGACTCAAAAACCTTCCTGAAGGATTCGTCGTCAGATCGATGACATATAACGGCGCAGCACTCCCGTCAGAAATCCTCTCCTTCCCGACGGTGACGACATCATCAAGCGGTGGCCTGAATGTATTTCAATCGAATACAACTCAGGCCCTCCTAAGTTTCTTGACCAATGTGACACTTCCTGGCCTCCTGGTTATCAGCGTTGCCGACGTTCGTGGATCCGCTTCCTCTGGTGCCAGTGGCGTTCGAGTCACAGGCATCGGCAGAAGATCCGATTCGCATCCTGTATTGCTCTCGGGAAAGGGCGGCCTTGTATTTGCGGATGGAAGTTTCGAATTTCGTGGCGTGCCGCCCGGACGGCATACGCTCGCCTTGATTGACTCTCCCGGGCGCGCATTGGGAACGACGCTGATCGTCGGCGACCGTGACATAGACAACGTTTCCCTCGATGAGATTGCTGCACTGCCGCTGGACATTCAGTTGCCCGTGGCGCCGGGTGCGGTTGGAAACGCAGTACAGGGAACGAAGATTCCGCCTGTGATCCTTAGTGGCGTCGTATTGGATCGATTAACTCAGCAGCCGCCGCCCAGCGGCCAGGCGTGGATTAGCGGGCGCTACAGTCCTTCATATCCTATCGATGCGGACGGAAGATTCGAAATTCCCGGCCTTCTCCCCGGAACCTACAAACTCGAGGTGCAGGTAGCGGGCTATGCGACGATTACCCGCGATCTGACAGTAGGAATCGAAGACCTCAAACTCGATCTTCAGCTCGAAAGCAGAGCAGCTACGACGCCTTCAACCGATCCAGAACGTGATCGTTAATCCATTTGCCGTCCCACCACTCGCGGGGATCGACAGGCACACCATGAAGGAACATTCCAAAGTGGAGATGATCTCCGCCCGCCAGGCCGGTCTCGCCGCTTTTACCCAGTGGTTCTTTCTTTTTCACCATCTGTCCCGGCTTCACATCGATTGAGCTCATGTGACCGTATAAGGAAATGAGACCGGCTCCGTGGTCAATCAGGACGGTGTTGCCGTAGATACCGAAGTACTCGGCAAGAATCACCTTGCCGTCATTCGCCGCTTCGATGGGGTAGTGCTTGACGACCGACAGATCAAATCCGACGTGGTCCTGTTCGTCGATCTTCTTACCGCCGTAAATATAACTGCGGCGGTCCGCAAAAAAGGACTCCACCTGCGAATTGCTGAGTTGAAGGAAGGCGCCATTCCAGAGGAATTCGCCAGGCGATGCCTTCGACAGTTCAGCGATGGTCGTGTGATTTTCCTTTCGCAGGTTGCTGTTGATGTCGACGAAGAGGTTCACTGGTTCGCCGGTGGGCTTCGTCTTCATGTGCGACACGATTTCAGGAATGACTTTGTTCAGGAAGCTGTCATCGATCGCGATATCACGGCTGCGAAATTTCTGAGGAAAAACTTTCTGCCAGAAACCGGCCTTTACCTCATTGCCCGCGCCATCGCGTGCAACGACCTGGACTGGCGTATTCGCGGGCAGGTCGTAGGCGAGCGCGAATAGCGCAAAGCGCATTTTCGGATCAGATTTGCTGGGGAAGCCAGGAAAGAAGTGAGGGCCTGCCTGCACCCCGGACACTTCGACGTCATCCGAAACCCGATAAACAACGCAGTCTGATCCACCCTGGTTGATGTAATGCTGCCCTGAGAAGACTTCGAGTGTTGGAGGTGTGACATCAAGCTTGAACTCGCGGGATACCTCGGCTCGATTCGGTCCGAAGAATCGCAGCAGCGCATGATCTGCTGCTGTTACTGTGAGTGTTGCAGGTCCTTCCGCAATCTTCGCGTTCTCTGAAAGAAGCTTGCCGATGTCGTAGTTCCGGGACGGCTCATTGTTGATCGCGTCGTCCACAAGCACGACGTCGTTCTGATTTTGCCTGACGCGAACAGTGACGTGGCTTAATCCGGCACCGGAATCAGCGACGGACAGATTCAGCATTGGATTCTTCCCGAGACTGCTGAAGTCCCGGTCGAATTTCACATCCGGAGGCTGAGCCTCCCAGCGTTTGAAATTCAAACCGATAAGGCCTACAGCGACGCCCAGCGCCACAATTACCAGAACGCCCAGGCCCGAAATGCGACTTGACGGTCCTCGATGGTCTTTTCTCATAGTTGCAATTACTTTTTGTTGGAGTGAGGAAACACTACCTGCTCAGAAGTTGTTCGAGAGCGTGGGTCCACTCGTCGCTCTTCTTGCGAATGATCACTTCGTTCTGCTCGGAACTCCGCCGTAGTTCGCGCAGTTCCTGAGCGAGGTGCAGCGCTGCCAGAACAGCGATCTTCAGGGAGTCGGGAGTGTTGGCGACAGCCGAGATCTCGCGCATGCGTTCGTCGACGTCATCCGCGATCCTTCGAACCTCGGCCTCCTGGATGTCGGCTTTCAGAACGATGGAATACTTCTGATCGTAGATCTCAACATCAATAGTTCTCGGCCTGGGCTTAGCCAATGGGTCCCTCAGTTATCTCGCTCAAATTTTCCAGCAGAATTTCGATCCTATTCTTGACCAGATCCCGTTCCTGCTTCAATCCTTCTATTTCCTCTTCGAGCCGTGAGATCTGCTTCTGCGCGAAGCCAAGCTCGCGTTCTGCGACTTCCTTTTGCTTTCGCGTAGTTTTGACAAGATCGATTGTCCGGATGATTCGGTCTTCCAGTTCAGCAAATTTGTCGGCAGCAGTCACGGCCATTGTCTATGTCCTCAATTGCGCCCCAAGGCGCTCTTCCAGTCTCTTTATGATTTTCTTGTCGAAGGTTTCAACTTCGACGTCGGTTAATGTTCGCTCGGCGGACTGATAGACCACCGAAATCGACAGGCTGTATTTCGTTTCCGGAAACGAGCCCGATTCCATGCGATCAAAAGGTTCAACGCGTACCAGTTCCGAAATCCCTGCGTCACTAATTGTGCGGTGCACGGTGGCGTATTGGGTCCCCTTATCGAAGAGGAGGGAAAAGTCCCTCTTCACGCCCGGATATCGCGGTATTTGCTCCAGCTGACGGCCTGCTGAGGCTCCCAACAACAACTCAATATCGATCTCCGCAATGTACACCCGCTGGCGGAACTTGAACGGCTCCGCGTAAGACGGATGCAATTCTCCAAACATTGCCAGATGCCCGACGCGGGCGAACCTTCCCGGATGGTAGTACTTTGGAATATTGTCCGTTGTCAGCCTGATCGGAATGTTGAATCCGTGCAGCAGTTCTTCAATGTCTCCCTTCAAGACAAAGAAATCGAACTCCCGGGCAGACTCGTGAACGGACGCCAGCCTCAGGCTTCCGGTCCCGCCCAGGATCAGTGTTCGGCGCTCGCCGCCATTCCAGTACACCTTGCTGAGTTCGTACATTTGAAGGTTCCGGATGCCGCGGTTCAGGTTCCACTGAAGGGTCGTCAGCAGTCCTGGAATCAGCGAGGTCCGAAGGATTGTCGCTTCTTCGCTCATGGGATTCCGCAGCCGAACAGGCTCGATGTCCGGGTAGAAGCGCTTCTCCACTTGTTCGTTGCTGAACGAGTAGGTGCAGATTTCGCTGTAACCGGCGGCCGAAAGCGTGTCCCGTAACTGCCGCACTCTGCGCTCATTCGGCAGGAGCGAACCAAAGCCCCTTGACGCAGGCATCGTTGCCGGAAAGTTGTCGAGGCCGTGATGCCGCGCGATCTCTTCCAGGAGATCTTGCTCATTTGCGAGATCGGCTCGAAACGTCGGGGCCTCCACAGTCCACCCCTGAGCTGTTTGGGCAGGTTGAAGTTCCAGGCGCTGGAAGATCCGGTTCACGATAGCGTCGTCGACTCGCTCGCCAAGAACGGCGGCAATGCGCTCTCGCCGCAAAGTGATACGCACAGGCGTGGGTTTGCGAGGATAGACGTCGATTGCTCCGCTGAGCAACTCGCCGCCTGCAAGTTCCTGAATCATCGAAGCCGCGCGGTCACAGGCGAAGCCGGCCATTTCGATATCGGTTCCGCGCTCGAAACGGTAGGAAGCTTCCGTGGTCATCCCCAGCGTTCGTGCGGTCTTGCGTATAGAGACAGGGTTGAACCAGGCACTCTCTAGCAGGACGTTAGTCGTCGAGGGCCCGATCTCCGTATCTGCGCCACCCATGATGCCGGCAAGGGCAATGGGGCTCTTCGCGTCCGCGATGACGAGAATGGAAGGATTGAGCAGACGCTCGACGCCATCCAATGTCGTCAACTTCTCGTCGACCCCGCCGCGACGGACGATGATCTGCCGCCCCTGCAGCTTGTCGGCGTCGAAGGCGTGCATCGGATGGCCCAGTTCCATCATCACGTAATTGGTGATATCAGCAACGTTATTGATGGAACGCACGCCCACAGCTTCCAGCCGCTTCCTGAGCCATTCCGGTGAAGGGCCAATTCTTACTCCGGAGATATAGCGGCCGCAGTACCGCCCACAGAGGTCGGCGTCGTCGATAGTGATGGAGACAGCCTCCGCTGCTTTCCGCGGCACTTCCTTCAGCTTGAAATGGGGCTTCTTTAAAACCAGGCCGTAAATTGCGCCGACTTCTCGCGCGACACCCAGGTGGCTCAGGCAGTCAGGCCGATTGGTTCCGACGTCCAGGTCGAGCACGCTGTCGTCTCCGAAGTCCACGCAAGACTCGAGCGCAAGGCCGATGTGTGTGATCCTCTGCCCGAGTGTCCGTGCATCGACCGGTGTATCGACGAATTCTTTGAGCCAGTTGTAACTGATCTTCATGGACGCTCAGAACTGTTCCAGAAATCGCATGTCGTTCTGGTAGTAAAGCTGAATGTCGTTAATGTTGTTCTTCAGCGCGTGATAACGCTCGATGCCGCCGCCGAACGCAAAACCTGTATATCGGTCCGCGTCGTAGTTTACGAATCCGTAGAGCCGTGGGTTGACGACCCCGGATCCCATGACTTCAATCCATCCGCTCTGTTTGCAGACACGACACCCCTTTCGATTGCAGAAGGGACAGGACACGTCCACCTCCGCGCTGGGCTCGGTGAATTGAAAGTGACTTGGACGCAGCCGCGTTTCCGTTTTCTCGCCAAAGAATTGCTTATGGAAACGTTCGAGTGTGCCCTTGAGGTCGGAGAACGTGATCCCTTCGTCCACCAGAAGACACTCGAACTGGTGGAACATTGGTGTGTGTGTGGCATCCGCTGCATCTCGGCGATAAACACGTCCGGGGCAAATGATTCTCACTGGCGGTTGCATTTTCTCCATCGTGCGTACCTGCACGGGCGAGGTGTGGGTACGCAGCACAACATCGTCGGCGATGTAGAAAGTATCCTTGGCGTCCCTGGCGGGGTGGCTTGCGGGAATGTTAAGCGCTTCGAAGTTGTAGTACGTTTTTTCGACTTCCGGACCGTCTTCGACGGTATAGCCCAGAGAGGTGAAGATGTCCTCGATCTCCTGGCGAGCCATTGTTAAAGGGTGGCGGTGACCGATGCGGCGTCGACTTCCGGGCAGCGTGACGTCGAGGCGTTCGCGTTCCAGAACCGCATCCGCTTCCGCGTGCGCAATTTTCTGCTGGAGCGTCTCCAGCAGGCCTTCGACCTTTGCCTTGATTTCATTGGCGACACGGCCAAACTCGGCGCGCTCCGTTGCCGGAACGTTGCGTACATTCTGAAGCTGAAGAGTTAGAAGGCCGGACTTGCGGGAAAGGTAGCGGTTCTTTAATTCTTCCAGGGAACGCAGATCGGCCACAGACTCGCGTTCGCGGTCAAACTGCTGCTCGATAGAACGAAGCTGGCCGATCCACTCGGAAGACATCTTTTGATCCTAAATCCCATAAGACTGTTAAGCGTTTGCCGCTTTTCTGGCCGTCTCTGCCAGTTTGGTAAAGCCCGCCGGATCCTGCAGCGCGATGTCGGCCAGAACTTTTCGGTCGAGATCGACACCTGCCACCTTCAGGCCGTGTATAAGCTGGTTGTAATTGAGGCCGTTTTCACGTGCGGCGGCGCCGATGCGGATGATCCACAACTTGCGGAATTCGCGCTTGCGCACTCTTCTGTCACGATAGGCATAGCCTAACGACTTTTCGACGGCTTCCTTCGCGGCCCTGTAGAGTTTGCTCTTGTTGAGGTAGAACCCCTTCGCAAGCCCTAACAGCTTTTTCCGGCGATCGTGCCGTTTTGTTCCACGTTTAACTCGAGGCACAGTTCACTCCTTAAAATCGATTCCTGTTTACGCGTACGGAAGCATCTTCCGGACGGATGGCGTGTCAGCGTCGGTAACGACCGCGGCCTTGCCAAGACGCCTCTTCCGTCCTGCCGCCTTCGACGTCAGGATGTGCCGGGCGAACGCATGATGGCGCATGATTTTTCCCGATCCCGTTACTTTGAAGCGCTTCGCGGCGCCCTTGTGTGTTTTGAGCTTCATTTTCATGATTGTTCTTTACTGCCTAAGATTTCTTCGGTGCGATGATCGCGATCAGGTTCGGACCTTCCATCCTGGCCTTGTTTTCCACTGTCCCGACTTCTCCGAGTTCCTCAATGAGTCGTTCCAGAAGAGCTCTGCCAATGCTTTGATGGACGATTTCTCGTCCCCGGAAAAAGACCGACGCTTTAACTTTGTCTCCCTGCTGGAGAAAGCGAAGGGCATGATTCTTCTTGAACTCGTAGTCGTGTTCGTCCGTATTCGGGCGAAACTTGATTTCCTTAACCGTGATGTTCTTTTGATGCTTCTTCGCTTCGTGCTGCTTCTTGTTCAGTTGGTAAAGGTACTTGCCGTAATCCATGATCCGACAGACCGGTGGATTTGCAGCGGCAGCAACTTCAACCAGATCCAAACCGCGTTCTTCAGCGATCTTCAATGCGGCTTGCGGTGTAAGAACTCCAAGCTGTTCGTTGTTATCGTCGATAACGCGAACCTCCCTGGCACGGATTCGGTGGTTCACCCTGATGTTTTTATCGATACGCAGACCTCCTGAAACGGACAAACTGCTAGAAACGAACGATAACCTTAGCAAAAGAGTCAGCCTATTTTCAACGGTTTCACCAGAGGTTTTGGAGCAACCGGCCTTCAAATCTCCGCAAATCTTTCTTGACCGATCCCCATTCACGGCATAGCGTCTCCGCAACACAAGGAGATTCGATGAGGATGCGCTACACGATCGGCACCGTGGCAACTGTTATGGTCCTCGTTTCTGCCTTATCCCATGGCTGGCCGCAACAGCCGGCTGGCGGACAGGGTGGAGGAGCTCGTGGTCAGGGCGCAGCCGGGGGCAGGGGAGGAACCCCTGCGCCAATCAACTGGCCGTCCCCGCCTCTTCCCAGCGGTCCCATCGTGGTCGAAACCGCGATCCAGCGGAATATCAAGCTATTCGTCACGAAAGGCCTTAACCAGCCATGGAGCATGGCGTTCCTCCCCGATGGGGCGATTCTGATCACCGAGCGGGCCGGTCGCCTCCGCATCGTTCGCAACGGCGTCCTTGAACCTGAGCCGATACAGGGGGTTCCCCAGGTGCGGGCACAGGGGCTGGCCGGGTTAATGGACCTTGCTCTGCATCCCCGTTTTTCCGAGAACAAGTTCGTCTACCTGACCTATCACAAGCCGAACCCCGCCGGCGGCAATGCCGGTGTGATCACGCTGGCTCGCGGTCGATGGGACGGCAAGGCGCTGGCCGACGTGAGTGATCTGTTTTCCGCAATTCCGACCGGCAATGCATCGCGAATCGTTTTCGGCAAGGACGGCATGATTTACATGACCATCGGCCATGGGGATAACAATCCGGAGCTGGCTCAGGATCCCAACACGCTGAATGGAAAGGTGCTGCGACTTCGTGACGACGGTTCTGTTCCCAGCGACAATCCCTTTGTCGGCCGCTCCGGGCATCGCCCCGAGATCTTCACGCTTGGCCACAGGAACCCGTTAGGTCTGACGGTTAACCCGGTTACGGGCGAGGTGTGGGAATGCGAGAACGGACCGAATGGATCCGACGAGATCAACGTACTCCAGCCAGGCAACAACTACGGTTGGCCTGTCGTGAGTTACGGCCGGTTCTACCCGGGACCGCGCGTCAGCGAACGACCCTGGCAGGAGGGCATGGAACAGCCGCTGGTTTTCTGGGTTCCTGCGATCGCCATTTCCGGCATGACTTTTTATACGGGCGACAAGTTCCCCACGTGGAAAAACCATGTCTTCGTCGGAGGCATGCGCACCGGAGAGGTGCCCCGGTCCGGTCATCTTGAACGCATTGACTTCAACGACAAGTGGGAGGAACTCCACCGCGAAGGCATGCTTCGGGAACTCCAGAACCGGATTCGCGATGTCCGTCAGGGCCCCGACGGCTTTCTCTATCTGCTGACAGCCGAGAATGATGGCGCTCTGATTCGCGTGGAGCCCACAACCGAGCCCGTCTCGCGATAGGGACGCACGTGATTCTGGAAATTGCGCCCTTACACATTCGTGCCGGGCAATCCGAGGAGTTCGAACGCGCTTTTCTGAAAGCTCAGCGCATCATCGGCTCGAGTCCGGGATACATTTCGCACGAACTACACCGCTGCGTTGAGCGAACGGATGAATATGTTTTGCTTGTGCGGTGGGAATCCATTGAGGCGCATGAGACAGGCTTTCGTAAATCGCCACAGTATGCGGAATGGAAGCGTCTCCTTCACCACTTCTACGATCCCTTTCCG
>Ga0079218_10000759_pt1 | contig 10477 bp, 8 predicted proteins | sample NCCompost_FD_77181 | JGI IMG/M metagenome (GOLD analysis project Ga0079218, IMG submission 77181) | Agricultural soil microbial communities from Utah to study Nitrogen management - NC Compost | ecosystem: Environmental > Terrestrial > Soil > Agricultural land | place: USA: Utah | collected... | reverse complement strand
GGGCGTAAGACGAAGCCGGTGTTGAACGTGTCGTTGTTGGTGGCGCCGTCCATCAGGAAGTTGTTGGACTGGTTCCGCATGCCGTTGACGTTGAAGCCCCCGGTGGCGTTGCCGAATCCGCCGGGTGTGGCGTCGCCGCTCTGTCCGCCAAGTCCGCCAGGCGGCGCCACGACGCCGGGAATCAGCGTCCCGAGCTGCGTGAAATTGCGCCCGTTGAGCGGCAGCTCGACGATCTTCTGCTCGTCGATCACGATGCCGTGCGTTGCGTTGCTGGTCTCGACCAGCGTCGCCTCAGCCGTCACGGTGATCGTTTCGCTCACTTGTCCGACTTCGAGCTGAAACGCGACGCGCGCTGTTTCCGTGACGGTCACCCGTACGCCGTCGCGTTGCGACACGCGAAATCCCTGCAGGGTCGCCTTGACGGTGTAGTTGCCGGGCGGCAGGAGCGGAATTGTGTAGAGGCCGTCGGTGCCGGTCACCGCGATGCGCACCGCACCGGTGGCGGCGTTCGTCGCTTCGATGGTGACTCCGGGAAGAAACGCGCCCGACGAATCAGTGACGGCGCCGTTAATTTGACCGGTGGCTTGCGCGAGCGCCCACGCGGGCGTCAGCAAGGTGGTGAGGATTATTGTGGCAATGATCCGTGACCATTTCATCGGCCGGCTCCTTTTTCCGTTCAAGCCCTCAAGCCCTCAGGCCCTCAAGCCCTCTGTTACATCCCAGGTGGGGTAAACCTTCCGTCGGCCGCCAGCCAGCCGCCGTCAGCGTACAAGATCGTTCCAGTCACATAACTGGCGGCGTCCGACAGCAGAAAGACCGTCGGTCCTGCCATCTCGGACGCCTGCGCCCAGCGATTCATCGGGTTCTTCATCGCGTAGGCGTTGTACCACTCCTTGTTGTCTTTGATCGGCGCGGTGAGCGGCGTTTCGATCACGCCGGGACCGACGCAATTCACGCGCACGCCTTTCGTCCCCCATTCGGTGGCGGCCGTTTTCACGAGCTGCAGAATGCCGGCCTTGGTCATCGAATACACCGATTGGCCCGGCTCGGTAACGATCGATCGGATGGAGGAGAACAAGACGATGCTGCCGAAACCCTGCGGCACCATCAACCATCCTGCCGATCGGAGCACATTGAAGTTGCCGCGCAGATTGACCTGCACCACACGGTCGAATTCATCGCCCGAATACTTCAGGATCGGCTTGCGCACATTGATTGCCGGCGTGCAAACGATGCCGTCGAGCCGGTTGTTCGTCGAAGCGGCTTCGACGATCGCGTCGTTGACTGACGTTTCGTTGGTGATGTCGACGACGCCGCATTCGGATTTGCCGCCAGCGCCCTTGATCATCTTCGCCGTTTCGTTCGCTTGTCCGGCGTTGATGTCGAGGCACCACACATGCGCGCCTTGCTGGGCGGCGCCAATCGCGCACGCCTGCCCAATTCCCGAACCGGCGCCGATTACCGCAACCGTTTTTCCTTCAAGGCTGAACAGGTTTCGCGTCATGCAGAGGTCTTGAGGTCCTAAGGTCCTGAGGTCCTGGCCTATTTCTTCAGGTCGCGAGCTGCCGGCAAGTTGGGCAGTCCCGTAGCTTCGGTCGCTGCACGGACGATCGCGCGTGCCATCACGTCGGCGGCGAGTGCGCCGATCTGCGTGACATCGGCATCGCCGGTCCACTGACCGGTCGCCAGCGCGAACACCGTATCGCCATCACCGGTGGTGTGCGACGGATAAATCGCGCGCGCCAGGCCGTCATCCGCCATGAGCGCGATGCGATGTGCCTGCGCCTTCGTGAGACGGGCGTTAGTGGCCACCAGACCGATGGTCGTGTTCTCACCGGTGCGCGGTCGAGGTCCGGTCTGGCCGGTGCGCAACAGCATGCGCGCGTCGGCGAAAGTGCCATCCGGATTTCGCACTCCGGCCACAACTTTTCCGGTGTCGGGATCGATGATGTCGCCGACGGCGTTCACCGCCACGATCGCGCCGACACTCAACCCATTCGGCAGGGTGATGCTGTAACTGCCGAGGCCGGCCTTCATCGAGCGGCCAGGACCGCCGCTCTTGCCGACGGTCGCGCCGGCGCCCGCGCCGATGGTACCCTCGGTGACGGGTGCGTTCGCCGCCGCCGCCGCGGCGCGATAGCCGCAATCAGCGGTCGGGCGAATCTTCGGATTCCCGCCGACCGGCAAATCGAACAGGATTGCCGCGGGTACGATCGGCACTTTCGCGATTCGCACGTCCCAGCCGATGTTGTGCTCCTCGAGCCATTTCACCGTGCCCGTGGCAGCTTCGAGACCGAAGGCGCTGCCGCCCGACAACACGACGGCGTTCACCTTGTCGACCAGGTTCGAGGGATCGAGGAGATCGGTTTCGCGCGTGCCGGGCGCGCCGCCGCGCTGCGATACGCCGCCGGCGGCGCCCTCGCCATCGACGAGGATCACGGTGCAGCCCGTGGGCCGCTCGCTGAGCGTGTGATGTCCGACCTTGATGCCTGGGACGGCCGTGAGTGTCGAATTTGCGGTCTGCGCATCAGCAAGCGCCGACAACGCGACAACGGCGACGACGGTGATGCCGAGTCTCATGGAGTCGCTCCCGTCGCGATCATATAGGATTTACGCTGTGCAAAGCGCCGCCGTCGACCGTGTGATCGCCGAGGTCGATCGTGCGCGCGACGAGATCATCGACTTCACGGCCCGCCTGGTTCGCATTCCCACCGTCAACCCGCCCGGTGCCGATTATGAGGCATGCGCCAGCGTGATCGGTGATCAGCTGCGCGCGCATGGCGCCGCCGTGCACCTCCTCCCTGCGCTCGGTCGTGTCGAACACACGTCCGAGCACCCGCGGATCAATGTCGTCGGCCGTCACGATGGGATGTCGAACGGTCCCGCCGTTCACCTGAACGGCCACTTCGACGTGGTCCCGGTCGGACTCGGCTGGACCCGCGATCCGTTTGGCGGTGATGTCGTGGATGGCCGCTTGTATGGACGTGGTTCGTGCGACATGAAGGCCGGCCTTGCCGCCGCGGTGTTCGCGGCCGAAGCGATTCGCCGCTCCGGCATTCGTTGCGCGGCGCCGATTGAAATCAGTGGCACGGTGGATGAAGAGAGCGGTGGCTTTGCCGGCGTCGGCTGGCTCGCGGAGCACCGATGGATCTCACGCGAGCGCACCAAGGCCGTGATCATTCCCGAGCCGTTCGGCGTCGATCGCGTCTGCATCGGGCACCGCGGCGTTTACTGGTTCGAGGTGGTCGCCGAGGGCCGCATCGCGCACGGCAGCATGCCGTATCTCGGCGTCAATGCCATCGAAGGCATGTCGCACTTTCTCGACTTGATCCGGGACGAACTCAATCCGGCGCTCTACCAGCGCGTCACGGCGATGCCGGTGGTGCCCGAGGGATCGCGCCATGCGACCATCAACATCAACGGCATCGACGGCGGCCAGCCGGTAGACGATGTACCCAGCCCCTGCGTTGCGGATCGGTGCCGCGTGGTATTCGATCGCCGCTTCCTCCTCGAGGAAGGCCTCGAGAAAACGCGCGACGAGATCGCGGGCCTGCTGCGCAAAGCCCAGGCGCGGATGCCCGAGGTCAAGTTCACCATCGCCGATCGCTTGATCTTCGAGCCGACGCGTGCGCCCGAAGACGCGCCGTTGATTGGCGCGCTGACCGAGGCGATCCAGCGCGTGACCGGACGTACCGCCAGCCTGGTGGCGAGCCCGGGCACCTACGATCAGAAACACGTTGCGCGAATTGCCGGTGTCCCGCATTGTGTCGCGTACGGGCCGGGCGAGCTCGACCTTGCGCACCAGCCCGACGAATATTGCAGCGTCGATGACATCGTCAGCTGCACCAAAGTCCTCGCCCTCGCGGTGATGACGCTTTCTTCCTGAAGGTGATGTGATGTCGGTAGCAGAAAAAACGATGAGTGGTCAGGAAATGGTGGCGCTGTCCAAGCAACACTCGCTGTACGAGTGGTCGGCGCAAGCCCACGTCGATCCCATTCCGGTGGCCAAGGCCAAGGGCATTTACTTTTGGACGCCGGAAGGCAAGCGCTTCATCGACTTCAACAGCCAGTTGATGTGCGTGAACATCGGCCACGGCGAGCCGCGCGTGATCAAGGCGATTCAGGATCAGGCGGCGACGCTGGCCTACGCGAATCCATTCATGGCCACCGAGGCGCGCGCGCGGCTTGGACAGAAGCTCGCGCAGATCACGCCGGGCGACCTCGACGTGTTCTTCTTCACCAATGGCGGTGCGGAAGCAACCGAAAACGCGATCCGCCTCGCGAGGCTGGCCACGGGCCGCCACAAAATTCTTGCGCGCTACCGCTCGTACCATGGCGGTACCGGCGCGGCGTTGACGGCCACCGGCGATCCGCGACGCTGGGCGATGGAGCCGGGCATGCCTGGCATCGTTCACGTGCCGCACCCGTATCACGGCATGAGGCGCGGTACCGACAGCGGTGCCGAGGCGCTGGCGCAGCTCGAAGAGATCATCATGCTCGAAGGGCCGCACACGATTGCCGGTTTCATCATCGAGCCGGTCACCGGCACCAACGGCATCCACGTGCCGCCCGACGGCTATCTCGAGGGCGTGCGCGCGCTCTGCGACAAGCACGGCATCCTGTTGATTGCGGATGAAGTGATGTCGGGTTTCGGCCGCACCGGCGAATGGTTCGCAGTGGATCACTGGAACGTGGTGCCCGACATCCTCACGATGGCGAAGGGCCTCACCAGTGCCTACGTCGCGTTGGGCGCGGTGGGTGTCCGCCGCAAGATCGCGGACGTCTTCAAGGACAAGGTGTACTACGGTGGCCTGACCTACAACAGCCACCCCCTCGGCTGCGCCGCCGCGCTGGCGACGATTGCCGTTTACGAGGAAGACCATCTCATCGAACGCGCCAAAAAGATGGGGGTCGTCATGAAACAGATGCACGACGAGCTCAAGAAGAAACATCCGTCGGTCGGCGACACGCGCTCAATCGGTCTGTTCGGCATCGTCGAGCTCGTGAAGGACCGCAAGACGATGGAGCCGCTGGCGCCGTTCAACGGCAGCTCTCCGGAGATGCAGGCGTTGGGGAAATTTTTCCGCGAGGAGGGTCTCTATACGTTCGTGCGGTGGAACGGCTTCTTCACGAATCCGCCGCTGACCATCACCGAACCAGAGATGGCGGAGGCCTTCGCCATCATCGACAAAGGCCTCTACATCACGGACAAGGCAATCGCCTGATCGTTTTGTTGTTCGGCGCGACGGGACTAGCCGGGAGCGGCGTATTGCGAGCCTGCCTTGCCGCTCCCGCAGTGTCGGAGGTCAGGGCCGTCGTCCGCCGTTCGACCGGCCTGCGCGATCCCAGACTGCGCGAAATTCTTCATCAGGACTATCTCGATTATTCGAAGATCGCCGATGCGTTCATCGGCGTGGACGCGTGTTTCTTCTGTCTTGGCATTTCGGTGACCCAGGTGCCTGACGAACCGGACTATCGGCGCATCCATCAGGAGTTCCCGCTGGCGGCGGCGCGCGCCCTTCGCGCGATCCGCCCCGCCGCCCACTTCCACTACTTGAGTGGCGGCAGCGCCGGCCTGAACAGCTGGTGGATGTGGGCACGCGTCAAAGCGGAAGCCGAGCGCGATCTGATGGCGGAAGTCGACGCCACGTGCTGGCGTCCGGCAATGATCGATGGGACCCCGGCGGCGCCGATGCCAATGCTGGCTGAGATGATGCGGCCGATATTACGAGCGGTGTTCAGCCGCTTTCGCAGCATGTACATCGTCAGCGACGACATTGGCCGCGCGATGCTGCACGCCACCGACCAGCACTTGCGCGGGCGCATCTTCGAGAACGCCGAGATTCGGGATCTCGCCGATCAATTCGTCGGCCGCGCCGGCTAACGGATCATCTCCCAATTCAAGTCGTCGTCCAGCGGCTCGCCGTCCTCCGTGAGCGCCGCGAGTCTGGCGCGATTCGAGCCGGTGGGCCGCAACTCCCAGCCAATCGTGCCGCCGTCCTCAGGCAGCATGGTTTCGAATCGCAGGCGATCCGTGTCCCACTTCGCCCCATAAAACGTTGAGGGCGATCTACTTCAGACTCTGGACGTGCTTCACCCACACGGCGACGAGTGGCTGCATCGGCGCCTTGGTTGCGGCATACGCCTTTGCCCATTTCGCCATGTTGGCGCGATCGGCGGCGAGGGACGCAGGTTGCGGCTCGTTGAGGTGGCGAATGTAAGTGCCGAACATCACTGCGAGCAATGCCGCCGAATCGGCAGGTGAGGTTTCGAGATACGGCGTCAGCGTCGTCACTGCGTCTGCCGGCCGACCGCCGAGCACGTAGGCGATCCCCAGCAACTTACGCGTGCGTGGGTCCGCGCCAGGCTGCTGCATCGCGAGCTCGAGCGGCGTGATGGCGAGCGCCGGCTGCCCGGCTTTGATCCATTCCTCGCCGGCGACGCGCGCGATGAGCGCGTTGGGTGGAGCAGTTGCTGCACTCTGCAACAAGCCGGCGGCCTCACGATGACGATTGCCTTCCGCCAACGCCGCGCCGAGATACAACCGCGACGGCGTGAAGGTCGGCGCCATCTGCATCGAGTTCTGGAACTGCATCGCCGCGCGATCGAGCTGCGCCTGCTGATACAGCTCGAGGCCTTTCAAAAACGTCGCGAGCACTTGATCGTTTTCGCCAAGCGCGGTCATCGCAGCGCCGCCAAGATCGCCGGCGCGCGCTTCCTTGATTGCCGCCTTCGATCCCGTCGGTCTGCTCTCGGCCGCCGCAAGCATCGATGTCAGCATTGCCGGCGCCAGGAGCTCTTTGCGATCGAAGTTCGACAGCCCGCCGAGCAGGACCATCGCCATTTCGGTCGGCAGCGCGCCGCCGGCCGCCGGCACAGACCCACCGCCGGCGCTCGCGGCGGCTTCAGTCACGATGCGGAAGGGGCGCATGAGGTGACCTTGCGGTTTGCCGCCCTGGCGAATCGTGCCGCGCGCAAGATAGCGGCCCGGCGGCAGCGCCGTGGTGCTGAATTGCGCGCTCATCGTCGCGATTTCCGGAGATGACCCGGCGGCAATGCGCATCGGCATCGTTGCGAGCGGTTGACTGTCCTCGTTCACCAGGATTTCGAGCGTCGCCTCGAGTCCAGCGAGTTGCGAACCATACGCTTCCATCAGTGCCGCCATTTGCCCGGCGGCGATGGTCGGTTCGATGGCCGGTTCCAGCGCTGTCTTGTTGACCGTGCTGATCCCGCCCAGCAGCAGATCGCCCATCGTCACCGAATCCGCGCTCATCTGCCAGGCAGTGACGGCGCGAGACACGCTGCCGACCCGTCCTTCGCTGTCGGCCATGGAAAGAATCAATCGATATTGGCCGGGATCGACTGAGACCATGCCGGAGAACACCGCGGTGCCCGGGTCGCCGGATTTTTCCGCCAGCGTCTTGAGCGCGGCGGGCGGCGCGATGCCGCGCCCCTGCCGGTTCACGAGCGCCAACCCCGTCGTGTATTCGAGCGACTGACCGGCCAGCCGTTCGATTTCGGCAGCAATCAGCACGCGGACTTTGCTCGACCCTGGTTCTTTGTAGGTCCACGTCGAGACCTTCATCGGCAGATCGTTGATGGGCAGCGGCGATCGAATGGCGCGATTGACCGCATCCTCGGGAGAGGTGGCTTTCGCCGACACCGTGGTCAGGAACGTGCGCCGCGATCGGATCGACACGCCGCGGCGCGTGCTCCTGACCGTCAGCCGATGCCGCCGGCCGTTGCGATCGTCGGGACGGGATTCGACCGCCAGCAGGTAATAGCCGTCCAGTGATCGCGAGATCCGATCGAACGCATACTCGGCGCTGGTGTTGATGCGATAGAGCTCGCCGCGCGACGCGCCGGCCAGCTGTTCGAGCCCGGTGACCTGCAGGTTGCGGTCTTCGCGCGGGGTGGTCGGCCGGGCCGACTGCGCGACGTCGAACATCGGCACGTCGAGGAGCAGGATGTCGAGCGTGGCCCGCGAGTCCGCCGCCACGGATGCGAGATCGTCGGTCTCCGAGCCGAGCCCTTCGAAGATCAAGCCTTCGGAAACGAGAATCACCGACTTCGGACCTTCGAGGCCGGCCAGGCTCTTGAACACCGCGCGCATGCCGTGCACGGAATCCTGGGTGCGCTGCCGGACTTCATTGACGACCTCAGCGGCATCCTGCTCGACTTCACGCTCGCAGCGCTCGGCCTCGGCGGCTGCGATGACCTGGCCGCATTCGCGCAGGATCACCTCGAGCGCGAGCTGCGCATCGGCGCGCATGTAGATCGCCATCGCTTCAGTGACCGAGAGGTTGAAGCGGCTCCTGAGGGCCGTCGCCTGGCCGACAATGCGCAGCAGCGCTTCGCGAACGCGATCGTGGTTGTTCGTGAAATCGACGAGCTCGCCCGGGCCGGGAATCGCCACCACGGCCACGCGATCTTCCGGCGTGAGCGTATCGACAAAGCGCTTGGCGCTGTTCATCACCGCGCGCGCGGAGCCGGTGCGAATGTTGCCTTGATCGACCAGGATCATGATCAGCCGGCCGCTCGGCGCGCCTTTCGCGTTCGACGACGAGAACGTTTCGTCGGGCACGACAACTTTGGCCGGTGTGCCGATCACTCGCAGTGGATCGGCGGAGCGAACGTATTCGGCGGCGGTGACCTGCCGGCGATCGCCGTCAATTTCAACCTGAAAGTCCGCGGGCGTGAGGTCGATCACCTGGCGCCCGTTCGAATCGAGCGCGGTGACGTCAACGGTGACGAGCTCGATGCCGGCGCGGAACACCGGCTGCTGTGCCGGCGGTTGCGGCGCCTGCGCGTGAAGGGCATGCATGAAGCCGATCGCAACGGCTGCGCTGAGAACAACGGCTCGCATAACCGCGCATCTTACTCTCATTACAATGGGTAGTTGATGCCCGTAAGAGATGTCCTGATCGTAGGCGCTGGCCCTTCCGGTCTTGCCACCGCCATTGCCTCCAAGAATTTCGGCCTCGATTACGTCGTCCTCGAGCAGGGCGCCCTCGTGGACGCTATCGCCAGGTTTCCTACCAACATGGTGTTCTTCACCACGCCGGAACTGCTCGAAATCGGCGGCATCCCGTTGACGACGCCGTATGACAAGCCAACCCGTGCCGAAGCCCTGCAGTATTACCGCAAGGTCGTGGACACCTTTCAGTTACAGGTCTCGCTGTACGAAGAGGTGATCTCGATTCAGCCGCCCGACGACCCACCCGGTCCGTTCGTGGTGGAGTCGCGCACGTCGCGCGGCGTCACGCGCACGCACGAAGCGCGGAACGTCGTGCTGGCGATGGGGTATTACAGCCTGCCGAACCTCCTGAATGTGCCCGGCGAAGATCTGCCGCACGTGTCGCACTACTACAAGGAAGCGCATCCGTACTATCGCCAGCGGGTGGTGATCGTCGGCGGCAAGAACTCCGCGGTGGAAGCGGCTCTGGAAATTTACCGCGCCGGCGGCCAGGTCACGTTGGTGCATCGTGGGCCGGGATTTGGCGAGTCGGTGAAATATTGGGTCAAGCCCGACATTGAAAATCGCGTCAAGGAAGGATCGATCGCCGCGCACTTCAACGCCAAAGTTGCCGCGATCCGCTTGAACGAGGTTGTGCTCGACACTGGCGTCACGCTGCCCGCGGAAAGCGTACTGCTCCTGACCGGCTATCGCGCCGATCCGGATTTCATGCGCGGCATTGGCGTCGAGATCAATGACGATTCGCAGTCGCCGCGATACCACATCGACACTTACGAGACGAACGTGCCTGGATTATTCGTCGCCGGCGGGCAGGTGGCGGGGAAGCGGACCGGCACCGTGTTCATCGAGAACGGCCGCTTCCACGGCGGCGTGATTGCGAAAACGATCGCGGCTCGCTTATCGCAGTAGCCAGGAAATGCTGGATGCTGTGATACCTTCCGCCGTGCCATGAAAGCAGCCTGGGCCGTCACTCTCAGTGCGGTGGCGCTCGCCGCGCAGACCACTTCCGGACAACAGCAAGTCTCTCTCACCCTTCGCGAGGGCACATCGATGGCGGCGGCGCTGTCGCCGGATGGCCGCACCTTGATGATCGACCTGTTGGGGAGCTTGTGGACACTGCCGTCGAGCGGCGGCGCGGCGCGGCGAGTCACCGACGAGTTTCTCGACGCGCGCCAGCCGGTGTGGGCGCCAGACAATCGTCGCGTGGCCTTTCAGGGCTATGCCGATGGCGTATGGCACATCTACGTGATGAATGCCGATGGCAGTGAGATGCGCGCCATCACATCGGGTCCCTTCGACGATCGCGAGCCGTCGTGGTCGCGCGACGGCAGCCGCATCGCGTTCTCATCGGATCGATCGGGTAACTACGACGTGTGGGATGTCGACGTTGCGACCGGTGCGGTCCGTCAGCTGACGCGTCACCCCGCAAATGATTTCGCGCCTGCGTACTCGCCGACCGATGCACGGATCGCATTCGTATCCGAACGCGAAGAGTCGCGT
>Ga0079218_10000758_pt1 | contig 10481 bp, 12 predicted proteins | sample NCCompost_FD_77181 | JGI IMG/M metagenome (GOLD analysis project Ga0079218, IMG submission 77181) | Agricultural soil microbial communities from Utah to study Nitrogen management - NC Compost | ecosystem: Environmental > Terrestrial > Soil > Agricultural land | place: USA: Utah | collected... | reverse complement strand
TTGATTGCGGTCGTGGTCTTTCCGACTCCCCCTTTTTGATTCGCGATGCAGATGACCACGGAAACCGAGTATAGCGCTCGATTCCGGCGCGACCACTACATACGGTATTTTCCGAGGTCCTCGGGGTTCACCTCCTCGAGCCACTTCTTCAGCCGCTCGGGGTCGCCGTCGTCGCCGTCGGGGCGGAGGGTCTTGCTCTTTTCGAGCACGTCCTCCTCGACGAAGATCTCGGCGTCGACGCGGAGCGCGAGAGCGATCGCGTCGCTCGGCCGGCTGTCGACGTCCCACCGCGTGCCTCCCCGGAGGAGGTGAATCCGGGCGAAGAACGTGTTGTCCTTGAGGTCGTTGATCACGATCCGCTCGACGGTCGCGTCGAGCTCGCCGATCAGGTTCTTGAGTAAGTCGTGGGTCATCGGACGGGGAGTCGAGATCTTCTCCATCTGGATGGCGATCGCGTTCGCTTCGAAGATCCCCACCCAGATGGGCAGGAAGACGCCGTTCTCCGCGTCGCGCAGGACGACGACGGGCATGTTGGAAACGGGGTCCATCAGCAGCCCTTTGATCTCCATCTTGACCACGTGTCCCCCCTTTTACGCCGCGCTCTCCGCCTGGAGCGAGTTCGGAAGCCCGCGGGTGATCCGCACCCGGAGGTACGAGCCGGGCTTCGCCTCGTCTCCTCGCGCGCCGGTCACGTGGGCGATCCGGTTGCAAGGCGTGCGCCCCCGGGTCTGTCCGTTGCGGTCGAGCCCCTCCACGAGGACCTCGAGGTCGCGGCCGACGAGGCCCGCGTTCACTTCCGCCTGGATGACCGACTGGAGGGCGAGGAGCTTCGCGAGCCGCTCGGCGGCGACGTCGTCGGGGACGACCGTCTCGCTCCCCCACCGCGCCGCGGCGGTGCCGGGGCGGGCCGAGTAGCGAAACGCGAACACGTTCGCGAAGCGCGCGGCGGACAGGAGCTGGAGCGTCGCTTCGAAGTCCTCCTCGGTCTCGCCCGGAAAGCCCACGATGAAGTCGGATGAGAGGGCGACGTCGGGGAGCGCGCGGCGCATCGCGGCGACCTTCTCGAGGTACTCGGCGGCGGTGTAGCGGCGCTTCATGCGGTAGAGGATCCGGTCGGAGCCGGACTGGGCCGGGAAGTGGAGGTAGGGGGCGACGACGCCTCCCGACGCGACCGCTTCGATCATGGAGTCGTCGAGGAAACGCGGGTGCGAGGTCAGGAAACGCAGACGTCGAATCCCGGGAATGGCCGCCGCGCGGCGCAGGAGGTGCCCGAACCCGGACCCGTCTTCCGGATCGCGGTAGGCGTTCACGGTCTGGCCGAGCAGCGTCACCTCGGTGAAGCCCTTCTCGACGAGCTCGCGGATCTCTTCGAAGATCTCCGCGGAGCGGCGGCTGCGCTCGCGGCCGCGCGTGAACGGCACGATGCAGAACGTGCAGAACTGGCTGCACCCCTCGATGACGGTCACGTACGCCTGGAACCGCGAGCCGCGGGAGATCTCCCGGAACTGGTACACGGGGGACTCGACCGGCAAGTCCACGGAGAGGACTCGCTGTCGCTCCGCGCGCACCTCGAGAACGATCTCTCCCACCTCCTCGACGTGGCCCGTGCCGAGGACGAAGTCGACGTAAGGCGCGCGCTCCAGGATCTCGTCGCCTCCGACCTGCGCGACGCATCCCGTCACCCCGATGACGAGGTCCGGCGACTCCTGCTTCCGTCGTCCGAGCACACCGAGCGCGCTGTACACCTTCGACTCCGCCTTCTCGCGGACGGAGCACGTGTTCAGGATGACGACGTCGGGCGACTCCCTGTCCTCCGCGGCCCGGAAACCGCGCTTTTCGAGCTGGCCGGCCATCCGCTCGCCGTCCAGCACGTTCATCTGGCAGCCCCACGTCTCCACGCGGTAGGAAGGGAGCGCCCCGGGGACCGGCGCGCTCATTCCCGGAGCCAGCCCGGCAACGCTCCCGCGCGGCGCGCGCGATCGGGGAGCTCCGTGACCTCTCTCTCCGCGGCGGGCAGGGCGAGGCGCGCCGTGGCGAGCTCCTCGCGCGCCTTGTCCCACGACGGTTTGATGACCTTGTCGCGGTAGGCGCCGTCGTCCCAGGCGTAGTAGTCGGCCTCGAGCCTCTTCGTGTCCGCCTCCAGCCGCGTGATGGCCTCGCGAAGCTCGGCCACGCGCTCGCGCACGCGTCGAGCCTCCCCGCGCCAGTACGCTTCTCCCTGACCGGTCTCCGCCGCCGCCGCTTCCGTCTCGGCCGGCGACGATCCGGAGCGCGCCGCCGGAGGCGTCGGCGTCGGGGCGGCCGCCGAAGGAGGACGGGACTCCGACGTCGAGACCTTGCCCTTCTCGGTATCGGTGACGAGCGTCTGGTTCGTCAGCCGAACGGGGCCCTTCTCGGCGCCGCGCGTCGCGGGCCGCCCGGCGACCGGGGTCTTTCCGAATCCGCCGGTCAGTCTCGGGCGCGGGGTCGGCGTGGGTTCGGGCGCTCTCGAGAGCGCGAAAGGCGCGGCGAGCACGCCGGCGAGGAAGAGCGCGGGGGCGACGCGGAATCGGGACATCGGGGAGGACCTCACGGGGCCGTCGTTCCCTCGCGCCCGTAGGCGTCCTCGAGCCGGACGACGTCGTCGAGCTCGGGCGAAGAGACCTCGATCAAGTCACAGCCGGATTCCGCGCGCATCCGATGCCGGATGCCGGGGCGGAAGCGGTACGCGCTGCCGGCCTGCAGCCGGATCTCTCTCATCTCGCCGTCCACGTCCACCGAAAGGCTCACTTCCCCGTTGAGAACGTAGATCGTCTCGTCCTTTCTTTCATGGTACTGCAGCGAGAGCGACTGGCCCGGCTCCAGATGCAGGATCTTCCCGGCATACCGCTCGTTCTCCGCGAAGATCAGCTCGTGCCCCCACGGCTTGGGTACGGTTCTCATGCTCGTCCTCGGAACATCTTTTCCACCTCGGCGGCATCGCCGGCGTCGAGCGCCTTCTCCGCCAGGGCCTCTGCCCGGACCGAGTCCACCGCCGAGAGGGAATCCTTGACTCCCGCGATGGCGACCGGCGTCACGGAGAGCTCCCGGATTCCGAGACCCACGAGCACCGCGATCCCGATCGGGTCCGACGCGAGCTCGCCGCAGACCGCCACGGGACGTCCGCCCGATCGTCCCGCGTCGACGACGGATCTTAGCATCCGGAGAATCGCCGGGTGGAGAGGCTGATAGAGCTCGGCCACGTCCGGGTTCGCGCGGTCGACGGCGAGCCCGTACTGCGCGAGGTCGTTCGTGCCGATCGAGAAGAAGTCGGACTCGGGGACGAACCGCTCGCACAGGAGCGCGGCGGACGGAATCTCGACCATGATCCCGAGGGGGGGCGGCTCGGCGATTCCCGTGAGCGCGACCGCCCGGACGAGCGCCGCTCGCGCCGCGCGCAGCTCGGCGAGCGAGGCGACCATCGGGAGGAGGATCGATAGCGGCCCTTTCCGCGAGGCGAGGCACAGGGCCGTGAGCTGGGCGTCCAAGATCTCCGGGTGAGCGAGGCAATATCGGATTCCCCGCAACCCGAGGGCGGGGTTCTCTCCCCCGCCGGGCCCGATCGCCTTCTCGCCCCCGAGGTCGTACGTCCGCACGACGACGGGATGCGGCGCCGCGGCGTCGATCAGCGCCTCGTAAACCGCGCGCTGCGCCTCGATGCCCGGCGGCTCCGGAGCGGACTTCATGTAGAGGAACTCCGAGCGGAAGAGCCCGACCCCCTCGGCGTGATGTCTCTCGAGCGCCGGGAATTCCTCGGCGAGCTCCAGGTTGGCGCGCACCACGATTCGCACTCCGTCGCGGGTCGCCGCGGGCTTTCCCGTCCGCGCGCGCATCCGCCTCGCCCTCCCACGGGCCTCGCGCACGCGCGAGAGGCTCCGGCGCAGCCGTTCTTTGGAGGGATTCGGGTCGACGGTGCCGCGGTCTCCGTCGACGACGATCGGCCGGTCGGGCGACACGGACGCGCACAGTCTCGGAATCCCGACGACCGCCGGCAGACCGAAGGAGCGCGCGATGATCGTCGCGTGGGACGTCGGGCCGCCGCGTTCGAGGGCGAGGGCGCGGACCCGCCGCGGGTCGAGGCGGGAGGCTTCGACGGGCGACAGCTCGTCGGCGACGAGTATCGAGCCGCGCGGCAGATCGAGGTTCGGAACCTCGACTCCGCCGCCGAGCTGCCGCGCGATCTCACGCGCGACGTCGTGAATGTCCTCGGCGCGCTCGCGCATGGCCTCGGAATCCGCGGCCGCGAAGCGGTCCCCGAGCTCCCGGGTGACCTCCGCGAGGGCCCACTCCACGTTGACCCGGTCCTTCCTGGAGCGCTCGACGATCGCCTCGATCAAGGTCTCGTCGGAGGCGATCATTCCGTGCGCCTCCAGGATCGCGGACAGCTCCTCGCCGATCCCGCCGGCCGCCTCGCCCGAGTGCCTCCGAAACTCCTCCGCCGCGAGCCGCGACGCCCGGCGAAGGCGCGCTTCCTCTTCCGCGAGGTCTTCGGGGGACACGGCGCGCCGGAACGCGCGGAGGCCCGCGAACCGGACGATGACGGCGCGTCCGACGGCGATGCCGGGAGATACGGGAAGGCCCTGGAGCATAGGCGTCCGGGTTCGGGCTCAGTCCTCCTCGTCGAAGCTTCGCGCGATCAGGTCCTCGACCGCCGCGAAAGCGAGCGCCTCGTCCTCGCCGCAGACGGCGATCGTGATCGCGGTCCCCTGCGACGCCGCGAGAAGGAGCAGCCCGAGGATGCTCTTCCCGTCCACTTCCTCGCCGTTCTTTCGGATCTTCACGTCCGATTTGAACCGGCTGGCGGTCTGGACGAACTTCGCCGCCGCCCGAGCGTGCAGGCCGAGGCGGTTGCGGATCTCGAGCTCCCGCTCGATCACGACGAGTCCCTTCTCTCGGCGGCGGAGACGGTGTCCGCGTCGGCGAGGAGGTCGGAAGCCACGTAGATCGACCGCTGTCCGCGATCCTTCGCGACGTGGGCGATCTCGACGACCGGTTTGCCGCTCTTCTGGAGCGCGGCGCACTTCAGGAGCATCGGAAGGTTGACCCCGGTCACGATCTCGACCCGGTCGCGCTTCAGAAACGGGAGCGTCAGGTTCGTCGGAGTTCCGCCGAACATGTCGGTCAGGATGACGGCCCCGTCTCCGCCGTCGGCTTCCTCCAGGCCTTCGGCAATGCGCGCGCTGGCGTCGTCGCCGACCTGGCTCCAGTCGAGGGCCACGGCGACGATCTGTTCGATCCCCGGCTGGATCGTCAACGCGGCGGCCTTCAGCTCCTCGGCGAGCCGGCCGTGCGTCACGATGAGAATGCCGATCATCCGTCCGCCGTGGGCGACCTGTGGAACATCGGCGCGATCATCTCACTCGCGGGTCGAGTCGCGGTGGGAGACCCGGACCGGCAGGCCCCGTTCCTTCAATCGTCGCGCGAGCTCCTCGGCCACGTACACCGACCGGTGCCGGCCGCCGGTGCACCCGATGCCGATCGAGAGGTAACTCTTGTGCTCCCGCTCGTACAGAGGGAGCAGATAGTCGAGGAAGAGCGAGAGCCGCTCGAGGAACTCCCCCGTCTGCGGGTCCTTCTCGATGTAGGCGGCCACCGCGGCGTCCGTGCCGACTTTGCGTTTCAGCTCGGCAACGAAGTGGGGGTTCGCGAGGAAGCGCACGTCGAAGAGAAGGTCGACGTCGTGGGGAACCCCGAACTTGTAGCCGAACGACGTCGCCGAGACGACCATCCGCCCGGAGCCCTCCCCTCCGAGAAACGTCTTCTGCATGAACGAGCGGAGCTCGTGGACGGTCATTTCCGTCGTGTCCACGACGACGTCGGCGAGAGACCGGACGTCTTCGAGGAGCTCCCTCTCGTTGCGCAGTGCGGTCAGGAGGGGGCGATCCACCGAGAGCGGGTGCGGCCGGCGCGTTTCCGAGAACCGGCGGATCAAGGACTCCTCCGACGCGTCGAGAAAGAGGAGTCGGGTTCCCGGGACCCGGCGGCGGACCCGCGAGAGGATCGGCGGGAAGCGGGACGCGAACTCGGGGTTCCGCACGTCTAAGATGACGCCCACGCGCGGCGCCGAGACCTGCGAGAGGAGGGGCTCGACGAGCGGCAGGGGGAGATTGTCGACGCAGAGGTAGCCCATGTCCTCGAGGCACTTGAAGACGTAGCTCTTTCCGGAGCCGGAGAGCCCGGTGACGATGAGCAGGCTCTCCGGAACGCTCGATGCGTCTCCCGCCTGCGTCGCACCCGTTCGTTTCCGAACGGCCGAGGCGGACCGGCGGCCCGGGGCGCGCCCTTCGACCCGGCGCGCCGGCCTCTGGCGCCGCGGGCTCTTCAAGCTCGCTTCAGTCCGGGCGAGAGCGCGTTGCGCGCGATCTCCTCGTCCACTTTCAGAGCGAACTCCTTCGCCGCGTCGTATCCCTGCGACTTCAGGAGCTCGTTGCGGGCCGCGATCTCGATCAGGAGCGCGATGTTGCGCCCGGACGCGACGGGAAGCTTCATGTAAGGCCGCGCGCGGTCGAGGATCGTGTACGTCTCGCCGTCGAGACCGAGCCGGTCGTACGTCTTCTTCGGGTCCCAACGTTCGAGCTCGATGACGAGCTCGATCGACTTGGAAGCGCGCACCGCCGAGACGCCGAAGAGGTGCTTGATGTTGATGATTCCGATCCCCCGCAGCTCCATGTGGTATCGGAGCATGTCCGCCGCCCGCCCGACGAGGGCGTCGTTCGGGTACTTCCGGATCTCGACGACGTCGTCGGCGACGAGCCGGTGACCGCGCTGGATGAGGTCGAGGGCCGACTCGCTCTTGCCGATCCCGGAATCTCCGAGCAGCAGTACTCCCATTCCGTACACGTCGACGAGGACGCCGTGGAGAGTCGTCGACGGCGAAAGCTCGTCCTCGAGAACGCGCGTGATCGACTGGATGACGACCGACGTCGTGCGCGGCGAGACGAGCAGCGGGACGTTCCTCGTGACGCACTCCCGGGCGAGCTCTTCCGGGACGTCCTGTCCCTTCGTGATGACGAAGGCCGAAACCGGCAGAGCGCAGATCGCCGCGATCCGCTCGCGCCGGAGCGCCATCGGCATCGTCTCTAAGTAGTTCAACTCGCTCTCTCCGAGCACCTGGATCCGGCCGGGCTTGATGAACGAGAGGAATCCGGCGAGCGCCAGGCCCGGACGCTGGATGCGGCCCCACGAGATCGCTCGGTCGAAGCCCTTCTCCCCCGCCGCGACCTCCATCTCGAGGTCGGCGAGCGCTGGCGCGCGGAGGATCTCGGCGGTCAGGACCGTCATCGCGGATACCGCTCCGTCGTCATGCGGGAACGGCGGCGTGGCGCTCCGCCTCGGCCCACGCGGCCGCGACTCCGGCCGCTCCATCCGCGTCCCGGAGGCTTTCGGCGACGCCCGGTATCCGGATCAGCCGTGAAATCCGCGCGAGGGCCTGGAGGTGCAGGGCCGGTGACTCGGCCGGCGACAGGACGAGAAAGAGGACGGTGACCGGCTCGCCGTCGGGGGAGTGAAAGTCGATTCCCGCGCGGGAGATGCCGATCGAGAGGACGACGTCGGCCAGCTCGCGGACCTTGCAGTGCGGAATCGCGAGCCCGCCTCCGAGCCCGGTCGAGCCCATCGCCTCGCGTTCCCGGAGCCGCTTCGCGAGGTCCGGCGCGCTTCGTACGATCCCGGCGCTTTCGAGGCCCGCTGCCATTTCCGTGAGTGCCGCCTCGACCGTCGTCGCCGCGAGGCTCGGGAAGACCAGCCGTTCGGAGACGACGAGAGGCTCGCTCAGCACTCGATCAGGCCCAGGTTTCCATCCCGTCGCTTGTAGATCACGGCGACGTGTTCCGTCGACGAGTCGCGGAAGACGAGGAACTCCTGCTCGGAGTCTCCGATGAACAGTGCCGCTTCCTCGATGCTCATCGGCTTGACGGCGAGCCGGCTGGTGCGGACGACGCGACGCTCGGACGCGGGCGCCGCGTTCCGGGCGGCCTTCCGGGTCCCCGGCGCGGGGGCCGTCGCCTCCACGGATTCCAGAAGCCTTTGCGAAACGCGGTTCTTCCGGTCTCGCCTCTTCTCGGAGTCCTTCATCGCCTGCGCATCGATCTTCGCGAATGCGAGCGCGACCGCCGCCTTCGGATCGGCCGTCGTGTACTCGTGAGCGTTCCAGCGCTGGCGCCGATGCGTCGCGATGATCTCCGCCCCGAACCGGTGCTTCTCGTGGGAGAGCACCACCCGCACGTTGGCCGGGCCTCCAAGGTGGCGCTCCAGCCGTTCGGCGCGCGCCCGGGCGAGGTTTTTCAATGCCGAAGTGACTTCCACGTTGCGACCCGTGCATTCGACGGCCATCAGACAGCTCCCGTCTAAAAACTTTGTTTCCGCTGAGAGGAAGAGGGGATGCGCAGCTCCTCGCGGTACTTCGCGACCGTTCGCCGGGCGATCTGGATTCCCTCGGCGCGAAGCTTCTGCATGATCCGCGCGTCGGAATGCGGACGGCTCGAATCTTCGTCCGACACGATCTTGGCGATCTTGCTCTTGATGGACAGCGAGGACACCTCGCTCCCCTGCGTCGAGTCGATCCCGCTGTGGAAGAAGTACTTCATCGGGAAGAGCCCGCGGGGCGTGTGGATGTACTTGTTCGAGACGACGCGCGAGACGGTCGACTCGTGCATGCCGATGTCGTTGGCGACGTCGCGGAGGACGAGGGGCCGCAGGTGCTCGATCCCGTGCTCCAAGAACTCGCGCTGGTGCCGGACGATCGAGTCCGCCACCTTGTAGATCGTCCGCTGCCGCTGGTCGAGGCTCTTGATGAGCCAGATGGCCGAGCGCATCTTGTCCTTCAGGTAGTTGGCGGCCTCCTCGCCGATGGCCCCGTTGCCGCCGCGCAGCATCCGCCGGTACGCGGCGGAGATCCGCAGCTTCGGGAGCCCGTCCTCGTTCAGCTGAATGACGTACTCGTCCCCGATCTTCCGAACGCCCACGTCCGGCTCGACGTAGATGGTCCGCTCGTCGGAGTACTTGCGTCCCGGCTTCGGCTCCATGTTCTTGATGATCTCGACGACCGCCTGGATCTGCGCGAGACCGACGTTCAGCGACCGCGACAGCTGGGAGAACTGGCGGTTCAGGAACTCCTGCCAGTGCGCGGTCACGATCTGCTCGATCAAGGGGTTGTCGATCCCGAGCGCGCGGATCTGCAGCATGAGGCAGTCGGGAAGGTCGAAAGCGCCGACGCCCGGCGGGTCGAGAGCCCGGACGAGCGCCAAGGCCGCCTCGACCCTCTCGTCGTCCTCGAATCCGGCCGCCCGGATCTCTTCGCGCGAGACCCGGAGATAGCCGTCGCCGTCGATGTTGCCGATCAGGTACTGGGCGATCTCCCGGACGTCGGCGTCCGAGTCGGACATCGAGAGCTGCCAGTTGAGATATTCGTTCAAGCCCTGCGGCTTCGAGAGCGTGTTCTCGAGCGGCACCTGCTCGGTGTCCTCGTACTGCCGGGGGTTGTAGGCGCTGTCGAGGTAGTCCTCGAAATACGAGTCGAAGTCAATCTCGTCGAACGAGTCGCGCTCCTTTTCGACGGGCGCCTCGGCGTCGGCCGCCTCCACGGCGCCGGCCGGCACGTCCGCGTCGGCCTCCTTCGCGGCGCTCGCGTCGGCCTCGGTCTCGGCCTCGCTCGTGTGCTCGGCGGACGCCGCCTCTTCCTCTTCCTCCAGGAGCGGGTTCTCGACGACCTCCTGGGTGAGGACGTCCTGGAGCTCGAGCTTCGACATCTGCAGCAGCTTGATGGCCTGCTGCAGCGACGGCGTCATGACCAGCCGCTGGGAAAGCCTGAGGTTGAGCTTTTGCTCGAGTCCCATCGTGATGCCAGCGCCTAGCGGAGCTGAAACGCCTCCCCCAAGTAGATCTTTTTTACGACGGCGTCATTCGACAAGGCAAGCGGCGTGCCAGCCCGCAAAATCGCGCCGGCATTGATTATATAAGCGCGATCGACGATCGACAAAGTCTCGCGGACGTTGTGGTCCGTGATGAGCACGCCGATGCCGGTCGAGGCGAGACGCCGCACGATCGACTGGATGTCGAGCACGGCAATCGGGTCGATGCCGGCGAACGGCTCGTCCAAGAGCAGGAAGTAGGGGGAGACCACGAGGCTGCGCGCGATCTCGACGCGCCGCCGCTCCCCTCCCGAGAGGCTGTACGCCCGGTGGTCACGAACCGCTTCGAGGCCGAACTCCGCGACGAGCTCGTCGGCGCGCTCCCGCCGGGCCGAAGGGGTCAGGTCGAGCGTTTCGAGGACCGCCAGGAGGTTCTGCTCCACGGTCATCTTCCGGAAGACCGACGGCTCCTGCGGAAGGTACGAGATCCCGGCGCGCGCCCGCCGATACATCGGAAGCCCGGTCAGGTCCCGGTCCCCCAGCCGGACCGTCCCCGCGTCCGGCTGGACGAGGCCGACGACGATCGAGAAAGTCGTCGTTTTGCCGGCGCCGTTC
>Ga0079218_10000757_pt1 | contig 10486 bp, 7 predicted proteins | sample NCCompost_FD_77181 | JGI IMG/M metagenome (GOLD analysis project Ga0079218, IMG submission 77181) | Agricultural soil microbial communities from Utah to study Nitrogen management - NC Compost | ecosystem: Environmental > Terrestrial > Soil > Agricultural land | place: USA: Utah | collected... | reverse complement strand
GCGAGCGAAAGCAGGGCAGTTGCCACGGCATCGTCGCTCGCAGCCTCAAGCAACATGATCAGATCGTAACGACCCATCGTCATGTGCACCTGCTTAATTTCGACTCCAAGCTCGCGAAAGGCTTTGCGGCCTGAGTCGAGGCGGTTCTGACTGTCTCTAACGTTTGCTACTCCTTGTTGCGTCCAGCGCACAAGTGAAATGTAAGTAGGCATAATTATCCTCCAGAACGAGTCTCTAAAAATGTGAACTCTTAGGTCCAATGTCCAATGTCCGCTAAGCGGAGTTAATCTTAATTGTCCGTCAGCTTTGCAATGCGGACATTGGACTTTGGACCCTTTTTTTAGATCTTGATGAAAATCCTCCGCTTGTAAAGAATCCACATCACGCCCAGCCACAGTAGAATGAAAGCGATTGCAAACGATAATGACGCGGGATAAGGCGACGCCCACGAGAGAAACAGCTTGTCGTAAAGCCAGGTCTTCAAGGCGATCTCCGTCCCATCCGCGCGCGGCACTTTAATTAACCCCATCAGCTTCGCCAGCAGGCCCGTTCCCACGAAGAGGGCGATCGCGTTCACTCCGAAGACAACGAAGGGCGTGGCCCAACGCCGGTACCTCTTCATCTCAACCAGCCAGAAGCAGAGAGCGAGGAACTGCATTGCGAGGCCGCCGGTGAACAAGACGTAAGAACTTGTCCACAAAGACTTGTTGATGGGAAAGAAAAGGCCCCAAAGCCAACCAGCAATAATGCAACCAAGCCCGGCGATAAAGAGCAAAGAAACTTTCTCGTACAGCTTCCTTGACGACCGCAAGAGGGCACCGCTGATTACTCCAAGTAAAGTTGTCGCAATCGCGGGCAACGTACTGAGCAGTCCCTCCGGATCGTAAACCTTGCCTTGAGACCAAATGTGATTGCCCAACAATCTGCGATCGATGAAGCAGGCAATGCATCCCTCGCGGCTATAGTCGCCAGGAGCAAACCCCGGCGCCGGCACAAGAGTCATGATTAGCCAGTAACCGACTAGTAAAGCGGCCGTGATGATGATCTGTTGCCGAAGACTGGTTTTCAGAAAGATTATGGCCGCTATGAGATAGCAAAGCGCGATTCGTTGCAGCACGCCCATGATTCGGATCGTACCGAGGTTAAAATAGGGGAAGCCTGCAAGAAACAAACCGAGTGCGAAGATGATTAACGCCCGCTTGATAATCTTCCAGTAGATGCCGCGAGTATTGTCAGCGTTTTGGACGCGACCACCGAGCGCCAGCGTGATCGACACGCCGACGATGAAGAGAAAAAACGGAAAGATGAGATCTGTTGGAGTCCAGCCGTGCCAGCTTGCGTGACCGAGTGGCCAATAGATGTGACTCCAGGAGCCAGGATTGTTCACGAGCACCATGCCCGCGATTGTCAGCCCGCGAAACACGTCGAGAGAGACCAATCGCTCGGTTGCGCTTCGTGCTAAAGTGTTTGCCATGGGAAGTTGTCACGCAAACTGTCAGTTTGCGTTCGTTGGGACTGAACCGGCACGCTTACGAACCACGTGCACGCAAACTAATAGTATGCGCTACAGAGGTTCGCTGGTCACATTTGAAACTGGACCACTATTTATCTCAAATCGGCCGCGAAGACAACGCTGAGCTCATCGCTGCGTGAAAATGGTGATTGCCCTTGTCGTTAATGCTTGATGAGATTGCGGCGCAGCCGGAAGCCCTGAGCCGCACGATTGCCGCCGAGCGCAGCAAGATCGCGAAACTGGGAAAGTTTCTTAAGGATCGCGACATCGATCTGATTGTCCTTGTCGCTCGCGGCAGCTCGGACAACGCGGCCCTGTTTGGTCGTTATCTCCTCGAGATCACGACAGGCATTCCTGTTTCCCTCTCGGCCCCGTCGGTCCACACCCTCTATCAAAGCAAACTCAAACTGCAGCGCGCGCTCGTTATTGGCGTCTCACAATCCGGTGAGGGCGAAGACATAAATCTGGTTCTCGATAACGCGCGAAAGTGTGGCGCGAACACGGTAGGCATTACGAATGAGCCGGCGTCATCAATGGCTGCACTCGTTGACGAGATTCTGGTGATGCATGGCGGCCGCGAGCGCTCGGTTGCTGCCACGAAAACTTTCACCGGCCAGATGTTGCTTTTCTACATGTTGGCGGCGGAGCTTGGCGAGGGTCAACAAAAGCTTAACTTCGAGGCAATACCTGATTTCGCTGCCAGCGCGCTCGAGCAGAAACCGGCAATTCTGGAACTCGTACAACGCTACGTCTTCATGGAAAACTGCGTGGTTGTCGGTCGCGGTCTGGCGTACGCAAATGCTTATGAGCTCGCGCTTAAGTTAATGGAGACGTGTTATGTGGTCGCGGAACGCTTTTCGTCGGCCGATTTTCTGCACGGCCCTCTCGCAATGGTCGAACGGCATTTTCCGGTGATTCTTTTCGCGCCTCCCGGAGTGATGCTTCCGGGAGTTAAGGATTTGATCCGTCGCTTGCAGGAGCTACACGCTGATACGTTGGCGATTACCGCTGACCTTGAGGCTGCGAGCTTATGCCGGCGTGCTGTGATCATGCCGCGCGAGATTGACGAGTTTCTGGCGCCGATTCCGTACATCATTCCGGGTCAACTGTTCGCAGCATTGTTGGCGGAAGCGAAAGGACTGGATCCCGACGCGCCCCGGTCGTTATCAAAAGTGACGCGAACGTTGTAGCTGGGAGATCCAAAGTCTAATGCCTACAGTCCAAAGTCTTCGAAATTAATCGTGCATGATTAGCCCGTAGCTGTCGATATTGGCAATTTTGTCTTAATGTAGACCTAAGTAACCCAAACTGTTTAGTTTGCTAAGGCTGTTGCACGGCCGACTTTGGGCATTGGACACTCATTCATGAACATCGAGCTGAAAGATAATTCTCACGGTCCGGTCTACGCCCAGGTGCGGGAACAGATCACGGAACAGATCAACAGCAAGAAGGTTACTTCGGGAGAGAGCTTGCCCTCCCCCGGCGCCCTCGCGCAAAAACTTTCCGTCGATCGCGGTGAAATTCAGCGCGCTTACTTCGAATTGGAACAAGCTGGACTCATCAGCAAACAAACTGGCAAAGATTTTCTCGGGAGTCCAAAGACGACGTATCGCGTGGCGTGATCAGGGCAGGACGCAGGAGCAGAAGGCGGTGGGGAAAGCCAACATTTTTCACTCTGATTTTCCATTCGTCATATCCCAATCCACCGTCGCGAATTCAACTTTGTGTTTGTAACGTGGGGGCAGTAGTTCGTTGCCTTCTTTGTATCATTCAGAACAACCCGCCTGCGTCTCCTTCTTCGACGACCATGTGTTGGCTTTCGGATTAGATTCCAGGATTTAAAAATGATCCCAATGAAAAACAGGGAATGGAAAATGATCTATGAAAAATGTTTGCCTTCAAATTCCTGAGCCTTGAATCACCGCGTGACAACCTCCTCCTGACTTCTGACTCCTGTCCGTCTCCTGTATTCTAGTCTTGTGAGAGATAGACCTGCGAAAGTGGCGGAATTGGCAGACGCGCCAGACTTAGGATCTGGTACCGAAAGGTGTGGGGGTTCGAGTCCCCCCTTTCGCACCAATGATTAGGTTGACGGTAGCCAGAGTAAGAAAGACATTTTTCATTTGCCATTTTTCATTTCTCATTTTCCATGTGGGTCTCGTGTCCCAGCTTAGGTGTCAGGCGCTATTTGGAGTGAGTCAATGAGTTTCGCTAATCAAGGTTTCCGATTTGTAAATTGGTCGACTCGCTTGACTAAAATGACAAATGAAAAATATGAAAAATGGCAAAATGAGAAATGGAAAATGTTCTGACTCCTGATCCTGACTTCTGACTCCTAATAGAAAGGTTACTCATTAAATGAAGACCGAGTTAGTAGATGTCTCTCCCACGCGTAAGGAGATCAAAATCGAACTTGAGCCTGAGATCGTACGGCAAAAGTTTGACAGCATCAGTGATCGTTACGCGAAACAAGCGAGCGTTCCTGGTTTCAGGCGCGGGCATGCGCCGCGCTCTGTTGTACGCACGCGCTTCAAAAGTGAAATTCGCGGTGACGTGTTGCGCGAGCTAATTCCGGACGCTGTTAACAATGCCCTTGAAAAACATGAACTCGCCGCGATTGGCGAGCCGGATGTGCATTTGGATGAAGGAGAGTCGCTGGAAAAAATCGGCGATGGTCCGATCTTATTTCATGTTGGCGTCGAAGTTTTTCCTACCGTAGAGCTGAAAACCTACAAAGGTTTGGAAGTTGGTCGCCGAGTTCGGCCCATCACTGACGACGACGTGAACCAAATGCTGGATCAACTTCGCGAGTCGTCAGCAGCCTTGCAACCGGTGGAAGATCGCGCTGCAGAAATAGGCGACACGGTTACCGTCAGTTTCCACGGAACATATTTGGACCAACCCGAAGGAGAACCCGCTGCAGAAGACATCAACGTTGCCGATGTTGACGTCAATCTCGGCGGTCCGGGCGTGCAACAGGAATTTACTGACAATCTTTTAGAGGCCAGAGCCGACGACGAAAAGACTTTTATCGTCGATTATCCTCAGGATTTCAGTGCAAAAGGCCTGGCGGGAAAGAAGGTTGAGTACCGGGCTAAGGTAAGTGCGGTTCGCAGAAAGGAATTGCCCGAGCTTGACGATGAGTGGGCCCGCAGCCTGGGTGAAGAGTTCGATTCCGTTGAAACGTTGAAGAGCAAAGTTCGCGAGGATTTGGAGCGACGCGCTGCTACTGACGCCGATCATCACCTGCGTAGTGAAGTGATGCGGCAGTTACTGGCGGCACACGAGTTCGAGGTACCGCAAAGCTTCGTTGTTCAGCAGACAAACTTCCGCATGGAGAACGTTGTGCGAGAGATGATTGGACGCGGCATTGATCCGCGCAGCCAGGAACTCAATTGGGAAGGCGCGCGTGACGAATTGAAGGGACAAGCAGAGGCGGACGTGCGTGGTTCACTTTTGCTTGAACGCATAGCCGATGCTGAAGAGATCGACGTGACTGACGAAGAGATCGCAGCGGAGATTGAAACGATCGCGCGAGCGTCACGACAACCATTAGAGCAAGTGAGAGCTACCTTGACAAAGGAGGGAGGCGAACGTAGCATCGCGCACAGATTGCGCAACCGTAAGGCGCTTGATCTTTTGATCGAGAATGCGAAAGTCACTGACGAAGAGTGGAAGGAAGAAGCAATCAGTAGTCAGTAGACAGTAGTTATTTTTGAACTTAAAGATTTGCGAGGCTCACGTTGGGTGCAACACTACTAACAAATAACCACCGACGAACGACTAACTACTGTCTACTAACTACTGTCTACTATCTCCCAGAGGTTACAAAGAACATATGGCACTAGTCCCGATGGTCGTCGAGCAAACGTCGCGAGGCGAACGCGCTTTTGATATTTTCTCGCGACTGCTAAAAGACAACATCATTTTCCTGGGTACACCGATCGACGATCAGATCGCCAACTTAATCGTCGCCCAACTCCTCTTCCTCGAAGCAGAAGATCCCGAAAAAGATATCAACGTCTATATAAACTCGCCCGGCGGTTCGATCACGGCTGGCATGGCGATATACGACACCATGCAGTTCATTCGCCCGGACGTGACCACTATCTGCGTCGGACAATGCGCCTCGATGGGTGCACTGCTATTGGCCGCCGGCGCCAAGGGCAAGCGCTTCGCTCTCCCAAACTCTCGGATCCTGATTCACCAGCCCTCAGGCGGTTCTCAGGGACAGGCGACCGATATCCGGATTCAGGCCGAAGAGATCCTGCGCATGCGCGAGCTTACCTCTCAAATAATTGCGAAACACACCGGTCAGTCGTATGAGACGGTCGAAAAAGACGTCGAACGCGACAAAATTATGTCTGCCATGCAAGCAAAGGAATATGGTTTAATAGACGAGGTTATCGCGCATCGCGAGTAGCGCGACGTCGAGGTCCCAGATCTCAAATCTAAGATCTGAGATCTCAACGATCAAATCTGAGATCTCAAACATCGAATCTGAGATCTCAATCGAATCGCAGATCTCATAAGTTTGGAGAACCGTCCGTGATTGCCCGAATGAAAGCTAAAGGACTTCGCTGTTCATTTTGCGATCGAGCGCAGGGTGAGGGTGCGAAGATTGTGACGGGCACACCACAACGAATGCCGGGCGTGCCCCGGCGGATGATAGGCAAGAGCGCATTCATCTGTGACGAATGCGTTCGTCGTTACTACCAAATCGTCACTGGCGCAGAAGTTTCCAAATCGCCGGTGGTTACTCCAAAGTAGAGTTGCTGATTTTTCAAGGAGTTTTCCCTCCGCTATGGTAAGACGAACCGACGACACTCTGCGCTGCTCTTTCTGCGGCAAGTCGCAGAACGAAGTGAAGAAACTCATAGCCGGTCCGACTGTGTACATCTGTAATGAGTGCATCGACATTTGTAACGAGATCATCACAGACGACCAGCAAGCAGAATCCGTAGCCACGCGACCACCGCTTCCCAAACCGGGCGAAATCAAAAACTTCCTTGATGAGTACGTTATCGGTCAGGACGAAACGAAGAAGCGTCTCGCTGTCGCGGTTTACCAGCACTACAAACGGATCGAACTCGGTCGCCGGCGCTCCGACGTCGAGATTCAAAAAGCAAACATCCTCCTGATTGGACCGACCGGGACCGGTAAGACCCTGCTGGCGCAAACTCTGGCAAGATTGCTTAGCGTTCCTTTTACGATCGTCGATGCCACTACACTCACTGAAGCAGGATATGTAGGTGAGGACGTCGAGAACATCATCCTGAAGCTGCTGCAAGCAGCGAATGGAGATGTCGAACGCGCGCAACAAGGCATCATCTACATTGATGAAGTCGATAAGATTTGTCGCAAGGATGAAAACCCCTCGATCACCCGCGATGTATCCGGTGAGGGTGTCCAGCAAGCCTTGCTGAAGATTCTGGAAGGAACCGTCGCAAACGTCCCACCGCAGGGCGGACGCAAACATCCACACCAGGAATTCTTCCCTATCGACACCACGAACATCCTCTTTCTTTGCGGCGGCGCCTTCGTGGGGCTGGAGAAAGTAATCGGACGCCGGCTCCGCAACAAGTCGTTGGGTTTTCAGGCTGATGTTAAGACGGGTTCGCACCGTCACGCGGAAGCCCTCGCGCAAGTACAACCTGAAGATCTGATTCGTTTCGGTTTAATTCCCGAGTTTGTAGGCCGGCTGCCTGTCTGCGGCGTATTACACGAGCTCGACGAAGCTGCGCTAATCAAGATCCTGACAGAGCCGAAGAACGCGCTCGTCAAGCAGTACCAGAAGAAATTTGATTTCGACAACGTGAAGCTAAAGTTCACCGAGGATGCATTGAAGTCGGTCGCCCGCCAGGCGGTCGAGCGAAAGGTAGGCGCGCGCGGCTTGATGATGATCCTTGAAGAGCTGCTTCTCGACGCGATGTACACCCTCCCCTCACAGAAACGGATCAAGGAATTCGTGATCACGAGCGAGATGGTGGAGCGCAGGCGCGCCGTTCCAGGAGAAGGACTTAGCGGCGTCGATGGCGCTGCAGCATAACCCGCAGCGCACTGAAAGGTTAGTGGCGCGTCCGCGGGAAATGATCTACAATCAGGGCGACTTAAAGGGCGAGACGGCAATTCAAGCGGCTCGCCCTTAATGCATCAGCGGAAAAAAGGCTTTATCCAATAATGGAAGAATATTCTGATCATTCTCCGGCCGATGTTGCGTGGTACCCAATGGTGCCCATTCGTGATGTCGTTATCTTTCCGTTTACAAAGGTTGCTTTTAAGATCGGACGCTCTGGTTCGGTTCGAGCCCTGGAGCAGGCCCTCGCTGCCGATCGGACTATCTTCCTGGCTACTCAGCACGACGCCACCGTTGATGAACCAGCGCCGGAACAAATTTATGGAGTGGGAACTCTCGGTCGGATCCTGCAATCGCAGAAGCAGGAAAACGGTCAAATTAAGGTTGTAGTCGAAGGTCGCGAACGAGCCACTACGGTTCGTGTTGAAAATACTGACGGCGCTTTCATGGCTCTCGTCAGACGAGCTCCCATCGTAAACGAAGAAGGCACCCGCCTCGACGCACTAATTCAAAAGATTGGACAGTTAGTCGAGCAGCATTTGCGACTTGCGCCCGATACGCAAACCGACGCGTTGCAGACTGCCCTCCGCAACCAGGATCCTTCTCATCTGGCGGACGCACTCGCTTCTCAGTTACGAATTTCGGTTGAAGACAAACAAGGCCTTCTGGAGTTGTTTTCTTCCCAGGCCCGTTTGCAGCGACTGATTGAGTTGTTGGAGATGGAAATCGAGAAGCGCCAGCTTGATCGGACCATTCAGACACGCGTGAAGCGGCAGATGGAAAAGGCTCAGAAAGAGTACTACCTCAATGAGCAGATCAAGGCGATTCACAAGGAACTTGGTCGCAAGGATGAAAAAGCCGAGCTGGAAGAATTAAAAAAGAAGATCGAAGAAGCCGGCATGACCGAAGAGGCCAAGGAGAAGGCCATGCAGGAGCTGCACCGGCTCGAGGCGATGCCGCCGATGTCAGCCGAGGGCACTGTTTCCCGAACTTATATCGATTGGCTGGTCAGTGTGCCGTGGAAGCAAAAGAGCAAGGAGATTAGAGACCTGACAAAGGCCGAAGAGGTTCTGCATGAGGATCACTTTGGTCTGGATAAAATCAAAGAGCGCATCCTTGAATATCTCGCCGTGCGGCAGCTTGTAAAAAACCCCAAAGGTTCGATTCTCTGCTTCGTTGGTCCGCCGGGAGTAGGAAAGACTAGCCTGGGCAAGTCGATTGCTCGAGCCACCGGACGTAAGTTCGTGCGTCTTTCACTGGGTGGCGTTCGTGATGAAGCCGAGATCCGGGGTCACCGGCGCACTTACATTGGTGCTTTGCCTGGCCAGATCATTCAAATGATGAAAAAGGCGGGGGCAGTTAATCCCGTTCTGTTGCTCGACGAGGTTGATAAGCTGGGTGCCGACTTCCGCGGCGACCCGAGCGCGGCTCTGCTTGAAGTGCTAGATCCGGAACAGAACCACACATTCCAGGATCATTACCTCGATGTTGAGTATGACCTCTCAAAAGTCTTCTTTATTGCAACCTCGAATGTGTTGCACACGATTCCTCCGGCCCTGCAAGATCGCCTCGAGATTCTGCGGCTCTCCGGTTATACCGAGCGTGAGAAGCTTGAAATCGCAAAACGCCATTTGGTGCCGAAACAAGCCGAAAGCAATGGCTTGAGGACGGAGCAGTTTGAGTTTTCCGACGAAGGCTTGCAGGAGATCATTCGCCACTACACGCGCGAAGCGGGCGTTCGCAATCTCGAGCGCGAGATTGGTTCATGCTGTCGCAAACTAGCGCGCAAGTTTGTCTCCGAGACGGTCACGGAAGATTTCAAAGAGATCGTGGACGCGGCGCGCGTGCGCGAGATGCTGGGCCCCATCAAGTTTCGGCAACAGGCAATGGCGGCCGAAAGCGAAGTCGGACTGGCAACGGGATTGGCCTGGACCGAGATTGGCGGCGAAGTATTGCAGATTGAGGCTACCCTAACCAAAGGCCGTGGCGCCGTTCAGCTTACCGGCAAACTGGGAGACGTAATGCAAGAATCCGCGCAGGCGGCGCTTACGTGCATCAAGTCGCGAGCGGAACGGCTGGGAATGAGCCTGGATTTCATCCGCAAGCGAGATCTGCATATTCATATCCCTGAAGGCGCAATTCCCAAGGACGGTCCTTCAGCCGGAATAACTATGGCGACCGCAATGGCGTCAGCGCTGACACGCGCAGCCGTGAGAAAGAATGTGGCAATGACGGGTGAAATTACTCTCCGCGGTCGGGTGCTTCCGATTGGTGGGGTGAAGGAAAAGCTTCTTGCCGCGCATCGAATGGGCATCGACACGATCATTATGCCCAAGGACAATGAGAAGGACCTGCCGGAGGTTCCAGAAGAAGTTCGCAATGCGCTCTGCATCAACCTGGTAGAAACGATTGATGAAGTGCTGGCGCTTGCCCTCGAAGATGTGTGCCCAACTGATCAGGCTGCCGCCGATCAGTCCAAGGCGCCGCCACTCTGGACACCCGAGCCGTCTTCGCAAGGAATTCAGACAAGCTAATCAATTAACGCTGACGCACCGCTAAACTGGCCTGCACTCTCAGGTGAGAGTTGCAGGCAGCCGCTCGCATTGCGTTCATTCCAAGGCAGGTCTGACCTGCACTTGCCAACCCAACCCCCTGGAGAACCCATGAGTAAACATCACGATGCTGAACTGATTCTCAAGCTCTATGAACTTCGTCGCGATCCGGTAATGCGCGAAGCCCGCAATTGGTTTTTCACTTTCAACCCCCAGAAACCGGAAGACTTTCTTGATGCCGTGACCAGCGATAAGAGTGGTTATTACCGCATGGTGATTTCCTACTGGGATATGGCTGCGTCCCTTGTTAATAATGGCGCCATCGACCCCCAAATGTTCAATGAT
>Ga0079218_10000756_pt1 | contig 10486 bp, 9 predicted proteins | sample NCCompost_FD_77181 | JGI IMG/M metagenome (GOLD analysis project Ga0079218, IMG submission 77181) | Agricultural soil microbial communities from Utah to study Nitrogen management - NC Compost | ecosystem: Environmental > Terrestrial > Soil > Agricultural land | place: USA: Utah | collected... | reverse complement strand
TCGCGCATCATCGGCTTCGTGAACGATCCGAACCCCGACCTCGCGCGCGCGAACGTCGTGAGCCGCGTTCCGGAGATCCAGTCGCGCGAATTCGAGTCGGTGCTGCGCGTGCCGAGCGGGCGGACCGCGATCCTGGGCGGCCTCATGCAGGACAGCTTCGAGGGCAAGAAGGACGGCCTGCCGATGCTCTCGCAGATCCCGGTTTTCGGCGATGCGGTGGCCTTCCGCAACGACACCGCGCGCAAGAGCGAGCTCGTGATCTTCCTGCGCCCGATCGTCGTGCGCGATCCCGGCATCGAGGGCGAGCTGGCCGAGTACCGGCGCTACCTGCCCGATCGCGACTTCTTTCGCGAAGGGCACCTTCCGGAACCAGCGCTGCGCGAGAACCTGCGCCGCCTGGAGCTCGGCGAGCCGCCGCTGCCCCCGGCGCCCGAGATGCGCAAGTGAGCCTGCTGCTCGATGCGCTGAAGCGCGCGGAGCAGGACAAGCAGCCGCTCCCCGCGGATCGCGAGGCCCGCGGACCGCAACTCGTCGCCGGCGGCAAGCCCGGGCTCGAACTGCAGCCGGTGCCCGCCGCGGACGCCACCGCTCCCCCGCGAAGCCCGTCGTTCGCCGCCGCCCAGGCGCTCGCGCCCGCTCCTGCGCGCAAGCGCCGCGCCGCGCTGTGGATCGCCGGCACGGCGATCAGCGTCCTCATCGTCCTCGGGGCAGGTTACGTCTGGCACTCGCTCGAGCAGCTGCAGCCGCGGCAGGTCGCGCGCAGCGCTCCGCTGCGTCCGGTCACGCCGCCCGCTCCGGCGGCTTCGACTCCAGCGCCGCAGCAAGTGCCCGCCACCCCGTCGCCGCAGGTGAGTGCGCCGCCGCCAGTGTCGCCGGCGACATCGGGCGAACCGACGCCGCGCGCCAACGCGATTCCCGCCGAGCCCGTCGTGGCCCCTGCCCGTGCGGCGCCGGCCGTGCTTCAACCGAGCCGCGCCGCCGACCCGCCGCGCGTGCCGGCCGAGGTTCGCGACGGATACGAGGCCCTGCGCCGCGGCGAGCTCGCGTCCGCGAAACGCAGCTACGCCGCCGCAATTGCGAACGACCCGACCAACCTCGACGCGTTGCTGGGCCTCGCCACGGTCGAAGCGCGCGGCGGCAGCCGCGAAGCAGCCGTCGCGCATTACGGCCGAGCGCTCGAAGTCGATCCCCGCAATGCCTCGGCCCTCGCCGGCCTCGCGGCGCTCACCGAGACCACGCGGCCCGAGGCGCTCGAAGCGCGCCTGCTGCGCGACATCGGGGAGCAACCCTCGAGCGCGGCGCTGCAATTCATGCTCGGCAACCTCTACGCGGCGCAGGGACGCTGGAGCCAGGCGCAAGCGGCGTACTTCGAGGCGCACCGCCTGGAGCCCGACGGCGCCGACATCGCGCACAACCTCGCCGTGAGCCTCGACCAGCTCGGGCAGGGCCGCACCGCCGCCGGGTTTTACCGCAAGGCGCTCGAGGCGAGCCGCGTGCAGCCCGCCGCATTCGACGCAGCCGCCGTCACGCGGCGACTTGCCGAGATCGAGCCCGCGCGCTGACGATGGGCACGATCCAGCCACCGCCGATCTCGCAGATCCCGCTGGGCCAGACCCTGCTCACGAAGGGCATCGTGAGCCAGGACCAGCTGAACATCGCGCTCACCGAGCAGAAGCGCTTCAAGGCGCCGCTCGGCAAGGTGCTCGTGATGCTCGGGTTCGTGACCGAGGCGACGATCCGCGACATGCTCTCGGAGACGCTCGGCCAGGTCTCGATCGACCTCGAGAACACGATCATCGACGCGACGGCCATCGCTTTCGTGCCCAAGGACCTCGCGCGGCGCTATCACGTGCTGCCGGTGAGCTACGACGCCGAGCGCCGCCTGCTGCTGCTCGCCGTTGCCGACCCCTCCAACGTCGTCGTGCTCGACCAGATCCGCGCGCTCTCGCGCGAGGAGCTGCGCATCGAGCAGGTCATCGCGCGCGAATCCGACATCACGCTCGCCATCGAGCACCACTACGGCTTCGAGCTCTCGATCGACGGCATCCTGAACGAGATCGAGACCGGCGAGATCGACTACCAGAGCCTCGCGGCGGACTTCGACGAGTACAGCCAGCCCGTGGTGCGGCTGATCGACGCCCTCCTCAACGATGCGGTGAAGCGCAGCGCCTCGGACATCCACTTCGAGCCCGAGCAGGGATTCCTGCGTATCCGCTATCGCATCGACGGAGTGCTGCGGCAGATCCGCAGCCTGCACAAGAACTACTGGGCGGCGATGGTGGTGCGCCTGAAGGTGATGAGCGGCATGAACATCGCCGAGAACCGCGCGCCGCAGGACGGCCGCATCTCGCTCACGCTCTCGGGCCACCAGGTGGACTTCCGCGTCTCGTCGCAGCCCACGAACCACGGCGAGAACATCGTGCTTCGCATCCTCGACCGCGACAAGGGGATCGTTCCGCTCGAGGACCTGGGGCTACGTCCCGAGGACCTGAAGACCCTCAAGCTCATGCTCGCGCGCCCGGAGGGCATCATCCTCGTCACCGGCCCCACCGGCAGCGGCAAGACCACGACGCTCTACTCGATCCTCAACTACATCAACACCGAGGGCATCAACATCATGACCCTCGAGGATCCGGTGGAATACCCGATGGCGATGCTGCGCCAGACTTCGGTGAACGAGGTGGTGAAGCTCGACTTCGCTTCCGGGATCCGGTCGATGATGCGCCAGGACCCGGACGTGATCCTGGTGGGCGAGGTGCGCGACCAGGAGACCGCGGAGATGGCCTTCCGCGCCGCGATGACCGGCCACCAGGTGTATTCGACGCTGCACACCAATTCCTCCATCGGCGCGGTCCCGCGCCTCATGGACCTGGGCGTGCTCCCCGACATCATGGCCGGCAACATCATCGGCGTTGTGGCCCAGCGCCTGGTGCGCAAGCTCTGCGCGCACTGCAAGGCGGCCTACGACCCCGACGCCGCCACGCGGCAGCTCCTGGGCATGGAGGACGGGGACGAGCGCCCCATCTTCGTCGCCAAGGGCTGCGCGCGCTGCGAGCAGATCGGCTACCGCGGGCGCATGGCGATCATGGAGCTCTTCAAGCTCGACGCCGAGATCGACGAGCTCATCGCGCGGCGAGCGACGGGCCGCGAGATCAAGACCGCCGCGGCCGCCCGCGGCTTCCGCACGCTCGCCGACGACGCCATCGGGCGCGTGCTCTTGGGGCACACCAGCCTCGAGGAGATCTCGCGCGTGGTGGACCTCACCGACCGCGTGGTGTAACGCCCGTGGCGCTCTTCGCCTACCGCGCGGTCGACGCCGACGGCAAGATCTCCTCGGGCAACCTCGACGCGGTCAACGCCGTCGACCTGGAGCTGCGCCTCAGGCGCCTGGGGCTCGACCTCGTCACCTTCGACGCGGTCAAGCGCGCCCACGCCGCGCGCACCCGCCACATCTCGCGCACCGAGCTCATCACCTTCTGCTTTCACCTCTCGCAGCTGCTGAAGGCAGGGGTCAACATCATCGAGGCGCTCACCGACCTGCGCGACACCGTCGACAACCCCGGCTTCCGGCAGGTGATGGCCGGGCTCATCGAGGACATCGAAGGCGGCCTCAAGCTCTCGGATGCGATGGCCACGCACGCCTACTGCTTCGACACCGTTTTCGTGGCGCTCATCCGCGCCGGCGAACAGAGCGGCACGCTCACCGACGTCCTCGACGAGCTTTCCGAGAACCTCAAGTGGCAGGACGAGATCCACTCGCAGGCGCGGCGCGCGATGACCTACCCCACCATCGTCCTCGCCGTCATCGTGGTGGTGGTGTTCGTGCTGATGACGCTGCTCGTGCCGCAGCTCGCCTCCACCTTCAAGACGCTGGTGCCGAAGCTGCCGCGCGAGACCGAGGTGCTGATCCAGATCTCGAACCTCTTCGTCCGATGGTGGTATCTCCTGATCGGGATCCCCGCGGCGGTCGCGGTCGGCGCCTGGTTCGTCGCGCGCACCAACGACACCGCGCAGCGCCGCCTCTCGGAGCTTTCGCTGCGCCTCCCGGTGCTGGGGCCCATCCGCCAGAAGATCATCCTCGCGCGCTTCTCGACGTTCTTCGCGATGCTCTACCGCGCCGGCATCAGCGTGATCGAGTGCATCCAGATCTGCGAGAAGATCGTCGGCAACCGCGTGATGGAGGAAGGCCTGCAGCGCGTCGGGCGCAGCATCTCCGAGGGGCAGGGCATCTCGCAGGCATTCCAGTCCACCAAGCTCTTCCCGCCGCTGGTGCTGCGCATGCTTCGCGTCGGGGAGTCCACCGGCGGGCTCGACACGGCGCTGCTCAACGTGAGCTACTTCTACAACCGGCAGGTGCGCGACGGCATCGACCGCATGCAACAATTGCTGGGGCCCGCGACCACGATCGTCCTGGGCCTGCTGATCATCGCCATCCTGTACTCGATCTTCCTGCCGATCTACGACGTGATCTCGAAAATCAGGTTCTGAGCCGGCGATGGCGACGCACTACCTCTACCTCACGAACTCCCGCCTGGTGAGCATCCTGCTTGCCCGCGGACAGGTCCGCGATGCGCGCGTGTTCGAGGCCTCGGAGGATGGCGCGGCGGCCTTCGAAGAGCGCCTCGCGTCGGTCGCACGCGTGCCGGTGCATCTCATCACCGACCTCGCCGAGGAGGACCTGCGGCCCGACACTCTACCGCACGTCGGCGCTGGCGACCGCGAGGCGATCCTGGGCCGCAAGCTCGGGCAGATCTTCCGCAATACGCCCTACCGCCACGCGCTCCTGCAGGGGCGCGAGGCCGAGGGCCGGCGCGACGATCGCGTCGTGTACGCCGCGATCACCAATCCGGACGTCCTCAAGCCCTGGATCGAGCGGCTCGAGCGGCGCGAGGTGCCGCTCGCGGGGATCCATTCGGCCGCCGTGCTCGGAACGCCGCTTCTCGAGGTGCTCGGGATCGCGCAGCCGCACGTGCTCCTGGTGCACTTCTCGCCGGGCGGCGCGCTGCGCCAGACCTACTTCCGCGACGGCGAGATCCGGTTCACGCGACTCACGCCGGCCGACCACGAGGACGAGCGGCCGGTGGGCGCGATGATCGCCGACGAGACCACGCGGACCTGGCAGCACCTCGACAACCTGCGCTCGTTCGCGAACACCGACCGCCTCGAGATCTTCTTGCTGGCCCACCCCGGCGAGCGCGCGGCAATCGAGCCCGCGCTCACGGGCTTCGAGCAGATCGCTTATCACTTGCTCGACACGGATGAGGTGGCGGCGAAAATCGGCCTAAAGCCGCCGCCGCCGACCTCGAGCGCGGAACGCATCCTCGCGTTCCTGCAGGAGAAGAGGGGCGTCGAGAACCACTTCGCGACCCCGGAGATGCGGCGCTACTGGACGTTCGGCAGGGCGCGCAACGTCATCAACGCCACCTCGATCGCCGTGCTCGGAGTCGGCATCGTGGTCTCGATCCTGAACCTTCACGGCATTTTCAACGCCGCGAACGAAGACCAGAGGACCGCGCGCGAAATCCTCTCGCTCAACAGCGAATACGACCGCATCACGCGGGCGCTGCCGGCAGCGGGGGTGGGCGGGGCCGCAATGCGTGACGCCGCGTCCTTCTACACGAGGTACATCCAGGGCTTCCCCTCGCTCGGCGGGTTTCTGGGCCCGCTCTCGGGGGTGCTCGAAGCCCATCCGCGCGTCCGGCTCTCGCAGCTCTCCTGGCAGGCGACCGACGACCAGCGCACCACGCCGCGGCTCGCGGTGGCGCCGTCAAGCCTGCCGCCGCCGGTGAAATCCACGGGAAAGGCGGCCGACGTAGCGGCGCGCCCTGCCTCCGAGGACGCGCCGTCGGGAACCTTCGGTGGCAGCCGCTACGAGGTGGCGCTGGTCGAGGCGACGGTGATCGTCCCGAGCCACGACTTCCGCGCCGCGCTCGCGGAGGTGGATCGGGTCGCGGAGGAAATCGGCCGGATCAGAGGTTTCCAGGCCCAGGTGCTGGAGAGCCCGCTCGACCTGCGCCCCTCGCTGTCGCTGCAAGGACGCCACAGCGAGCGCGAGACACAGGCCATGCAGGCCCGCTTCATCCTGCGCATCGTGCGATCGGGGAGGGCCGCATGAAGCAGCTACTGAGTCGCGAGGGCCGCCGCCGGCTGCGCGGCCCGATGCTGATCTTCGGAGCATGCGTGGCGCTGAGCGCGGGAATCGGCGGGGCAAGCCAATGGTTCCTGCAGAAGGAGAGGCGTGACGCAATGGGGGCGGGCGTACGCTTCCAGGAGGCCCGCGCGCGCGTCGCCAAGATCCAGAGCGAGCGCGATAACCTCGAGCAATCGATCGAGGTGTTCCGATCGCTTGTCGAGCGCGGCCTGATGCAGCCGGAGCGCCGGCTGGATCTCGTCGAGCTTATGAACGCCCTGCGCGCGCGCCATGGCATCCTCGCGCTCGACTACGAGATCGCACCGCAGCGGGCGCTCGCTTTCGCCGACAACCGCACGTTTCCGGCCGTCGAGATCCTCTCCAGCCGGGTGACGCTCAAGCTGCGCGCGTTGCACGAGGGCGACGCGCTGGCGTTCATTGACTCCCTGGGCGAGAGCCGCCAGTTGGACCGTTGCGTGCTGCGGCGCATGGAAGTTGCCAATCCGGACGGGCTGCAGCCGCGCGTCGAGGCCGACTGCACGCTCGAATGGATCACGATGAAGGAGAAGCGCGTTGGCTAGGCGCCTCGCCATCGCAGTGGCGTTCGCGGCATTCGCGTCGGGTGCCGCCGCCGAGGAGCTGCGCACGCTCTTCCATAGCGCGCAGGAGCGCGCGCGGCTCGACCGCCTGCGCCGCGGAGAGCCAACCGAGCCCGTGGCTGCGCAGGTGCCCCGCAAGGCGCCCTCCGTCACGGGCTTCGTGAAACGCAGCGACGGCCGCGACACCGTTTGGATCGACGGCGAACCGAACGCGATGACCGGGGCCGCCTCCGCGCCGTACACGGACCCGTCGAAGGTGCGCGATCGCGAGCGCGGCGACGCGCCACCGATCGAGATCAAGCGCTCGAAGTAATCGCGCCCGCGCGCGTGGCGATTTCCGCGCGCCGCGCGAGGCCTGCGCTGGTATCAAGGCGCATGGTCCCGCCCGGCCGCTCGCGCGGCCTCACGCTGCTCCTCGCGATCCTCGTGCTCGCCCTGGCGTTCGCGGCGATCGCCGTGGTCTCGGCGCTCGCGCCCGCCGCGAACCGCGATGCAGCGAGCGACCGCGCGCTCGCGCAGGCGCGCGAGGCGCTGGTGGCCTACGCGGCCGACCGCAACATCACCGCCTGGGTGGGGCCGGGCTATCTTCCGTGCCCCGACCTCGACGATGACGGCTGGGCGGAGGCGACCTGCGGCTCGCAAAGCGGCGATACCGGACAGGAGCAACGGCTCGGCCGCCTTCCGTGGAAGACCCTGGGGCTTGCGGACCTGCGCGACGGATACGGCGAGCGGCTCTGGTACGCCGTCTCGAGCAAGCACAAGGGCCTCCTCAACTGCGCGCAGAGCCGTGCCTGCCTGGACATGTCGCCCGATGCCGCGCTCGGGACGATAAGCGTGCGCGATGCCGCCGGCACACTCGTCCACGACGGTACCTCCACGGATCTGTACGCCGTCGACCGCGGCGGCGCGGCCGCGCTCATCATCGCTCCGGGCGCGCCGCTCCGGCGCATTGGAGCTTCCGCTGACCAGCGGCGCGAGTGCGCACCGCCCGACTGCGATGCCTCGGGCCGCTGCCTCGCCGATCCGCCGCGCCGGGCTGCGAAGTGCGATCCCGCGAACTACCTCGACAGGGCGCCCGATAGGGCGCTTCCGGGCGAGGACAATGCCGACTTCGTCGATCGCAACGATGCGGCGGGGCGCGCACGCAACAGCAACGGCTTCGTCCAGGGGCCGGTCGCCGACCGCGAGGGACGCGTGAGCGTCAACGACCGGATCGCCGTCATCGCCTATCGCGATCTCATGCCGCGCGTCATGCGGCGGGTTGCGTTGGAAGTCGCGCAATGCCTGCGCTTCTACGCGTCGCGCCCCGAGAACGGCGGACGCTTTCCGCGTCCCGCTCCCGCCTGCCGCCAGGCGGTCCCCGATCCCGCGCTTGCGTGGGCCGATGCGCAGGCATCGCTCTTCGGCCGCGTGCCCGACACGCCCTTCACCCGCGCGCACGAGGAGAGCGGCGGACGCATGCTGGAACGCTGGTGGCGTCACGAGGGCGGGGCCCCGGGTAACCTCGCGGAGTTGCCGACACAAGCCTCCGCATGCCGCATCGCGTTCGAGCCCGACGACGACGGGCCGGCACGACGCAGCGCTCCCGGCAGTCCCGCCGACGAGGGACGAACGGCCGGGCTTGCCGAGAACGCCTGGTGGACGTACTGGAAGCCGTTCGTGTTCTATGCCCTGTCACCCGACTTCGCGCCGGACGGAGCCGGCCGCTCGGATTGCGCCGGCGCGCGGTGCGTCGAGGTCCGCGATGCGAACGGCGCCGCCATCGCCAGCGGCAAGCCGTTCGCGGTCATCGTTTCCGGCGCGCCGCTCGACCTGCCCGGCCTCGCCCAGCGCCACGGCGCGGCGCCGGGCGACGTTCGCCACTGGCTGGAAGGCGCGAACGCCGGGCTCGAGCGCACCAATTCCAACCCGCCCGCGCCCGAGTGCCCCGTCGATGCGATGCGCGCAGCGTGCGACGCGGGACCCTGCTTGCGAGTCGAGGCCGCGCCACAGGGCCCGCGCTTCAACGATGTGCTCGCCATCGGGCCCTGAACGTCACGCGCGGGGCTTCACGCTCCTCGAGGTGCTGGTTGCCATGGTGATCCTCGCGATACTCGCGAGCGGGCTCGCCATTCCGCTCGCCACGCAGATCGAGCTGCGCAAGCACGAGGCCACGAAGAGGCAGCTCGACGAAGCGAGGGAAGCGCTCCTCGGATTCGCTGCGGCCCACGGGCGGCTACCCTGTCCCGCGAGCGCCGGGAGCCGGGGCGAGGAAAGCTTCGCTGCCGGCGGTGACAGCTCCAGCGGCGCCTGCTCGAATTTCCACGACGGATACCTGCCGGCCGCAGCGCTCGGCCTCGCTCCGCTCGACTCGGAGGGGTTCCTGCGCGACGCGTGGGGCACCGGGCGCAACCGCGTGCGCTACGCGGTCTTCGGCGCGGGGCTCGCGGTGAACGGCCTCGCCAATCCACTCACGCGCGTGAACGGCATGCAGGGCGCGACCCTCGCGGGCCTGGGCTCGGCTTCGCACTTCCTGTACATCTGCGCATCGGGCACGGGCACGAGCGCTTCGGGGTGCGGCGCAAGCGCCAACCAGCTCACGCGCAAGGCGGCGTTCGTGCTGCTCTCGCGCGGTGCGAACGCGACCGCGGACGCTCCGTCCGGCAGCGACGAGGCACGCAACCTCGACGGCGATGCGGTCTTCGTGCATCGCGAGGCGAGCTCCGGGAACGCGAACGCCTTCGACGACATCCTTTCATGGGTGCCCGTGCACCTCGTCGCGAGCCGCCTGCTCGCGGCGGGCCGATTACCATGAAGGTATAATTTTGTCATGAACCAAAGAGATACACGCCTGCCCATCCCCGACGTGCAGGGTGCGCCGGACACACGCCGGCTGGCGATCGACCGCGTCGGCGTGAAGTCGATCCGCCACCCGGTGCGCATCCGCGAGCGCGCGGGCGGTATCCAGCACACGGTCGCCCACTTCAACATGTACGTGGGCCTGCCGCACCACTTCAAGGGCACGCACATGTCGCGGTTCGTCGAGATCCTCAACGCCCACGAGCGCGAGATCTCGCCCGACACCTTCCACCTGATGCTGCGCGAGATGGTGAAGAAGCTCGAGGCCGCGAGCGGCCATATCGAGATGACGTTTCCCTACTTCGTCTCCAAGCAAGCGCCCATCTCGGGTGTGGAGAGCCTGATGGATTACGAGGTCACCTTCATCGGCGAGATCGAGGACGGGCGCGAGACCTTCACGCTCAAAGTGCTGGTGCCGGTGACGAGCCTTTGCCCTTGCTCCAAGGAGATTTCCGAGCGCGGCGCGCACAACCAACGCTCGCACGTCACGGTCGCCGCCCGCATCAATACCTTCGTCTGGATCGAGGAGATCATCGACCGCGTCGAGCACGAAGCCTCGAGCGAGCTCTACGGCCTGCTCAAGCGCCCCGACGAGAAGTTCGTCACCGAGCAGGCGTACGACAACCCGAAGTTCGTCGAGGACATGGTGCGCGACATCGCCGCAAGCCTCAACCAGGATCCGCGCATCGAGTCCTGGGTGGTCGAATCCGAGAACTTCGAGTCGATCCACAACCACTCGGCCTACGCCCTCATTAGCGGCGGGAAGGCTCAGTAGCGCTTGGTGAGCGTAAGGTTCGGGCCCTCGCGGCGCATCTCGGTACGGTTGAGAAATGTGTTGCCGAGCAACACGAACCCCATGCTGCCCGTCTCTTGAACACTCGCCTCGACGTTGAGCAGTGTGATGGCGCCCAAGGTCACG
>Ga0079218_10000755_pt1 | contig 10496 bp, 10 predicted proteins | sample NCCompost_FD_77181 | JGI IMG/M metagenome (GOLD analysis project Ga0079218, IMG submission 77181) | Agricultural soil microbial communities from Utah to study Nitrogen management - NC Compost | ecosystem: Environmental > Terrestrial > Soil > Agricultural land | place: USA: Utah | collected... | reverse complement strand
GCTAGCACAAAAAGAGCCATAAGAGGCCAACAACGCCAGAACTCAAAAAGGCAAACCGCTCCAAAGGAATAAAGAATTTCAGTCTGATTGGTTGAAGTTTCACGAACTCTTCTCGCCGACGGGCGTTTAATCCGAGTGCGAGATTGAAGGCGCCCATCACCAACAAGAAAGTACCGACCAGTAAAAATGGCAGGATATCTTTCATACCAATTCTCTTCTTACCTGTAAACGCTGACGTCAGAGACTTAAAATTATTCCACAGTCACTGATTTCGCCAGGTTTCGCGGTTGGTCAACGTCACAGCCACGGCGGACGGCGATGTGGTAAGCAAGCAGTTGCAAAGGAATGATTGAGAGCAAGGGAGAGAGCAGATCGCTTGAAGGGGGAATCTCGATCACGTAATCAGATACTTCGGAAGACATCGTATCGCCTTCAGTCAGCACTGAAATTACGATGCCCTCACGGGCTTTAACTTCCACGATGTTCGAATGCGTTTTCTCATAACGCAGCTCTGAGGCACGATTACCCTCTTCGCGCGTGTTTATGAAAAGCACCGGCAAGCGCTCATCGATCAGAGCATTCGGTCCGTGTTTCATCTCACCGGCCGGATAACCTTCCGCGTGGATGTAAGAAATTTCCTTTAGTTTCAGCGCGCCTTCGAGAGCTACCGGAAAATTAATCCCACGGCCCAGATAAAGGAAGTCAGTGGCTCGAAAGAATTCCTTCGACAATTCCTCCATTTGATCCGACTCATTCAGCAAGTGTTCGAGTTTTACCGGCAACTCTGCAAGTTGCTGCGCATGGCGCTGCGCCTGTTCCGCCGACAAGGTGCCGCGAATTTCTCCGAGGTAGAGTCCCAGCAAATACAACGCAATCATCTGCGACGTGAAGGCCTTCGTTGAGGCCACGCCTATTTCCGGCCCAGCGTGCGTGAGGATCGTGCCGTCAGCTTCGCGCATGATCATCGAGCCCTGCACGTTACAAATGGCGAGAACTTTGGCGTTACGTTCTTTAGCTTCACGGAGCGCGGCGATGGTGTCAGCGGTTTCTCCTGATTGCGAGATAACCAGGAGTAAGGAGTCTTCGTCGATTACCGGATCGCGATAACGAAATTCGGAAGCGTAATCAATATCGACTGGAATTCGCGCCAGTTGTTCGATCATGTATTTACCGGCTAGTCCGGCATGCCAGGATGTTCCACAGGCGGCGATCTTGATTGAGGAGAACCGCTTAAAGTCGCTCTCAGTGATGTTTTTCATCTCATCAAGAAAGACGCGTCCGGAATCGAGCGAGATCCGGCCCTGCACCGTATCGCGAACAGCGCGTGGCTGCTCGTAGATCTCCTTCAACATGAAATGCTTGAAGCCGCCCTTTTCCGCCATGATGGGATCCCAGGTAATTCGCTGGATCGCCGGCTGCACGGCCGCGCCATGAAAATCCGTGACGCGCACCGCATCCTTAGTGAGGATGGCAATCTCGCCATCACCAAGAAAAAACACGTCGCGCGTGTGCTGGAGAATGGGTGGAATGTCGGAGGCGACGAAGTACTCACGATCACCAAGGCCAATGACTACCGGTGGACCCTGGCGCACCGCAATGATGGTGTCAGGCTCGTCTGAATTGATAATCGAGAGCGCGAAAATGCCACGCAGCTCGAGCGCGGTGTGATGCACTGCCTTCTCAAAACTCTCGCCTTCTTTCAGATACTCTTCGATAAGGTGCGCGATGATCTCGGTATCGGTCTCGGTTACAAACTGGTGGTCGAGTCGACTAAGTCGTTCTTTCAGGTGGATATAGTTCTCTATGATGCCGTTGTGCACGACGACGACGCGACCCGTGCAGTCGCGATGAGGATGTGCGTTCTCTTCAGTGGGACGACCGTGTGTTGCCCAACGAGTGTGACCGATGCCATAAGTGCCATCGAGCGGCGTCAGGCGAATCGCCTCTTCAAGATTCCGCAGCTTTCCTTTAGCGCGACGAATCTCCAGCTCGTGGTCTTCGTTGACGACCGCAATTCCTGCTGAGTCGTAACCGCGATATTCGAGCTTTCGCAGCCCGTCGATGATCAACGGCACCACTTGTTTGTTGCCCACATAACCCACGATTCCGCACATAGAGTTTTTACCTTAACCGGCGTCTTTCTTCAGTTTTTTCTTAACCACCGCGGGCACACCAGCAACAAGCGAATTCTCCGGAACGTCTTCAATTACCACTGAACCGGCCGCTGTGACGGCGCCGTCTCCCACCGTAACCGGGGCGACGAGCATTGTATCAGAGCCGATTTTTACGTTGTCGCCGATGCTGGTTTGGTGTTTCTTCTGACCATCGTAATTACACGTCACCGTCCCAGCGCCGATGTTTGTTCCGGTTCCAATCGTTGCGTCACCGAGATAGGTGAGGTGCATCGACTTTGACTTTCGCCCGAGTCGCGATTTCTTCACTTCGACAAAGTTGCCGACCGCCGCACCTTCTTCCAGATGGGCGCCCATGCGCAAATGGGCAAACGGACCGACGGAACAATTCGACTCCACCGTTGAATCGACGATCACACAGTGGTCTTTAATCGTCACATTGTCACCGATCCGGGAATTGGAAATTCTGCTGCCGGAACGCACGACGCAGTTTTCACCAATCACAGTTGGGCCTTCGATGATGACATCGGGATGAATGACGCAGTCGCGTCCGATTTGGGCTGTGGCACTAATGTACGCGTGTCCGGGATCAATGAAGGTGACGCCATCAAGCATTAAGCTACGAATTGTGCTGCGACGCATCAGGTTCTCGAATTCCGCAAGCTCCGCGCGTGAATTGATGCCTGAAACTTCACGGGCATCATTGATGACAAGGAGCTCAACCTGCTCGCCGCTGGCTAAGAGGATGGCCGGAGCGTCAGTTAAATAATATTCCTGTTGCTGGTTGGTGGGCTGCACCTGCTCTAGCGCAGTGAACAGCTTGGTAGTGTCAAAGCAGTAGATGCCCGAGTTGATCTCGCGAATCAGCTTCTCCTCGTTATTAGCGTCTTTCTGTTCGACGATGCGCGAAAAACGGTTCTCAGCATCGCGCACAACACGGCCATAGCCAGTTGGATTTTCGAGTTTGACGGTAAGCACGGAACAAGCGGCTCCCGCCGCGATGTGATGCTCAACTAACTTACGCAATGTTTCTTCGCGAACGAGAGGAACATCGCCTGACAAGATTAAGAGCGTCGAGTCGGCGCCTTGCAAAACCTCGCGCGCAGACATGACCGCGTCGCCCGTGCCGCGCTGCTCACGCTGCAAAGCAAAGCCGACCCGCTCGTCGTTGTTCACTTCTGAACGGACAGCCGCTTCTACGTGTTCTGCCTGATGTCCAACTACTACAAAGATTTTTCGCGGCTGAAGCGCGATAGCCTTTTGCACAATGTGGGCAATGATGGGACGGCCGCCGAGTTCGTGCAGCACTTTGGCCTTTTGGGACTTCATTCGAGTTCCCATTCCGGCGGCCATGATTAGCACATCAAGCGGGCGATGTCGTTGGAGGGTCAATCGCGGATCTCTTTCGGTCACTTAGGCTGAAACCACCGGACGTGACGCGGCCTGTTGCCAGCAGGCAAACACAACAGCGGCAAGGCGATCGGAATTGTGGCGGGCTTTCTCACCTTCATCAAGCAGCGCCGCGCGGACGACTTCGGCTTCGCCATCCAAAGATGCTTCGAAGTCCTCAGCTTCGCTTCCGATCTGGTGGGCGCCTTCGCTGGCGTAACGAGCCCGCTGCGCTTTACTGGCAGGCTGATCGTTTACAACTACGAAATCAAAATGAATTTCCGGGGCGTAGGCTTTTAACGTTTCCAGGTGCTGCCGGGCAGTGTAACCGTCGGTCTCACCAGGTTGAGTCATCAGGTTACAAATGAAAATCTTGGTTGCGTGCGAATCACCAATAGCCCGTGCCATGCGCGCCACCAGCAAATTAGGCAGGATGCTGGTGTAGAGAGAGCCGGGACCCACCGTGATGACGTCGGCATTTCTAATTGCGACGAGGGCATCAGGGAGCGGTAAACATTGTTCCGGCTCCAGACGCAATGAGCGGATTTTCGAAAGCGAAGCCGTAATCTGGGTTTCACCCTGAGCGATTGAGCCGTCTTCCAGTTCTGCTACAAGACGCACATCGTTAATCGTCGCCGGATAGATGTGTCCTTTGCTCGCGAGTACCTCGGACGATAGGCGAACAGCCTCCACGAAATCGCCGGTCACCTCAGTTAGTGCGGCGAGAAACAAATTTCCGAAGCTGTGACCGCCGAGAGCACCTTCGCCCCGGAAGCGATGCTTGAAAAGTCTGGATAAAAGGTTCGAATCCTCTGAAAGGGCGATCATGCAGTTGCGAATGTCACCGGGAGGGAGCATCTGCAATTCTTCGCGCAGTCGGCCAGAGCTGCCACCGTCGTCCGAGACCGTGACGATCGCTGCCAGGTTTTCAATCCAAGCGTCATCTGAGTCCTGACGCCCGACCTTACGTTTCAAACCGGCAAGCAAAGTGGAGAGACCCGTGCCGCCACCAATTGCCACCAGGTTTAAGCCGCGATCTTTTGGGGAGCTAAAGCGCAATTCTTGAATCTCCACGCCACACGGGGCGACAGGGAATGATACCTAAAACGAAAAAGCTTTCAACTTGTCTTTTCGCGGGCGATTGTCTGGTGCAGGGAAAGCCAGACTTAGGCACGAGGTTGGAAGATCAACCTGTCGAAGTCTGGGTCATTACGCAGTGAGGTCAAATCATGATCGTGCTGCGCGCGGACTCGAAGGCTGGGTTGCAAATCTAACGCTCGTTGGAGAGATTGTAGAGCCAAATCAAGGGAGCCCAGGCGCGCGCGAGTTGCTGCCAGGCCGTAATGAATGTGCGCCGCTTCGGGTTCCCGCTTGAGGGCACGCTCAAACATTTCCTGAGCTGCTACATACTCGCCACGGTTCAGTTCAATCACACCGCGATCGTAGAGCGAGTCGGCATCGCGCGGCAGCATGTTTTCGGTTCGTAAGCGCGCTTCAGCCACAGCAAGGTACGTACGTGCGCGAGCGGCGACCTCGGAAACCTGCGAATACTTCTCCAGAAGTCCGCGGAATTGGTTGCGAGCTTCTCCGAAGTGACCGTTCGTAAATTCTTTATGGGCATGTTCGAACGCGATCAAGGCCGCCGATTCGTCAACTGTTGGCGGACGCCGCGGAGGCGCAGGCGCAACACTGGGACGTTGTGCGCGAACAGCGGCAAGCTTCTGAGTCTTTTTGACTCTTGGGACTAAGCCTTTCTTTGGAGTTGCAACTGCGGGTTTCCGCGCGGGAGCTTGCCGAGCAACAGCCTTCTTCACCGGCTTTAATGCCTTGGCAACTTTCTTTTTCGCAGGTGTTGGACTTTTCTTGGTGGAAAGCTTTTTTGCTGCCGTTCGCACTGTGGTCTTTTGCGCTTTGCGGACTGGCGCCTTTGCAGATGCCTTTGCTTTCGGTCTTGCGGGCTTCGCTTTCAATGTACGCCCTTTGACAGACGATTTCGTCGCAGATCGTCGCGCCGGTGTACGCGATGTCGAACGCCTTAGTCCTTTTGTCATGGGGCTGCTCATGTGTGGGGAAGCTTTCAATTTGAAGGACGCTAATCTGTCCTCCGGACACGCTTGAGAACGGGTCGGAGTTTAACACAGCCTCCCCTGTAAATCAACGCGGAAAAGGGAGTTGCGGCGTTATTACGCCCTATCGCAACTACAAATGATGTCTCGTGGCCAACCAAGAAAAACACTTGTAGGTCATTGTTGGCTATGTTAGAGTGCCCAAGGCTCAGCAAAGTCGAGCCGCTCCGCTAAGTTTGCATCGCAAGTCTCGCTGGAAAATTCCTAGGCAGTCAACATCTTGCCTCAAGCAGCAGCCTTGAGTTTCCAGCCAACAACCTCCCGATAGTCTTGCCCACCTTTTGTCGAAGAAAGCTGTATTGATGCCAGACACTCCGATCCTGCTGCGGGAGCAGCAGTACCACCAAATCAAGGCTGTCCTGGCGCGGCTCCGAATGGACGCGGCAGCCAAAGTGATTTTCCTGGTTGATAAAGATGGTCAGGAAATCGCCGTTCAGGGGGAAGTGGGAAATCTTGACACAACCAGCCTCGCCTCTCTGGCTGCGGGTAATGTTGCCGCGACCGGAGGAATGGCGCAGTTGATTGGCGAGAAGGAGTTCCCCACGCTTTCACACGAGGGACAACGGGAAAGCATTCACATCTCCGTCATTGGCCGACTTCTCCTCGTCGTCGTCTTTGATGATCGCTCGAGTCTCGGTTTGGTAAAGCTGCGGAGCAAGCAAGTTTCACAGCAACTCTCATTGATGATTGAAGAGATCGAGAGCGCTGATAATCACGATCTCGAATCACCATTTGCAGGAATCACCGACGCTGATATCGATAGCCTTTTCAATTAAGAAGCGCCATGACTTTCATCAACTACGCATCGCGGGAAATCAATTGCAAGATTGTCTACTACGGACCTGGTCTCTGTGGCAAGACGACGAACTTGCAATACATCTTTGATTCAACGGCCCCCCAGGCCCGAGGCAAACTGATCAGCCTGGCCACGGAAACGGACCGCACGCTGTTCTTTGATTTTATGCCGTTGGAGTTGGGAACGGTCCGCGGTTTCAAAACTCGTTTCCACCTTTACACCGTGCCGGGACAGGTTTTCTACGATGCCTCGCGAAAGCTAATTCTGAAGGGCGTGGACGGAGTTGTTTTCGTTGCTGACTCTCAGGAAGAGCGAATGGACGCAAATATAGAGTCGCTTTATAACCTCGACGAGAATCTCCGGGCGCAGGGTTATGATCCTGAAAAGATTCCTTACGTGCTCCAGCTTAACAAGCGAGATTTGCCTAACGTCCTACCGCTCGAAGAAATAACCGCAGAATTGCGCCGAAATGGCGAGCCAGTGATCGAAGCGGTCGCTTCTTCAGGTCCGGGAGTGTTCGATACTCTGAAGGCAGTGGCGAAGCAGGTATTGACTGAATTACGGAAGGGCTAAACAGGTTGGCTTTTAATCGAGTGATTTTAGCATTAGCAGCCCGTCGCCGCCGTTTGAATAGTATTTGGGCAGCCGCTGCGTGACCGTATAACCTAAGGTTTCATAAACTCTCTGGGCCGCCGTGTTGAGCGACCTCACCTCTAGGCGCACCAACCTCACGTTACGTCGCTTAAATCCGTCTTCAACCTGCAGCATTAACCGCTTCGCGAGATGGCGGCGCCGGTGTTCCGGTGCTACGCCCACCGTGGTGACGTGACCCGTGTGATCCGGCTCTACGAGGCCGATCACAAAACCCACCATCACTCCGCCAGGGGTTACTGCGCGGAAAGCAACTGATTCCGCCGCGGTCAGCAGATATTCGAAAGTTTCCCGGCTGTAAGCTTCGCCGTCGACGAAGCAGCGCTGATCCAGCCGCCAGCATTCATCCAATTGCGAAATTGTGAGTGGCCGCACGTCGTACCGGAAGACTGATGCCGGAACGATGGTGCGCTCCGGTGGCGGGGAATAGGCCTCCGGAGGAACTGCTGGTGACCACCAGCGCGTGCGAATTTTTTTCAGTACAGCCATGCTTCTTTAACGACGATTCGTCGTTGCTAGTTTAGCATCATACTTTTCTGGATCACTAGATCACGAGCATGCAGTCCCCGTAGCTATAAAAGCGATAACCAGAGGCGACAGCGTGACGATAGGCGTCGAGTATTAGTTCATGGCCGGCAAATGCGCTGACGAGCATGAGCAACGACGAGCGGGGCAAATGAAAATTAGTTAAGAGGGCATCGACGACGCGAAACTTGCACCCGGGGACGATCGTCAGCGAAGCGCTACCCTGGATCGAATCCAGCAGTCCTTGATCGTTAACTGCGGACTCGAGGGCACGCGTTGTTGTGGTTCCGACTGCAATCACGCGCCCACGGTGAGCTTTGGTCTCATTGATTCTCTGCGCGGCGGCGTTGTCAATCTCGTATCGCTCGGCTGAAACTTGATGTTGTTCGGAATCCGCGACACGCACTGGCTCGAAGGTTCCATAGCCAACGTGCAGCGTTATCTCAGCCAGCCTGGCTCCACGGGCCGCGATTTGATCGACCACGTCTGGCGTAAAATGTAATCCGGCCGTCGGCGCGGCAATGGCTCCGCGCGCTTTCGCAAAAAGCGTTTGATAACGTTCTCGGTCTGAAGTAGAGCTACCAGCAGGCCTGCTGATGTAGGGCGGCAAAGGCATCTCGCCAAACTCTTCGAGTACGGAATTCAAAGATTTCTGAGATTGCAGGCGAAGTTGACGCAGTTCGTTCCCTGGTTGGTCGATGATCTGGGCAGTTAACTGCGCTTGGTCAAAACTCACCTCGTCGCCCTCCCGGAGCCTTCGACCGGGTTTGATGAGAGCTTCCCAAAGATCGGGTTCCAATTGGCGCACCAGGAGAATTTCCACTCGACCGCCCGAAGGCTCGCGTCGCCCAATCAGGCGCGCCGGAAAAACGCGCGTGTTGTTGATGACCAGCAAATCGCCGGCCTGCAATTGCTGCGGCAATTCCCGGAAGTGGGAATCAGTCCAACTCTGCTTTGCTCGATCGACTATCAACATGCGTGACGCGTCGCGTTGCGGAAGAGGCTCCTGCGCGATCAGCTCCGGCGGAAGTTCATAATCAAAAGCGGAAACGTGCATTTCTAATAAGCTAAAAGAAAAAAGAGTTGATCAGACGGCCGGTTTGGGATCAGGGTAATGCGGGTGTTCGCGATGAAATACAGCGGTGAGTTGCGCGCCGAATAAAAGAATCAGGCTGGAAACGTAACTCCAGGAAAGCACGGCAACGACAGCGCCAACGGATCCGTAAATTTGATCATAATGAAAGTAATTCAAGCTCCATGCAAAAACATACTTAGCGATTTCCCATAACAACCCGCCGAGCACCGCTCCCGGCAGGGTGTCGCGCAGGCTAACTTCCGCCTTCGGCATGAAACGATAAATGACGACGAAGAGCAGAACAGTCACGAGAAAGCTGACAGTTGCGTAGATGCCTTGCCAAAAAACGCTGCCTGCTGACAACAGTATCGGATAGCGCACAATCTGGCGCGGTGAAAGATTGCCAGCCATTTGGCGCAACGCTACCACCACTGAAGTGATTCCTACGGAGAGGGCGAGCAATAAGCCGATGATTCCGATCATTCCGATTGTGAGGGCGCGTCCGTGCCAAAACGCTCTTGAGGTGGCTCCCCAGATCCGATTCAAAGCGCGTTCGATTACCGCGAAGACCCATGATCCGGCCCACAGCACAACAATGAAACAGCTGATGAGTACGCCGGTGCTTACCGATGAGAACGAGCGCAGTGTTTCGCGCAAAAATACTCGCGAGCCGGGATAGACATCGACCGCGTGGTTGATAAGCTCATTAGCTGCCGTGATTTTGTTGCTGAGTGCCAGCATCAAAAGCAGCGCCGGAAACAGCGTCATTAGGCCGAAATAGCTCATGGCCGCGGCGGAGGTGAACAAGTCGTTTTCGTGAAATTGGTGGAGCGAGTGGCTAAGAATTGAGCGCCAGGGACCGCGATTGCGCACGCCGAACGAGTGACGAGTAAACGAGGACAGACTTCTCATAAGATCATAAAACTTTTGGTGAGCGCCGGAACAACCCTACCAAAATCTTCACTGGGAATCGAACAGGCTGGGTTTTGAGGGACGGGCGGCACTGATACCGAAGTGTTCGCAGGCGCGCCTGGTTGCCATGCGACCACGGGGGGTGCGATCCAGAAATCCAATCTGGATCAGGTAGGGTTCAATAATTTCTTCGATCGAATCTTTCTCTTCGTGAATTGAGGCGGAAAGCGTTCCCAAGCCCACCGGACCGCCCTCAAACTTTTCAATAATCGTCAACAACAGTTTGCGATCCATTTCATCAAGGCCGTAAGTGTCCACTTCCATCCGATTGAGCGCATCGTGCGCCACGTCTTTGGTGATTTTGCCTTCGTAATCAACCTCCGCGTAATCGCGGACTCGTCGCAACAGACGATTCACGATTCGGGGAGTGCCGCGGGAGCGTCGCGCGATTTCGCGAGCGCCTTCCTCGTCAATTTCGACACCGAGTATTTCAGCCGAACGTTTGCAGATCACTTCCAAATCTTCATGAGGGTAAAAATCGAGGTGAAAGACAATGCCGAAGCGGCCGCGCAACGGCGCTGTGATCAAACCGGCGCGCGTCGTCGCGCCCACGAGGGTGAACTTCGGCAGGTCGAGCTTAATGGAGCGAGCGCCTGCGCCCTGGCCGATTAGCAAATCGAGGTTGTAGTCCTCCATTGCCGGATAGAGTTTCTCTTCCAGGGCGGGAAGCAGCCGATGTATTTCATCGATGAAGAGCACATCGCCTTCCTGAAGGTTAGTCAGGAGCGCGGCAATATCGCCAGCTTTCTCGATTGCCGGTCCGGCAGTTGAGCGCAACTCGGCGCCCATCTCATTAGCGATAATGTTCGCAAGCGTAGTCTTGCCCAATC
>Ga0079218_10000754_pt1 | contig 10500 bp, 14 predicted proteins | sample NCCompost_FD_77181 | JGI IMG/M metagenome (GOLD analysis project Ga0079218, IMG submission 77181) | Agricultural soil microbial communities from Utah to study Nitrogen management - NC Compost | ecosystem: Environmental > Terrestrial > Soil > Agricultural land | place: USA: Utah | collected... | reverse complement strand
TTTCGGGCCCACCATGCGGACAGGGCCACTACGAAAGGAGGAGTCATGCCCATCCGCTCCCTGCCATCCCGTCCGAGCCTCGAGTACGAGCGCAAGGAGGCCAAGGCCCTGCTTCGCCGGCTCCGAGCCGGCGACCCCGATGCGTTGGCGCGCGCCCGCACACATCATGCACTCGATCCCAGTCCCGCCCGGATCCGACTGGCGGACGCACAGCTCGTCATAGCGCGCGAGTACGGATTCCTGAGCTGGCCACGCCTCGTGCACTACTTCGCGGAAGTCGCACGCCATCAGTTGACACCCAGACAGCTGCACGGCAGCCTGGCGTCCTTCGAGGCGAGCGTGCGGCGCATGGTGGCCGGGCATGCGGCACGGGGTACATTGTCGGTCGCGCGCTTGCCGCCTACGTCCCGCGATTCTACGGCATGCGAGTGGACGATGTGTTCGCCGAACCGATCACGGAGGCTGATGCACGCCTCACCGTGGCGCGCATGAACGGCGCGCCGAGCTGGGACGTCCTGGCCGAGCGTGTCGAGGGTGCTCGCAGCCCCGACCCCTGGGAAGGCGAGATAATGCGCGAGGTTTCGGCGGCGATGGCGGCGCGCGACCTCGATGCACTCCAGCGGATTGTCACTGCACACCCTGACCTGCTCACCCCAGGGACACACGATGTCGCCACGGGACGCACCCTGATCGCCTTGGCAGTCCGACAGTAGCAACGTCATGATGTCGCGGCAATGGCCCCCATCATGGACTGGCTCGCCCGGCTTGGCTTCGACCGCCAGTACGAGCTGAACGCCCGCCTCTGTGGACACATCGGCATGCGTGTTGAGGAGGTGCGCGACCTTCTGGACCGCGGCGCAGACCCGGATTGGGTGGCCCCGAACGGTATATCTGTCCTCGAGCATGCGTTGCTCCGCTATTGGAATGGCGAGGCGGTGGACGTTCTCGCAACGCGCACCAGGCCGCGCGAGACGCTCTGGATCACCGCCGGACTGGGCGACGTGGATGGCGTCTCCCTCTTCCTGGACCGCAAGGGTCGTCCGACTGCCGCGGCACGGCGGCTTCGTCCGCATTTCATCGTCGCGCCCGGCTTCATGCATGCGCTCCCCGATCCCGATGACGAGGAGATCCTCATGGAAGCCTTCGTCGTCGCCGCTCTCAACGGGCGCACGGCGGTTCTCGAGTATATGGTGTCGCGGGGATTTCCTGTGGACAGCCTGATCTACGAGACGCCGGTGATCAACGTCGCGGTGGGCAATGCGTGGGTGCCGGTAGTCGAGTGCCTCGCGCGATGCGGCGCAGACCTCGATCTCCGCGGCCGTCAACCCGATCAGTCGGCCCGGGAGCTCGCCCGCGAGCTGTTCGCCGAGATGCCGAGCGACGGGAGGCGACGTCGCATCGTCGAGCTGTGCGGATTGGACCCCGATGCCGTCCTTCTCGAGTACGAAGCACGACCGGTCTCCCCGCCGCGCTGGCACTCGGAAGTCCGCGAGGCGATCGCGCTCGCTGCCGATGACGCCGCGCGTCTCGGCCAAGCCGACATTCGACCCGAGAATCTGCTGATCGGTTTGCTGCGGGCGGATGGGCGAGCTCTGCATCTCCTGGCGCAGACGGTACCAATGGACCTGCCCCGCTTCCGCGATGACTTCCAGAATAGACTCCGACCACGAGACGAGCAGGTGGATAGCGGCGAACTGCCGATGCGTGCGGACGCCCGGCAGGCGGTGGAGGCGGCAATGGCCCTGGCCACGGCCCGGCGGCGTGAAGCCGTAGACGGCGTCCACCTCCTATCCGCACTAACGAGCGTGGCGGAGGCGCCCGCTGCCGAGCTTCTAACCTGGTACGAAGCGAACCTTTCTGCCTTGAGCACAGCACTCGAGCAATGGATGTGAACCGGCGAAGCTCGCGCGCGGCGTTGAGAGATGGCTAACCATCCAGCCTCTGCGTCGCTGGCTTCGGGTCAGTCACAGAAACAGCCACAGACGCCCGAACAGGATCGCTGATGACAGACTCGCTCTTTCTTTCGCTTGCCGCGCTCGAGGCCGGCCTGCCGCATATCCTGCAGTCCCCGAAGAACGACGGGCCGGTTGTCATGATCTGCCGGCGTCCCCGCGTCGATGCGCGGGAGGTGCTCAAAGAAGGCACGCTCGATCTTATTCTGGGCCTCCGCGGCGACAGCTGGAAGCCGCGCGGGAATCACCACACGCCCGACGGCTCGGCCGACCCGGATAAGCAGCTCACCGTCATGAACAGCCGGGTTGTCGCCCTCATCGCGCAGCAGAAGGAGCGCTGGTCCCTCGCCGGGGATCAGATCTTCGTCGACCTCGACCTGAGCTTCGACAACCTGCCCGAAGGCTCTCGGCTGCGGGTCGGCTCCGCGCTCATTGAAGTGACGCCGCCGCCGCACAATGGCTGCAAGAAGTTCGCGGCGCGCTTCGGAGTCGAGGCGACGGAATTCATCAGCAGGCCGCAGGGCAAGCGGCTTCGAATGCGGGGTCTCAATGCAAAGGTCGTCGAGCCCGGGGTGTTCCGCGTGGGCGATTTCGCCAGAATCGTGTGAGCCTGGCGAATCGTGGTAGCAGGCGCCCGGCAGGAAGGCCTCGTACAACTGGATCCGAGCCATCCTCCCAGCGCTCCACCATCGGACACAAAATGCCCCGCATCCTCGTGCGGGGGGCTTCGTTATTTCATCCTTCGGATACAGGGACAGCCGTCTTAGCTTACGGCCATGTCTGTTCCGCTTGCCTGCGACATGGCCGACTCTCTCTCCAGCTCACCGGAGGCGAGGGCGTGAAGGATTTCATCCGCACCGAGCTGCACCTGCCTGAGCGGTCCTGATGGCCCTGCGCTCAGTCGCCTACCTCCTGCTGGCGGGATTGCTGGAAATCGGCGGCGGCTATCTCGTGTGGCTCACTCTGCGCGAGGGACGCCCAGCGTGGCTGGCGGTCATCGGCGGGCTCGCCCTGGCGGCCTACGGCGTCGTCGCCACGCTTCAGCCGGCCAACTTCGGACGCGTCTATGCCGCGTACGGCGGCGTGTTCATCGTGCTGTCGCTCTTCTGGGGATGGGGCGTCGATGGACACCGGCCCGATCGGTGGGACTACGTCGGAGGGGCGCTCTGCGTGTTCGGCATGGCACTCATCATGTACGGTCCGAGGTCGGGTGCCTAGGTCCTCCGTACCACCCTTCGACTTCCTCATCGCCCATGAAGTTCAAAACAAAGCCCGCACCGGAGCGTGACTCGGTGCGGGCATCGTGTTTTGTCCAACTCGCTTTCCAGCTGCACAGCCGATCCGGCCGAGGTTCACCTCACCGGCTTCTCCTTGTCTCGCTTGGCGCCACCGCCAGGCTGCCCGGCCACAGCCTGCTGTTCACGGAGCGCGGTGGCGAGGCGCTCGCGCAGGGTCGCGTAGGTCTCGCGACCTTTCGCGGGCAGATTGGCTTCCTGACCATCCAGCCGGCACCGCCAGATGTCGGGAGCGATCGGGACGCCGCGCCCGGACGTGGCAGGACGCCGCTCCACCAGCCAATCCCGGTGATCGACCATCAGCTGGAAACGATGAGGTGGATCGCGCTGGTCGTCTTTCGGACGGCTTACCATGTGACCTCGGCCAATGACGAAAAAGGAAGTTGCCACAGGCGGGTCACCACGTTCGCAGCCCGACTTGACGCTCCGGTAAATCTAGCCGGTTCGCCGGCTGGCGGCAGGCTGCGCGTGCGTCATGCAGCCAATCCACGGTCCTTTCCTCTTTCTGGACGCCGACGAAGCCCGGCGACTCCGCCCATCCCGGCGAGGCCGGACGCGAGCAGGGCGACGCTGATCGGCTCAGGAACAACCGTCACAGGGCAGTCAAAGCCCGGAGTACCCCCGAGGCCGTTCTGCACGCCGTTCGGCGCAATGATGAGCTTGGTCGAGCAGCCGTTCGGACCCGACTGAGCGTGGATGCTGAAGCCGAGCGCCGCGATATCGGCCGTGGTGAGGCCGCTGAAACTGATCGTGAACACGAACGGCGCGCCGGTGTTGTCGCTCAGCCTGAGGCCCGTCTGCGTCGAAGGCGGCACGGCGACGAACCCGACCGCCTGAATATCGCTCGCGGTGCCCGGCACGAACCGGGTGGCGAGACGCGAATCCATCGTCGTCACGAGGACGGTCGTACCCGCCGGCAGGTTGGTAAAGCCGAACGCGGTGAACACTTCCCCCTGCTCACCAACGTTCCGGATGTGAATCGTGGCCGTGAAGCCCGTCCACACCACGCTGAGCGACGCGCAGGTCTTGAAGTTGTCGCCGCCGCACACCGCCGAGTCGGAGTAGGGGCTGGGAATCGCCCACGCTGCCGAGGTTGTGGCCGCCAGGCACGCGGTGACTACAGTGAGGCTGCGGAGCAATTCTCGGAGCATTGACATTCCTCGCTTCAGATTGCTGTCTCCGCGCTCTCCGCGCCTCTGCGGTTCAACAAGGACCAACTCATCCCGTCTCTGCGATCTCCTCGAATGAGCGATCAGTGGTCACGGATGTCACGTACTCCTCGGTCACGTCCCGCTCGTCGGCGTACTCGTCGCGGTGCTTGATGAGGAGCCATTGCGCCTTTCCGCTTTCCTGGCGGCGCGTGCGAACCAGCACCCATGACCCTCGAAGGCGCTCGCCCTGGAGGAAGAACTTGAAATCTCCCTTCTCATACCCGGCGCGCAAGCGGTCGACGGGGTCGCCCGCTTCCAGGCCACCATAGGTGTACGTGCCGCGGTCCCACACCATGACCGTGCCGCCGCCGTACTGCCCGGCCGGGATCGTGCCTTCGAACGCGTTGTACTCGATCGGATGATCCTCGACCTCGATCGCAAGACGCTTCAGCGAGGGATCGGTGCTCGGCCCCTTGGGGACGGCCCAGCTCTTCATCACACCGTCGAGCTCGAGTCGGAGGTCGTAGTGCAGGCGCGTGGCGGCGTGCTTCTGGATCACGTACCGGAGCTTGCTCCGACGTGCTGCCGGGCTTCCCTCCGGCTCGCGGGTGATGGAGAAATCGCGCTTCCGCTTGTATTCGGCGAGCGGTGCCGCGGCGGCAGTCCTCCGCTTTGCCGGTGCTGCGGTGCGCTTCTTCGCGGGACTCGCGCGCTTCTTCGCTGGCATGCAGGCTCCGGTACGGTTCGCATCGAAGGTGCGTACCTGCGCGGCGTTACGTCGTGAGGAAGGTCACTCCGGCACCGGCGGATCGATCCCGAGCCAGCGGCGGCTCTCTGCGAGGTCGGTGAAGACCTCGACGTTCTCGCCCGTGTACTCGGCACTCAGCTGGAACATCCGGCTCAAGCCGTAGGGGTGGGCCTGCGGTGACGCGTCGCTCGGAGTCTCGGTCGGCAGCACGATCGCCCGCCGCACACCAGGCGCCGTGATGCGCTCGTGGGCAAGGAATCGCACCGTGTCCGCGGAAAGCTGTACGCTCGTGACCCGGGTGAAGTCCACGAGCAGACAGAAGTCAGGCTTGAAAGCAGGATCGGAGCGGAGACGCACTCGCTGCTCGAGGAGATCCGCGTCGGTGAGCACGCCGCTGCCGTTGATGTAGACGACTCCCGCGTCCGGATCGATGGAATAATCGCTCGGCATCCCTCCGCTACGCCCTCCCGCGAAGCTTCGCAACCCACCACCGGAGTCCGACGAAGAGGAAGCGCCAGTCGTGCAGAAACTCCGGCGGCTTGCCCTCGAACGCGTGGCCGACGAACTGGAATACCCAGCCGACGACGAACATGGAGAGCGGAACCCACCAGAAGCCGGGAGCGAAGAGGGCGACGACGAACAGCGGAATGGAGAGCGCGATCAGCGGGATGCCCAGCGTGTGGCAGAATCGATTGACGGGATGCTGGTGGCTGCCGGCGTACAGACGGATCCACTCGTCCCACGTCCTGTTGCCCAGCATCGCTCCTCCTCGGGATATCGCCGACGTAGTATAGCCGGCTCAACGGTCCCGCAGGTTCCCGTCGCGGAGCGCCACATACTGCCCGCGAAAACTCGCGACGAGGCTATCCGCCACGCTCACATCGGCGTCGAGCTCGATGCGGGACCGGTTCCGCTGACCGAGCGTCCGGATGAAGACGGCCCATCGCTCTTCACTCGGTCCGCGGCACACCGCCTCGAAATCCCCGAGCGCCGGCACCAGATACTCCATCGAGTTGCCCTGGATCACGATCTGCCCGACGAAGCCTGTGGGGCGAAGGCGCAGATGCAGCCAGCTCCAGCCCGCCAGGATGGCGAGCGCCGAGAGGCTGCCGCCGAAGGCGGAGCGCTGATGATTGAGGTTCGGGGCGAGCGGTGCCGTCAGTCGGACGTGACCCGGGTCGGCAGCGATGACACGCGCGCCGAGCGCCGCTGAAATGGGAATGTGCTGGTGGAGGTACCGCTGGAGCTCCGGAGCCGTCACGGCGCGCCGCTCCATGGCGTCGGGGCGCTGTCACACGGAGCGGCGACCGCGCTCAGCATCCATCTCCGCTCCGCAGGGATGGCGCGACCATCCGCGCCGCGCTCGAGCTGGGCGTCCGAGAAGAGGCGAGCCGGACCGGCGAGCCCCGACTCGCCGGTCGCCAGGCGAGCGTTGAACTGGATGAAGTCGTCGGCGCCCCGCACGTCGAGGCTCTCGCCGGCCGTGCGGGTCCATGCGAGCTCGAGCACGGCGCCGGTCGACTCGATGAGCCGCCCGGACCCGCTGTCGCCCGCGGGAGACCGAAGACTGACCCAGCTCGCGCCACCGATCGACGGCGGCGAGAGCCGCGACAGGATTGCATCGCCTGCACGGTAGCAGCGGTCATCCTCGACGCGCGCCATGTCGGGTACCGCTGCCCCGCCGGCGCGGTCGCTCCGGTCACCGCACGCGCCTACCAGAGCCGCGGCGGCGATCCACCCTCTCACCGCCGTGCCAGAAACCCCTGTACCCGATCCGCGAGCTCGTCGGCCACGTCGAGCGCGAGCTCGACGGTCTGACGAAGCAGCCGGCCGAACCGAGGCGAACGGTTGCCGACCGTGGGAACGAGCGCGGTTCCCTGCCCTGATTCTGCGACGACGTCGTGCGTCATGTATGTCCGTCCTTTCAACTTCCAGGCGTTGTCATCGCGCAGCGAGTCGAGTCATCCACTCGCCGGGTCCTGGTAACCTATCAGTAGATCCCTCGACTCGCTGCGCTCGCTCGGGATGACAGCCGCTACGGGTTCCGCCCGAGGCGGTGCGACTCCGGATCGCGCGCCAGAAGCCGCTCCACGAAATCCATCCGGTCCTGCGTCTCGGCGAGCTCGGCGCGCAGGTCGCCCACTACTGCTTCGACCTCGTCCAATTGGACGTCCGACTCGACCCGGCGAGCCCGGAGACGCAGGCGCTCCGACCAGAATCCAAACGCGAGCGCTACGGTCACGTGCGCTCCCGCATGCATCGGCTCCCCGCCCGCCAACGCGAAGCCGGCGCCGAGGACGTTGAGGCCGGACAGGATGTAGGCAACGGGTCGCCAGGCGGGGGACCTGAATTTCACCGGGTCACCTGGCCGGCACCCCGTGGGGCTCGGTCGGCATGCGATACCTGATCAGCACGACACCAAAAAGAATCATCCACAGCGGAAGAAGGTAGTTGTTGACCTCCGCGACGGGCCCGACGACCGTCGTCAGGTTCCTGAACATGCCTACGAGTCCTGCCACACCGGTGACCAGTCCCATGATCGCCACCCAGCGCGCATTCTCCGCGCGATGCAGCGTCCAACTCGAAAGCAGGGCGAAGACATTGAAGCAGAGCTCCCCGAGGAACTCGCCGATGTAGTTACCCAGATAAGTGTTCAGACCGTCGAACACGGTCGCGACGGTCTGTTGCTGCTCCGGCGTCCCGGTGGCGTGCAACGCGGCGAGGTGCCAGTGCACGCTCGGCCAGCGCATCAGGCCCAGCATCATCGCAAGCGCGGCGATCACAGCCATCTGGAGCGCGAGGAGCATGGCCCCGCGATGAAAGCGGCGCAACGCCATGTAAGCCCCGACGCCGGCGGGAACGAACAGCAGCGGCAGAAACGCGTAGAGCGCCCAGATGGCACGCCCGGTCGAGCCGGTCGCGAGAAGCCGGGGGAGGACATCTGCGGCTCGACCGTCGAGAATCTCCGGATAATCGAAGCGCGCGGCGAGGTACGAGAACACCCCGACGAACGCGAGGGCGCCACTGACCAGCGCGAACCCGCCGAGCCGAACGCTGCTGCGTGAGGTATGCATCGGAAGTCGGCCGGTCGGAAGGAGAAGGCGCCGTCACACACGGGACCGCGTCAGCATGGAACAGCAATGGTTGTTCGGCCTCATCATACGGCGCTCCGCGCGCTTCTGCGACCGGCTATTGCGCGTTTCAAGCTGAAGCGTTACTGTCGTATTGGATTCCCATAGGAACAACGCTGATGGTTCAGAAGCTCGACGTCAAGCAGGGCACGCTCGCCCTCATGATCCTCCGCACGCTCGACGTGCTCGGCGCCCTGCACGGCTATGGCGTCGCACGCCGGATCGAGGAGACCAGCGGCAACCGCCTCAAGCTCAACTACGGCACTCTCTACCCGGCACTGGTCAAGCTGGAGCAGGAGGGATTCGTCACGACCGAGTGGCGGCAGTCGGAGAACAACCGGCGCGCCAAGTACTACTCGCTTACGCCGGCAGGGAAAACGCAGCTCGCACGAGAGACACGCGAGTGGCACGAGACCGCCGACCTGATCGCGGCCTTCCTCGCTCCTCGGCGAGCAACTCCGTGAGACACATCCGCGCCGCGATCGCGCGGCTCCGCGGCCTCTTCGTCAGTCCCGGCGCGGACGACGAGCTTCGCGAGGAGCTGGAAGCGCATCTCGAAATGGAGACGGCCGAGTACATCCGCCGGGGCATGGCTCCGGACGCGGCGCGGCGCCGGGCGCTGATCGCCTCGGGTGGCCTCACCCAGGCAGCGGAGGCGGTGCGCGAGCAGCGCGGTGTTCCGTGGGTGAACGGCGTTGTGGCAGACCTCCGCTACGCCCTCCGCGCGCTTCGCCACAGCCCCCCGTTCACCATCGTGGTGATCGTCACGCTGGCGCTCGGCGTCGGAGCGAACACGGCGATCTTCAGCGTGGTCCGCGCGGTGGCGCTCAAGGCGCTGCCCCACGACGATAGCGGTCGCCTCGTCTATCTCCGCCAGTCCACCGATGGGCAGGGCAACGAGAGCCTGCAGTTCTCGGTGCCGGAGGTTCGGGACCTCCGGCAGAGCGTCCCGTCCCTCGCCGCGATCGCCGAGTACGCCCCGTGGTTCCATACGCTCCAGCGCGACGACCTGACCATCCGGCTCGACGTCGCGCTCGTCTCCGGAAATTTCTTCGAGGTGATGGGACTTGGCCCGGCACTCGGCCGCCTGATCCGGCCGACGGACGACGGCGTGGGGGCCACGCCGGTGATGGTGCTGACCCACGAGCTGTGGACGACGGTGTTCGGCCGTGACACGACGATCGTCGGGCGAAGCGTGCGGATCGACGAACGGCCCGTGACGGTGGTGGGCGTGCTTGAGCGCGCGCCGTTCTTCCCCCATCCGGTGGATGCGATCCTCAACATGGCGGTGAGCTCCCATCACACGAGCGCCATGATGGTGGAGGGCCGGACGCACCGCATGACGGAAGTCTTCGGCCGCCTCGCCGCCGGTGCCACTTTGGAGGGTGCCCGGGCCGAAGTCGATGCGGTACACGCGCGGATGCGCGGCGAGTTCAAGGACGCGTACGATCCCGGGTCACACTACATGGTCGCGGTGATTCCTTTCCGGGAAGCGCTGACGGAACGCGCGGAGCTCACGCTCTGGCTCCTGATCGGCGCGGCGGCATTCGTGCTGATCATCGCCGCCGCCAACGTCGCGAACCTGACGCTCATGCGGGGAGTGCGGCGCGAGCCGGAGCTCATCCTCCGCTCGGCGCTCGGCGCGAAACGCGGGCGCCTCCGCCGCCTGCTCCTGGTCGAGAATCTCGTGCTCGCTGCGGTGGGCACCGCGTTCGGTCTCGTGATCGCCCTGAACGGTGTCGGCCTGCTCGCATCGCTGGTCGCACGCTATTCGCCGAGGGCGGGCGAGATCCGCCTCGACGCCGCGGTGCTCGCCTTTGCGGTGATGCTGGCGATTGCGCTCGCCGTGGTTCTCTCGGTGATCGCCAGCCTGCCGAAGGAAGGCACGCTTGCGGCGACGATTGCGGGCGGCATGCGCCGCGTAAGCGGAGGCCTCCGCAACCAGCGGCTCCAGCGCGCGCTCGTCGTGGCGCAGGTCGCGGTCTCGGTGGTGCTGCTCGCCGGCGCCGGCCTTCTCACCCGCACGATGATTCGGCTCGCGAGCGTGGACACCGGGCTGGTCAGCCAGCAGGTGCTCACGCTGCAGATGCCGCTGGTCGATCCGAACCGGTTCGATCCCACGACCGATGGGGCGACGAAGGAACTGTACCAGCGAATGCAGCGGGAGGTGCGTGCCATTCCGGGGGTGCTGGAGGTAGGGGTCGGGTCGACGATGCCGCTCCG
>Ga0079218_10000753_pt1 | contig 10500 bp, 9 predicted proteins | sample NCCompost_FD_77181 | JGI IMG/M metagenome (GOLD analysis project Ga0079218, IMG submission 77181) | Agricultural soil microbial communities from Utah to study Nitrogen management - NC Compost | ecosystem: Environmental > Terrestrial > Soil > Agricultural land | place: USA: Utah | collected... | reverse complement strand
CGTGGGCGGAATCCAGCTTTCCGGTATTCATGTACGGTAGCTTTCCCCGCTGAGTGGCTCGACGATCACGGCGGTGCCGTAAGCAAGCACTTCAGTCACACCTGTAGCTAACTCAGTCGTGTCGTAGCGCGCTCCCACCACCGCGTTAGCTCCAACTTCGGTCGCGTGTTGAATCATGATGTCGAAAGCGTCCCTGCGGGTGTCCTCGCACAGCTTGGTCCAAACTGTAATGTTGCCGCCGACAATTGTTTGCAGCGAGGCGCCAATCGTGGCGAAGACGTTTCGTGAACGCACCACAATTCCGCGCACGACGCCGAGGTTTTGCACAACCCGATAATTAGGCAGCTCAAAGGTCGTCGTCACCATTTGATGAGACACCGAGTACCGCGGCGGACTCACCGCGTAGGGAACTCTGCGATCGAGGGAATCTGAACTCATGATGTGTTTCCTCTGCGGAACTTATCTTTTGAAGAGAGTGGCTTTCGCTGTTAGGCGAGCAGTTGCCGCCCGCTCATCAGGAATCCAAAGATACTGCTGCAAATTGCAACGACCGCGTTCGTCGAACTTTACCCCTTCCATTTCCAGCATGCGTTGTTGTCTATCTTCCGGCAGCACGATCCTTCCGGTGGAACACGCGCCACGCGCATTTATGACACGGTGCCAGGGCGTGGCGTCCGGGGCACCATGCATGGCGTAGCCGACCGTTCGCGCCGTATAGCCATCGCCCAGCAGCTCCGCAATTTGTCCATATGTCATCACGCGTCCACGCGGAATCTGTTGCACGAGCTTGTAGACCTGTTCGCGGTAATTAGCTTCGTTTTGCATGACAATTACTCGGGATCGATCGTCCGCAGCACAACCCGGGCTGGCGCGCCGTCTCCGCTTCCGCCGGCAAGCCGGAGTGGCAAACAAATCAATTCATAAGCGCCTGCAGAAAGCTGTCGCAAATCCAAGCCTTCGACTATCACGATACCCTGGGATAACAGCGTGTGATGAGTTTCAAAAGTTTCGGCGCCAAACTTTTCGATTGATAAGTAGTCGATGCCAACTAGTTTCACTCCGACCCGCGCGAGCTCGCGCGCGGCCTCGGCGTCGAGAGAAGTATAGTCCGAACGAAAGCCAGTGGCATTGTTGTTCCAAAAACTAGAGTTCCGCGTTTTAAAGAGGTAGCGCGTTTCACCCGTGTTGCAATGCTCTGTAATAAACTCGGCAGTAATCGTATCAATCGCCGACGGCACTTCAACGACCTGAGCTCTTCCAATCAACGTCTTTAACGGCAACGAATCCACCCGCGCGCCGCCCGCGATGAAATGGGCGGGCGCGTCGACATGCGTGCCCGAGTGCGCGCCAAAGTGGATCAAAGAAACGTTCGCCGGATCGCCGTCCGCCAGACTCAGAAATTGACTGATGTTGATGCTGGGGTCGCCAGGATAGGTCGGAGTGTCGGCTGAGAGCGCGACGCTGACATCGTAAATGGGCATGTTCAAATGACGCTGAAGATGTGGGCATAGTAGTGGCCGCTACAGAAAAGTGTCAATCGAATGCTGACTGCGGAACGATGAATGAAGAATTAGAGCCTAGGGTTTCGGGCTCATCGTCCCAGATCCATCTGGCGCGCTTTCTTGCAGCAAAAGTTGACAGTACGCTAGCATCAAACTGTATCAATTATGAATGCTCTGCAGTTCGGAGTTCTGTAATACTCGCTAGATCAAATGACTGTTCCTGAGCGACTACCGCGCCTCGCAGCTTCCAGTTATCTTAATTCTGCGCCTTTGATCTGGAGTTTCATGCACGGATCAATGAAGCACCAGGTGGACCTTGCGGATCCGGTGCCGGCGAAGTGCGCTGATCTCTTGGCCGAGGGCGCGGTGGACGCGGCGTTAGTCCCAGTGATCGAGTACCAGCGAATTCCGAGGATTCATTTGGTACCAGGCGTTTGTGTTGGTTCAGAAGAAGAGGTTCGCAGTGTTGTGCTCGTGACGCCCAGCGATGACCTTCAGTCTGTGCGGTCAGTGGCCCTTGATGAGTCTTCCCGCACCTCGGCAACGCTGGTAAAAATCATTTTTCAGGAGTTCCTCGGGAAGAAACCAGGCTGGCGGACTGCTGTTCCGGATCTAAGCCAAATGCTCGCCAAAAACGATGCCGCGTTGATTATCGGTGATCCGGGGATGACGTTTTCTCGCGACGGCTATCACGTTTGGGACCTTGCGCGTCTTTGGCGCGAATACACCGGCCTGGGATTCGTGTTTGCGATGTGGATGATGCGTGACGATGCAGCGAACGCTGCCCGGGGTTTGGACTTTGACAGCGCACGTGACGAAGGTCTGGCAAGCCTAAATGAGATCGTGGATTACTACGAGAAACGTCTTCTTTTATCGGGCTCCGACATCGTCAGTTACCTGACGGACAATATTTCGTTTACACCTAGTGACACGATGCAGCGGGGCATGGGTTTGTATTTTGAACTGGCCCATAAGCACAAATTAATTGATTCGCTCAAGGAGTTGCGGTTTAGTGCCGACGAATAATGTTCTAGTCCAGAATTAAGGCTGGAATCAGAGTCGCCAATACAACCCCAATCGCGTGATTTGCCGAATTAGCACCGGCAACAATAGACTATGACCGTGACGAAAAACATCAAACCGATTTTGGAAAAGGTACTTGCCGGTGGGCGCATGTCAGCAGATGAGTGTACGACCCTGCTCGAATCGCACAACATCGCGGCGATTGGCGCCGCTGCGGATGAGGTTCGGCAGCGCCGGCATCCGGAAAACGTCGTCACCTACATCATTGATCGCAATATCAACTACACCAACGTCTGCAATGTTGTTTGCACATTTTGCGCGTTCTACCGGCGTCCGGGCGCGCCCGATACTTACGTGCGAACGGTAGATGAGATTTGCGCGAAGATCGAAGAAACGATTGCTCTGGGCGGAACCGGTGTCCTGATGCAGGGCGGCCTTCATCCTGATTTTGGAATTGAATGGTACGAAGATCTGCTGCGCACCTTGCACGCGAAGTATCCCGACTTTCAACTCCATTGTTTTTCGCCGCCCGAGATACACAATATCCATCTGATTTCCGGGCTCGATTACGAGACGATCATGTCGCGTTTGAAAGCGGCGGGTCTTTACAGTCTACCCGGCGGTGGTGGCGAGATTCTGGACGACGAGGTCCGGAATCGAGTCTCTACAAAGTGCACGACGGACGAATGGCTAGCCGTGATGCGAGCCGTGCATCGCGTCGGATTGCGTTCGACGGCGACGATGATGTTTGGGATCGGCGATACCGTAGTTCATCGCGTGCGCCACCTGCAGCGCTTGCGTGATCTTCAGGATGAGACTGGCGGCTTTACGGCTTTCATCTCCTGGACCTTTCAACGTGAGAACACGGCGCTGGGTAGACGTATTAAAGAAGAGCCAACTGGCGTCGACTACCTGAAGATGCTTTCCGTTTCGCGGCTTTTTCTCGACAACATCGAGAACCTCCAATCGTCCTGGTTAACTCAGGGACTGAAACTGGGACAGGTAGCGTTGCGCTTTGGCGCAAACGACATGGGTTCGATCATGATCGAAGAAAATGTTGTCTCCGCGGCCGGCGCTCACAATCGTGCCGACGAAAAAATGTTGCGCTACCTAATTCGCGAGGCGGGCTTTACTCCACAACAGCGCGACATCCTTTACCAACCGGTTCATCGCGCTGAGTCGGTGGAAGGCGACGCCAGGGAATCAGTACCATTACGCGAGCTCACAGTAATGATAGCTGATTAACTTTCGCCAACCTGGGGGACTCCACGATAGCCGCGCGTTTGCAGCCCGCAAATTTCATTCACACCGGGGCGTTAGCCGGTGCAAGATTCAGGTTACATTTTTGTCGAAATGTTTCAACGGTTTCTCGTTCAATCGAGGCGGCACAAAACCGTTGCAACGGTTTCTGAAATTCAGTAACGCAGATTCACCGGGCTGAAGCCGCGGTGTGAATAAAAATCAAGAAGATGAATGGTTGAGAGAATTAATAACAAAACCGCAGCGATCTCCACCGTACTTTTCGACTGGGATGGCACCCTCGTTGATTCCGCTCACCTCGGCCTGGTCGCTTATGAAAAAGCGTTCGCTGAACTTGGAGTTCCCTTTGATCACGAAACGTATCAGGCCGTTTATTCTCCGAACTGGCTTTCGGTTTATGAAGGTTTGGGTTTGCCGAAAGAGCATTGGCAACGGGCCGATGAACTCTGGACGCAACACTATGATGAACAAAGCGCTAAGTTAATTGAGGGTGCAGGCGCGACGGTCGCAGAGATAAGGCGAAGGGGTTACCGGTTGGGAGTCGTAAGTAGCGGAAATGATTGTCGCGTTAATCGCGAAATCAACGAGTTAGGACTGGCCGGCTTTTTTGAAGTAGTCATCTGCCACGAACAGATCCGGAATCGGAAGCCGCACCCAGAAGGAATCGAGATCGCCCTGCAGCAGCTGCGTGTTGCGCCAGGACAAACCGCTTATATTGGCGACACTCCAGAAGACATCGAGATGGGAAAGCGAGCCGAGGTTTTGACCGTGGGCGTGCGCAGCTCTTATCCAACTAGCTGGAAACTGCAAGCTGCCGAACCAGATATCTACCTTGAACATTTTGCCGCTCTCATGAACCACTTTTGAGTCCTTGGTCTTGGCCTTGGATCTGGCGCCTTCAAAGACCTAAGACCAAAAACCAAAGTCCGATTTAGATCTTGTCCGGTTACTTCTAAAAGTTGACGAAACATGCAGCCCGCACTCAATCCGCGCGTGAAGATCTGTTGCATGGGAAGTGTGGCAGAAGCTTGGCTGGCAATCGGTCACGGCGCCGCTGCGGTCGGCTTGGTTTCGGAGATGCCCAGCGGGCCGGGCGTGATCGCCGAAGCTCTAATCGCGGAAATTTCTGCAAAGCTGCCGCCCGCAATCGGATCGTTTCTACTTACCTGCAAAACTGATCCGAAGGCAATCATCGAGCAGCAAAGACGACTGCGGGTGAACACGATTCAGATTTGCGATCGGTTAGAAGTCCAGAGTTATGAAAGATTGCGTGAGGCGTTGCCTGGGATTTCGCTTGTGCAGGTGGTTCACGTGAATGGAACAGCGTCAATAGCAGAGGCGATCTCAATCGCGCCGTTTGTTGATGCAGTGTTGCTTGATTCGGGAAATCAGTCGTTAGCGGTAAAAGAGCTTGGTGGCACCGGCCGCACTCACGATTGGAATCTGAGTCTGCAGATTCGCGAAGCGATCGCTGTGCCCCTCTTTTTGGCAGGCGGTTTAAAAGCTGAAAATGTGGCGGATGCAATCAGACAAGTGCGTCCCTTTGGCGTCGATGTCTGTAGCGGTGTGCGCACGAACGGCAAGCTGGATGAGGTAAAGTTGCGCGCTTTCTTCACGGCCGTGCGAGCAGTGGGTTAAAGGGGAAGAGGGTAATACGGTACGGGAGCGGCAGCGACCGCTCCCGTACTGTAATTCTGCCTAGAACGTGAACTTCAGAGCTAACTGAACTTGCCTCGGGTCACCGACGCCCTGACGTAGGAAGCCGTCAAAGTTGAAAAGCGCCGAGCCGATCGTGGGATCGATATTGTTCGCGTTATTGAATGTATTGAACATCTCGATCATCGGAATCAGCGCATAACGTTCGCCAAACCGGAACGGCCGCTGCAAGCGCCAGTCGAAGCTGAAGTACTCATTGTTCTTCCTCTCCGTGTTGCGCGGGAAACAACGAGTAGCACAACCAGCTAGAGATTTCGGCTGCGCAGTACGCGCCTGGATCCGCGGGCTTAGTTCAAAGCCCCCCGGAAGATCGAAGTTCGCGAACAGGTTGAAGCGATGCTTGATGTCGCGATCGGCGAGTGAGTAGTCGAGTTGCAAGTTGAAGATATCGAAGGCGCGATCGGTAAACGGATCACGCTCGTTGGAATCGTCGTCCTGGTCCTTCGCGTAGGTGTAGTTCCATTCAAAGCCAAAGCGGCGACTGAAACGCTTTCGCATTCCTACCGTGAAGCCACGATACAGAGATTTTCCGACCGAGCTCGCCACCATTGTCTCGCCCAGGAAGGGGGCGAAGAATCCGGTGCGAGCGTAGTCGAGAAAACGCGTCAGGTGAACGGTTTTGGCGTGAGTGAAATCAAGATAGAGCGAAAGATCCTGGGCCAGCTCCTGTTCGAAACCAACGTTAAAGGTATTGACGCGCGGGTTTTCATAATCGCGGCTAAAGACGCGCACACCGGAGAAACAGGGGAAAGGATTCGTGACCGCGCCAACTGTGCAAGAGCTCGCCGCAGGCGTCACCAGCCCCGGCCAGGTCGGCCGGACGGTGGGGTTGGCAAACAAACCGCCGGCGATCGTTTGCTGTTGCACGCCGTTGGTTGTAATCGAGCCAACCTGCGTCAGCATGTTCTGACGTCCGTAGTAGATACCGTAGCTGCCGCGCAGGACAGACTTACCCCGGCCGCCAATGTCCCAGGCAAAGCCGACGCGAGGTTGAAATTGTTTGGTGGAGTTGTGGAGCGTCCCGTCGGAAGGAAAGCGCGGGTCCGAGAGAAATATTCCGTAAGCGGTGTCGCTGGGATCAACTACCGGGTCAGGAAAGATTTGCGCTTCCCAACGGAGTCCTAAATTCAAAGTGAAGTTCGGTCGCACCTGCCATTTGTCTTGAATAAACAGTCCATAGTCTTCATTGGTAATCTCTGAAGCGCCGGCCGCATCAGTAGCGGGCCCGTTTGGACCAGCACCTTGCAGGAAGAGCAACAACGGCGTAGTAGCGCCGCTACAGGGAGGAGCACCCAACGTTAAATCGGTCCATGTGCCATCACTGCATCGTCCGGCATTTGGTCCAAAGCCTGAACCCAATGCTCCGGGCGTTGCGTAGTGCAGAAAACCGGCGACGCTATCAAAGATGTAGCGACCCTGGAAGAAACCGCGAAACACTTGCGAGTTCAAGCTGTGCATCCACTCGCCACCGAATTTCACTGTGTGCCGGCCGCTGACAATCGAGAAGTTGTCTTTGATCTGGGTCCGCCAGAAGGTCTCGTCAACGTTCGGTCCGAGAAAGAATGGAGAACCAAAGCGGAATGTCGGTTCAGTCGGGCTGAAGAAGCCGCCCATTGCCGTATCAGCGGGAACGTTTGATTCGACGGCGGATCGCGGTCGCTCTTCACGTGAATAAGTGAAGTGAAACTCGTTCACTCGCGTTGCCGATATTGTGGAAAAGAGGTTTGCATTGAAGGCGTTGATCTTCGAGGGCCCTTCGATACCGTTGGCCGAATTGCCGTAAGTCGGTACATCAAAAGTCTGGTTTTCGTTCTTCGAATAGTCGAAGTTGTGAGACAGGGTGAGCCGGTGATTGGAGCTGAAGTCAACGTCAATTTTTCCCAGCAAGGCATTGTTGCGGATCGGTCGATTGATTGGCAGGCCTTCTTCCTGGTTTCTGCTGGCGCGGAAAAATGAAAGTAGCGCGAGGCGCTGGCAATCGAAGTTGGAGTTAATCAGGGTTTCATTCGCCTGAATGGTCGGCGCGCCGACGGGGCAGGGAGTGGGGCCTACCTGGCGGCTAAGGTTCGCCCGGGTCAAACGTTCACGGATGTTTTCACTCGCAAAGAAGAAAAAGGCCTTGTCACGTTTAATGGGCCCGCCAATCGTGCCCCCGAATTGCTCGCGGCGGAAGTCGGTAAGCGGTTCGCCGTTGGAGGCATTGGCCGTCAACGCTTCGAGTCTTTGATAGTGGAATAAGCTGCCGTGAAATTCATTGGTGCCTGACTTGGTAATGACGTTGATGATGCCCCCAGCGGTGCGGCCAAACTCCGCATTGGCGCCAGTCGCTACAACTTGAAATTCCTTCACCGCTTCAAGCGTGATGTCGATGGCGGCGCGTTGGCCACCAGCCTGTTCACCGAAGAAACCGTTGTTATAGTCGCCGCCGTCCAAGCTGACGTTATTGAAGATTCCGCGTTGGCCCGCAAAGTTTATTTCATCGCCGTCGGGTCCCTGCACGATGCTGACGCCGGGAGTCAGTGTCAGCAAATCCTCAAATTTGCGTCCCAGAATCGGTGTGGTACTGACGGCTCTTTCATCGAGCGTCGTGCTGGATTCAATCTTGGTGGTGTCGACGGTGGGACTCTCCAGAATGGTAACTTCCCCCTCAACTCCGGACACTTTCATCGAAATGGGAAGCGAGAGAGCCCGGCCTACCGTCAGGTCCGCATTTTCAACCACCGTTTTCGCAAAGCCTTGCTTCGTGACAGTCACGGTGTACTTGCCGGGAGGGAGACTCAACGCGACAAAACGTCCATCCTCATCGGTTTCGAATGTCTTCGTGAAGTTGGTAGCGCTGTTCTTCACCTCAACGCTGGCGCCGGGCAAAGCGGCGCCGTTGGCGTCAAGCACTGTGCCTTCGATCGTTCCTGTCGTACTTTGGGTTTGGGCCAATACCGGCAAGGACAATACACAACTAACAAGCAGACAAATACTGAATCCAATTGCCTGGGCGGCAAAGGATCGAAGCAATGCGTGACGCATGATGTTCTCCTGTTAATTTCTAGAATCAGATTGCTGAGTTCGGGACCAGAAGAGCGTACCACCCGTAGATCGCTGGGAAGGCGCTCATCTTATTGAAAATTTCTTAACGGTGTCAACGCTTATGTTTTAAATCTCAACTGAGAGAAAGAAGTCTTGACACGTTTGTTGCAACCTGCGTATCGTGCGGTCGTTCAAAATCTTGCATGAGCCTCGCCGGCCTCTTGCGGTCGCAAACCGGATCGCCCCAAATGCAGGGTAAGTCGGGATTCGATCTTCCTCGACATCGCTCCAAGCCGCTTCACCGCAAACACAGGAGCCCCAATGAAGGACAAACTATGCGTCGCCCACCCTTTAAGGCTAGGTGATATTACGGCAGTCAATTGAATGTCACTTTTGGTGGTTCAAATTCTGAAGTGCAACACCGACAATCGCCTAATTTCTAATTCACACCGGGCTTTAGCCCGGTGTTTCACGGGCCCCTCTTTGTCCGAGACCGTTTAACGGTTTGGTGGAGACTCTGAGTGAAAATCGAATATGATCGTCATGTACATCCCATCAAAATTGAGATTGACGATTGTCATTGGCAGGTAGTTTTTGAGGCTCGCTAGCGGAAACGACAAAGTTCGTAATTAAGATTGAGTGCAGATCGAATTGTGGTTAGAGGAGAGGTACGGGCTTGATTGAGTCCTGACGATCACTTCACCCCCCGTAACTATCACGCGGCGGCGGAGCGGGCGAGGAAGGAGTCGCGGACAAGCACGTTGAATTTTTCGGGGTGCTCCTGTTCAGGCAACATCCGGCAGTAATCGAATTTTTCCAACCGCGCCGCCGGATTTGTACTCAGCAACGCTAAACCGTTTTCCAGGGGCGTCGTCATGTCCTGCTTGCCCCAAACCAGGAGCACCGGCTGAGCGAGTCGAGAAAACGCAGCACGTGTGTCAGTGTTTAGATATCCAGAGAGAAAAGCGGCGATCGCATGTTGCGCACCGGCCTGGTGGCTGGTGGCGTAGAGGTTGGCCACGAGTCGGTCGGTGACGCGATGATGATCGTAAAAGAGGTGTTTGAGCGCATAGTCGCGAATGCCACGCTCGCTGGCCATCACGTTGTAGAAGGAAGTGCCGAGCACCGGCGACTGCAATAGTCCGTAAAACGCTGCGCCTGCCATTCCCGGCCGGGTGTTTAGTTTGGCGGCGCCAGTGGGAGCGTTCAAGACCATCGCCTTGATCAGTTCCGGATGTTCGTCAGCAACTCGAATCGCGTAAGCCGCGCCCAGTGAGCTGGCCACAACGTTGACAGGATAGCCGCTCACCTCACGAATGAAATCAGTGATCAGCTCTACGTAAAGAACCGCTGAATAAGGTGCAGTACCGGGTTTGTCGGAAAGCCCGAATCCCAACAGATCGAAAGCGTAGACGCGAAAGTCGCGCGCGAGAGCGTCGAAGTTCTTGCGCCACATGAAGCTGGAAGAGCCGGCCCCGACGCCGTGAATGAAAAGCAGCGGTGGGCCGGCGTGACCAATTCCGGCAGTCTTGTAAAAAATCCGTCCGTACTTCCAATCAAAGAAGCGTGCTTCGCCACCTAGTGCACTATCGTCAGGCTCGCTGGCTCTCCGGCTTATTGAGGCATTGAGGGCAGCGAGGGCCGCGACGCCCGCCCCGCCGGCCAGCATGGTCTTCCACACGTTGCCAATCTTGCTCATTGCGAAAATCTGTCTTCGTTTCTACTCTTCTGTTTTTGTACTTTGTTCTTAGTGCTTCTTTGTTCGCTCGCGAGAGTTCGCACGCTACGTCGCATCATGCAAGGTGCGGCACTAAAACAAAGCACAAAGCACTAAGTTCAAAACACATGTACGGTCAACGACAAAAAGATAAAGCTCGATTAGATGAAAGCAAAATCAAACTGCTCCTGGTGAATCGCCTGATCGCTATTGATGTCCACGGGTCCCAGGTACTCTTCGATTTCGTTAAAGACGTCG
>Ga0079218_10000752_pt1 | contig 10506 bp, 12 predicted proteins | sample NCCompost_FD_77181 | JGI IMG/M metagenome (GOLD analysis project Ga0079218, IMG submission 77181) | Agricultural soil microbial communities from Utah to study Nitrogen management - NC Compost | ecosystem: Environmental > Terrestrial > Soil > Agricultural land | place: USA: Utah | collected... | reverse complement strand
CTTCGAGCGGGCGGCGGCGCTGGCGCCTGGTGCGACGCGCGAGCAGAAGCAGTTCGCGCTGACGATGTCGGCGCTCCGGGGCAATGCCGCGGCGGTGTCGGCCGCGATCGGGTTCGGCGCGGACCTCGCGGCGCCGAGCCCCGGCCTCTACCCGCACGCGACGGCCCTGCATCACGCCGTCGGGTCGGGGTCGCTCGACGCCGTGCGCGCGCTGGTCGAGGCGGGCGCGCCGCTCGAGGTGAGAGACACCGTGTACGACGGCACGCCGTTCGAGTGGGCGGAGTTTGGCAAGAAGACGGAGATCGCCGCGTATCTCAGACAGCGCGGCGCGCGCTGACCTCCTACCTGCCTCCTGAACGCGGCGGTCGAGCATCTCAGGCTAGATTCGAGCCATTTTGGGAACCCGGGAAGCGGACGCTCCAGCTATTTGACTCGAAGCCTGAAGCGGGTGCGTGGATATCCCGAAAAGCAGGCGACAGTCGGGCAACCACCGCCCGCTGAATGGAGTGTTCAGAATGAGAGTCATGCTCGCGTTGTTTACGCTGCTCGTTTCTGCAAGCGCCTTCGCGCAGACGCCGCGCGTCTACATCGAAGCCAGTGAAACCGTGGACGCCGGAAACGCGGCGCAGAAGGCGAAGCAGGTGGACTTCGGCTCGGCCATCTCTGCGGCGCTCGTCAAGAAGGAAGTCCCCGTCACCGTCGTGACCGATCCCGCCAAGGCGCAGTGGACCATCAAGACGGTGTCCTCTCAGAGGGAGGACAGCACCGGGACCAAGGTGGCGAAGCTGGCGTTTGGTTTCGGAGGAGGCTTCACCAAGTTCGAGGGAACAATCCAGGTGATCGACCAGGAGAGTTCGGGTGTGCTGTACGCCTACAACGTCAAGAAGGGCAACTTTCAGTCAGCGGCGGAGGCGTTCGCCAAGCACTTCAAGGACGACTATCTCAACAAACGCTAGTCGAAGACCTGCCCCCTACGAAAAATCCTGAGGCGGGTCTGAAGACCGCCTCTACGTCCTACTGCGCGGCCGCAGACCCCGGCCGAGCCTCAGAAGAGTCCGGACCTCGCCGTGCACCTCGATTTCGCGAAGCAGCGCCTCGAACTTCTCGCGCGGCTCGGCGGTCCAGCCGTTGATTCCACGCTGCGATAGCACGGTGAAATGGATCCACCCGCCGGCCGCGAGCAGGACCCCGAGGGGGGCGTAGGCCCAGGGCCGTCCCGCGGTCTCGATCAGCACCAGCAGCAGGGTCAGCAGCGCGGCGAACTTGGCAAGCCGCCGCCAGGCTGGCTTGTGCTGGTTGAAGTGGCCGAAGACCACCGTCAGCACGGCCCATAGCGTCGAGAAGGCGGCAACGTCGAACCAGCGCGAGTCGGTCGTCCACATGCGCCAGCTAGGCCCGGGGGGTGATGCGCTCGAGCCACGCGCGGATCGCCTGCCGCTGCGAGGCTGAGAGCTCGAAAGGAAATCGGAGCGCGTTGCCGCGGATGCGTGGCGCCTGGGCCAGACGCCGCATCACGTCGATCGGCAGGCGCCCGCTCCAGTAGTCGGGAGCTCCTTCCGGGAGCGATGTGTTCGACGGTGATGCCGAGAGATTGACGATCTCTATACCATCGAGCTCGAACCACAGCTCGGCACGGGGCGCCCAGAACTGGCCCGCATAGGCCTGCACCTCCACCTCGCGCGGCGGCGCCGTTTGACGCTTGCCGGGAAACCGGCAGGTAAACGTCAGGATCGGGGCGCGCTCGCCCTTGAGCGTTCGTGGCTCGAGCGTGAGAAAGATGTCGGTGACGTTCTGCAGCTCCCAGTACACGGTGCGGATGTCGCCATCGCCCGCAGGCGGCAGGAGTTGGGCCGCGCCGAGCGCGGCGAGCAGGACGAAGGCAAACGGGGCTGAAGCCATGGTGAACCTCAGGGCGGTCTGAAGACCGCCCTCTACTTTTACTTACCTACCCGCCCCACCTGACCCACCCGGCCCACCTGACCATTTATTGTTCTCGCACTGGTTCTCCAGCAGATCGGTGTCCGGCTGCAGGATGAACTTCACCATGGTGGACCACTTCCGCGTGAAGGTCTTGGGGTCGTCGAACGTGAACTCCACGTCCATGTGGCCGAAGTCGTGGCGGCGGAACCGCTCGGTGGTGCGCAGCGCCTCGGTGTGCGGCGTGCCGCCGGCGTCGAGCCACGACTTGTCGTTGAACCCGGCCGTCTCGATCACGAACTCGTCCTTGTCCCAGCGGCCGATCGAGTAGCCGAGCCACGCCGGCTCGGGGTCCACCGGCAGTGGCCGCCCGTCGGTGAACACCTGCCGCCAGTTGTTGAACTCCTCGAACAGGATGATGGTGACGCCGGCGGTCTGGATCATCTTGAAGGGAAGCGTCCGCGTGAGCATCGCATCCGGGATGCCGTGCGGCAGGCACTTCTCGCTCGGCGCGCCCACGCCGAGCACCTTCTGCCGTGCGTTCCACACGTCTCGTGCCCACGGTTGGAACGGCGCCGTGCCGCCGGGGAGATCGACCCCGATGTTGTAGACGTACTTCGAGCGGATGCGCCCGTCCGTGGGCATGACGAGATCGCCGACCACGTCCCAGACGCCGCTCAGATCCGGACGGCCGTCGGCGGCGCGTGGCGTGGGTGCCGAGAGATTCGGCGTCCCGTCGGGGAGCCGCGGCGTGCCCGGCGTGGGATACCGCAGCCACTGCGGCGCAGCCGATGCGGCGACGAGCACGGCGGCGAGAGTGGCGGCGGCGATCCGGACGCCGCTCACTGCGGCTCGCCCGGCTTCAGCGCGATGCGGTCGTAGTGGACGACGTTGTACACCGACGGACCCGTTTGGTTTTCGCGCCTGAAGGTGATGGTCATCGTGCGGGCGTCGGACGCGATCACGCGGCGCGCGACACCGTACACACGCCCGGCGTGCGACAACACCGCCTCGGAGGTGTACTCGTCGATGCGCTTCAAGACGACATGGTCGTAGTCCTCGGTGCCCATCACCGGGTACTCGCGGTCGAAGTTGGCGGTGTACTCGATCCGATCGGTCCGGCCATTGGGGAACGTTCGCCGGATCACGCCGACGACGCTGTCGCCTTCGCGGGTGTAGGTGCGCGTTTCGCTGGTCGGGGCCGGGCCGGGGAAGTAGCGCGACTTCGCGAGGTTGAGCTGCCAGACGCCGACGAGGTGATCCGGCATCTTCGGCGAAGCCGTCCCGCGCTGTGCCGCGGGCGCGGCGGTGGCGGCGAATGCGACGAGCGCGACAACGGCGAGATTCGAACGGAGGCCCATGACGACCCTCCAAGGGCGCGCGAGGACGCGCCAGTGCAGCGCCCATCCTAGCGCGTTCTCGCGCGTTCCAGGGCGGCGATCGCGGGTGCTGTCGCGAGGCCCGCAGTAGACTGAGCGGATGGGTTCACCCTCAATCATTCCGGGCCCCGCCGCGGCCGCGTTCCTGTCGAGCCCGCGCCAGATGCTCGTCGGCGCCGACTGGCGCGACGCCGTCTCGGGGCAGCGCCTCGACGTGCGCGACCCCGCCACCGGCGAGGTGGTCACCTCGGTGCCGGCCGCCGGCGCCGCCGACGTGGACCTGGCCGTCAAGACGGCCCGCGCCGCGTTCGAGTCGCGCGAATGGGGCGCCGCGCGTCCCGTGGATCGCGAGCGCTGGCTGCTGAAGCTGGCGGACCTGGTTGAAGTCCACGCGCCAGAGTTGGCCGAGATCGAGACGATCGACAACGGCAAGCCGCTCGTCATCTCGCAGCGCGTGGACGTGCCGTCGGCGGTGGACTTCCTGCGGTACTGCGCCGGCTGGGCCACGAAAGTGGAGGGCACGACCATCGAGCCGTCGCTGCCCGGGTTCCGCAAGAACGAGTTCTTCGCCTACACCCGCCGCGAGCCGGTGGGCGTCGTGGGCGCGATCATCCCGTGGAACTTCCCGCTGCTGATGGCGGTGTGGAAAATCGGCCCGGCGCTCGCGACGGGGTGCACCATCGTGCTCAAACCCGCCGAGGACACACCGCTCACCGCGCTGCGGCTGGCGTCGCTGGCGCTCGAGGCCGGCGTCCCGGCGGGCGCGCTCAACGTGATCACTGGTGACGGTCCCACGGCGGGCGCCGCCCTGGCGGCGCATCCCGGCATCGACAAGGTGGCATTCACGGGCTCGACCGCCGTCGGCAAGCGCATCGGCCAGGCGGCGCTCGAGAACATGACCCGCATCTCGCTCGAGCTCGGCGGCAAATCGCCGGTCATCGTGCTCGACGACGTCGATCCGGCCGTCGCCGCGAGCGGCGCCGCCAACGCCATCTTCTTCAACTCGGGCCAGGTGTGCGTGGCGGGTTCGCGGCTCTACGTGCAACGCAAGGCCTACGACGCGGTGCTCGACGGCGTCAGCGCCATTGCCGCCAAGATGCGCATCGGCCCTGGGCTCGAGAAGGGCACGCAGCTCGGTCCGCTGGTGTCGGAACGCCAGCTGCAGCGCGTCTCGGGCTACGTGCAGGCGGGGCTCGACGAAGGCGCGACGCTCGTCGCCGGCGGCGCGCGCCACGGCACGCGCGGCTGGTTCCATCAGCCGACGATCCTGACCGGCGTGGCGCCGTCGGCACGCGTGGCGCAGGAGGAGATCTTCGGGCCGGTGCTCGTGGCGACGCCGTTCGACGACGTGGAGGAGATTGCCGCGCTCGCCAACGCCACCGCCTACGGGCTGTCGGCCAGCATCTGGTCGAACGATCTCAAGCGCGTGCACCGCCTGATTCCGCGCATCAAGGCCGGCACCGTGTGGGTGAACTGTCACGGGCTGCTCGACAACGCGCTGCCGTTCGGCGGCTACAAGCAGTCCGGCATCGGCCGCGAGATGGGCCGCGCGATGATCGACCTCTACACCGAGACGAAGTCGGTGCTGATGATGCAATAGGAGTCAGGTAGGTCAGGTAAGTCAGGTGAGTCAGGTAGGTAAGAGCAGCGGCCTTTACCCACCCGACCTACCAGACCCACCCGACCCACCTGACCTAAGATTCCGCCATGGCTGATGCAGACGACGCGGTGCTGGTGGCCTTCGGCGAGTTCGTCAAGGCGCAGCGGCGGCTGGCGCAGGTGTCGCAACGCAACCTGGCGCGCATGTCGGGCGTGTCGGACTCGTATCTGAGCCAGATCGAGCGCGGCAACTACCGGCCGTCGCCGCACGTGGTGAAGGCGCTCGCGCAGGCGTTCGGTCTCAAGCCGGAGCAGCTCTACACGATGCTCGGCTTCATGGACGACGAGCAGGGTGGCGGCAAGCCCACCGTCGAGCAGGCCATCCAGCTCGATCCCAAGCTCGAGCCGGCGCAGAAGGATGCATTAATCCGGGTTTATCGTTCTTTCCTCGAGAAGGCGTGACGCGCCGCCGCGTTGACAACGCCAGTCGGCTGAAGGACGATTCGCGCCCATGGCTGACAAGACCGACGAGTTTCAGAACCACACGCGGGAGCTGCTGCGCGCGCAGCAGGAGGCGTATCTCGAGGCCGTGAAAGCGTGGCGCGCCGCCATGGCCGCGGGCGCTGCCCAGACGCCCGCCTGGCCGCAGTTCCCGAAGATCGAGTTCATGCCCACGCCGTCGGAGGTGGCTGAGGCCTCGTATGCCTTTGCCGCCAAGCTCCTCGCGGACCAGAGCCGCTTCATGGAGGAGCTGAGTCGCGCCATGGCGCCGCCCCCGGACAAGAAAAGCTGACCTCCCTTCGCGCACAGAGGGTCCCCATGACGGAGCTGTCCCGTCGTCCCTGGCTCGGCCTGTATCAAGGCGTGCCGTCCACGATCGAGACGGCCAGCGACACGGCGCTCGACATGTTCCGGTCCACGCTGGCGCGCGGCGGCCGCGGCGCCGTGCTGGCGCGCTACTTCGATCAGCCCGTGACGGCCGGCGATGTGGACGCGATGTCGGACGCGCTCGCCGTGGACCTCCAGCGGCGCGGCGTCGAGCCGGGTGATCGCGTGGCGATGTACCTGCAGAACATTCCGCAGGTGCTCGTCACCGTGCTCGCGGCGTGGAAATGCGGCGCCGTCATCGTCCCGTGCAACCCGATGCTGCGCGAGCGGGAGCTGGCGAAGATCCTGTCCGACTCCGGCAGCCGCGTGATCATCTGCCAGGAGGATCTGTTCGCCGAGGTGGCGCGCACCACCCTGCCGTCCACGGCGGTGCAGCACTCGATCACGACATCGCCGCTGGATTTCCTGCCCGGCGGCGTGCCATTGCCCCCGGTGCTCGCGGGCGTCACGCGGGCGCGGCAGCCCGAGGTGCCGGATCTGCTCGAGATCGTCCGCCGCCATCACGGGATGTCGCCGGCGCCGGTCGAGATGAGCGGCGACGACGTGGCCTTCATGGTCTACACGTCGGGCACGACGGGCGCGCCCAAGGCGGCGATGAACACGCATCGCAACGTGGTGTTCGCCACCACGGTCTACGAACGGTGGATCGGGCTCACCTCGGCGGACGTGATCCTGGGGCTGGCCCCGCTCTTCCACGTGACCGGTCTCATCGGACACGTCACGCTGGCGATGCTCACGGGGAGCCCGCTGCTCCTCTTTTACCGCTTCGACGCGGCGCAGGCGATCAAGCTGGCGCAGGCGCACCGCGCCACGTTCACCGTGTCGGCGGTCACCGCGTTCATCGCGCTCCTCAACAGCGACGCGATGAAGGCCGGCGACCTCTCCGGGCTGACGAAGGTCTACACCGGCGGCGCGCCCACGCCGCCGGGGGTGCTCGCCGAGTGGCACGAGCGCACCGGCGTCCGCATCCAACCGATGTACGGTCTCACCGAAGCCACCTCGCCGACGCACATGACGCCGCACGGGGTGGTGCCGCCGGTGGACCCGCGCACCGGGGCGATGTCGGTGGGCGTCCCGGTCTTCGACACCGAGGTCCGCATCGTCACCGACACCGGCCTCGTCGCCGGCCCGCGCGAGATCGGCGAGCTCCTGATCAAGGGGCCACAGATCATCCCCGCCTACTGGCAGAAGCCGGAGGAGACGGAGAAGTCGCTCCGCGAGGGCGAGCTGCACACCGGCGACGTCGGGTTCTTCGACGAGCACGGCTGGTTCTACCTGGTCGATCGCGCCAAGGACATGATCGTGGCCTCCGGGTTCAAGGTGTGGCCGCGCGAGGTGGAGGAGGTGCTCTACCTGCACCCCGCCGTGCGCGAGGCTGCCGTGATTGGCGTGCCAGACCCCTACCGCGGCGAAACGATCAAGGCCGTCATCAGCCTCAAGCCCGGCTTCCAGGTGAGCGAGAGCGAGATCAAGGCGTTCGCCCGCGAGCGCATGGCCGCCTACAAGTACCCGCGTTTCGTGCAGATCATCGACGAGCTGCCGAAGACGACGAGCGGCAAGATCATGCGCCGCCTGCTCCAGACGACCACGCGCGAGGCCGCGCCGCTGCGCGGCGCCGAGCTGGCGCCGGTGTCGTACCCGCAGCTCCGCGCGGCGGTCGAAGCGCGCGCGGTGCTCGAAATCGGCGCGACGTGGCTGCGTCTGAGCCGCGGGACGATCTCGCGCGTCACCGCCGAGGGGCTGTACGAGCGCCTCCACGAGATGACGTCGCATCTCGACGAGACCGGCCGGTTCGTGGACCGCGCCAAGTTCCTCGCGGCCAACGAGGCGTATCACGCCGCGGTGATCGGGCTGGCGGAAAACGAGCACTTGTCGCAGGGCTTCCGGCGGCTTCGCCTGCGCGAGCTGTTCACGTCGGCGCTCAAGGACACGGCCAGCACGCCGGAGAACGTCATCTCGGCCCACGAGGCGCTCCTCGACTCGATTGCCGCCGGCGACACCGGCGGGGCGGTCGGCACGATCCTGTCGTGGAGCCAGACCTCGCGCGCCAAGATCCAGGACGTGCTCGGCGCCGACATGGACATCGCGTCGAACGAGCTCGGCGCCCTGCGCGTGGTGGACGAGGTGCCGCTCGTCGGCGCCAAGGAGCAGGGCAGCCTGGCGGGCGACGTCGATGCGCTGGTCTCCGCGCTCGACGCCCGCGCCGCCATCGAGATCGGCATCACCCAGGCGCTCGGCGACTGGCTGTCCACCGAAGCCGAGCGCGACGCGCTGGCCGCGCGCCTGCGCGCGTTCACGCCGCTCGTGCGCGGGACCTCGCCGGCGCACGTGTTGCGCTATATCCGCGCGTCCGACTCCTTCCACCGGATCTACATCAGCCTGCTGCGCAACCCCGTGCTGTTCGAGATCTATAACGCGATGGACCTGCCGGAGCTGATGCGCCGCGTGCTGGAGGTGGCGCCGCCCTCGATCCGCGAGGTCTTCGACGATCACAAGGCCTGGACCGACGCGCTGCGGAGCGGCGACGTCAACGCCACCTGCGCGGCGATGACGGAAAAGGCCAACCGGATCCGCGCCGCTCTGGCGACCTTCCTCGCCGATGCCGCCACCAGCGGCGGCGTCGGCACCGCGGTAGCCTGAGAACCTTGTCGGGCGGGGCTAAAGACCCGTCCCTACGAAACCAACCGATTTTGCTCCAGGAATCCGACGAGCTTGACACGGCTCGCAAGTGCGTTGCATACTACGCACATCGACCGCAACGCCCATCCGCACCATATGAAAGGACCGAAGATGTCTGAATACGTCAAGCTCGCCGCCGGCGCCGGTGACCAGTTCCTTGCGGCCCTTGCCGAGAGCCAGGAGACCTTCCTCAAGTCGGTGACGGCCTTCTCGTCCTCGTGGACGCCCGCGACGCCCGCCCCGCCCGTCGCCGCCCCCGCGTTCGCCGCCACGGCCTTTGCCGCCGAGCTGCCGAGCCCGAAGGAAGTGGCCGAAGCCAACTTTGCCTTCGCCTCGAAGCTCCTGAAGCAGCAGAAGGACTTCACCGAGAAGTTCCTCGCGGCCACCTCCGTCAAGTAAGACCCTTTCCGACTCGTCCGGCCACGGTGGTTGGCAGCGGCGGCTCCTCCCCGCTGGCAACCGCCGGGTAACATACCCCCCGTTCGGAGCGCACCGTGACGATGGACGGCAAGGCCGCGAAAGACTCCACCACGCTCGTCGAGCGCTGGATCGAAGACCAGCGCGAGTGGCAGAAGACCGCCATGGCCTACCTCGATTCCATGGTGAAGAACGACGAGTTCCTCACGCATCTCGGCAACGCCATGCGCGGCTCGCTCCTGGCCGGCAAGGCGTATCCCACCGCGGGGGCAGCCACGGCCGCGCCTGCTCAAGACGTTCCGGCGGACGACCGATTGGATCGAGTGCTGTTCGCGCTCCATCAGATGCAGGGGCAACTGAGCGACCTGCGGATGACGCTTGACGAGATGCGCACCGGCGCGAAAGGATCGCCGCCCAGGATGCCCGCGACTCGATCCGCCGTCCGCAAACGTGCGCCGGCCGCCAAGGCCCGCAAGACCAAGCGCAAGACGACGGGCAAGGCCCGGCGGTGAGCGAGCCGGACGAGGAGCGGGAGCTCGAGGCGCTTCTCGAGCTGTCCCGCCGCGGCCGCGCCAAGCTCGAACGGCTCCACGAGGTCCTCACCTCTCCCGGCCACTACGGCACGGGCGCGTCACCCTCCACCGTCGTCTATCGCGAAAACAAGCTCCGCCTCCTGCGGCTCGTCGACGAGCACGGACAGCCGCGGTCCGGCCCGCCGGTGCTCTTCGTCCCGGCCCCGGTGAGCCGGTATTTCATCGTCGACCTGCTCCCGGGCCGCAGTTTTGCCGGCCACGTGGCCGCCGCCGGCTTCGATGTCTTCGTCATCGACTTCGGCACCCCCACCACGGAAGACCGCTTCGCGGACCTGTCGTACTACGTGGACGGCCTGGTGCGGCGCTCGGTCCGCGTGGTCAGCCAGCTGACGGGACAGGCCGCCATCAACGTCGTCGGCTACTGCCTTGGCGGCACCTTGTCGCTGCTCTACGCCGCGCTCTACCCGGAGACCGTTGCCCGGCTCGTGCTCCTCACCACCATGGTGGACGGCGATGTCGAGGGCGGCATCGGCTGGGTGGCGCACAAGATGGGGCTGGCAGGGGAGAGCTACGACCATCCGCGTCTGGTGCCGGCCGCCGAGGTGAAGAGCTGGTTCGAGATGCTGGCGCCGGGCTCGAACAGCCTCGTGGGCCGCGTCACGGATCTCTGGGATCGGCTCGACGACCCTGCCGCGCGCCTGCGCGACGTGCGCACGATGGCCACCTGGGTCGATGACGTGGCGCCGGCGCCCGGGCGACTGCTGGCCGAGCTGTATCAGAAGTTTGGCCCAGGGCGTAACGGGCTTATAACGGGAGTGGTACAGATCGGCGACCGCATGGTAGAGTTGGCCGCCGTTCAGATGCCGGTGCTGTCGGTATCGGCGGAAAAGGATCTGATTGCGCCGCCCGAAGGGGTTGATGCGATCACGAGAGTCGTGCCGCACGCGGAGGTGTTGCGCCTCCCTGGCGGACACGTCGGGATCGTGGCCGGCCGAACGGCGGCGGCCTTGTGGCAGCGGACGGTCGAGTTCCTCGCCACGTCGCGAGATGGGACCCATGGACTGTGACTTCGTGGCGTGGCGCGGCCATCGCGT
>Ga0079218_10000750_pt1 | contig 10515 bp, 8 predicted proteins | sample NCCompost_FD_77181 | JGI IMG/M metagenome (GOLD analysis project Ga0079218, IMG submission 77181) | Agricultural soil microbial communities from Utah to study Nitrogen management - NC Compost | ecosystem: Environmental > Terrestrial > Soil > Agricultural land | place: USA: Utah | collected... | reverse complement strand
GCGCCCGCACCGCGGCCATCGATGCTGTCGCGTTTTTGGCCGGCCGTCGCAGGCATCGTCGTGACTGCGGTTGCGGCTGCGCTGCTGTGGCCGTCCTCAGTGCCATCGGCGGATCAGCGCGTTCAGCGCTTGTCGATCCTTCCGCCGCCGGGCGAACAGGTCTATCCCGATTCAACAGGGGTCGCTGTGTCACCCGACGGCACGATGGTCGCTTTCATCGTCGGTTCCGTTGCTCGATCGGAAAACGAGGTGTGGGTCCGGTCCGTCGGTTCGATGTCGGCGCGCCGGGTCGAGGGCACCGAGAGCGCGGGGCTCGTGTTCTGGTCGCCTGACAGCACGCGCATCGGCTTTTTCACCAACAGCAAGCTGAAGATCATCTCTGCGTCTGGCGGACGCGCCGAGACGGTGGCCGACGCGCCGAGTGGACGAGGAGCGGTGTGGACCCGGTCCAACGTCATCATCTTTGCTCCGGATGCCGGAGGGCCGCTCTTTCGCGTCTCGCCGAACGGTGGCACGCCGGAGGCCGTCACCGTACTCGATGCCGCGAAAAAGGAATACGGGCATCGCTTTCCCACGCTCCTGCCGGACGGCGAGCACTTCCTGTATGCGGCCCTTCCAGGCAAGAACGGCAAGTTTGACATCTTTGCCGGCTCTCTCGCCGACCGCTCGCGAAAGCTCGTGGCATCGCTCGAAGCCGCGCCGGTGTACGCGGAGCCCGGTTGGCTGCTGTACGCGCGTCAAGGCGTGCTGACGGCGCTGCCGTTCGACGCGCGCGCCCTGCAGATCACCGGCGATCCGGTGATTCTCGGAGATGAGCCCGCGAACATCCTCGATCCCGCCACGTCGTGGACCGCAGGGTGGTCCGTCTCGGTCTCCGAGTCGGGATCGCTTGGTTACTACTCGGCGCCATCGTTGAACACCGTGGCGACGTGGTATGACGCGAACGGAACCCCCACCGGCACGCTCAGCCTTCCACCGGCACACTATGAGTCGATTGCGATCTCGCCTGACGGCACGCGCGGCGTGCTGGTGCGATCGACGTCCCCGTCGGAGTCAAGTCTGTGGCTCGTCGATCTGGCACGCGGCGGCGCGACACCGCTCTCATCGGGACGAGGTCGCAACGATGCGCCGGTCTGGTCGCCGGATGGCGCGCGTGTTGTCTGGGTCAGCGATCGCGAGGGCATACAGAATCTGTTCGTCAGGAACGTGAACGATGCCGCTCCGGAGCAGCAGCTCTTCGCTTCTGATGTGCTGTTCAAGAATCCGGAGGACTGGTCCCGCGACGGGCGATGGATCGTGATGACGCAGCTCGATCAGGACACGTCGCAGAACGTGTGGCTGCTCGACGCGTCAGGGACCAAGCCACCGACTCCGATCGTGCGCGGCCCATTGCGCGACAACGGAGGTCCCGTGTCGCCCGATGGCCGATGGGTGGCGTTTTCGTCGGAGGACAGCGGCCGGTTCGAAGTCTATGCCCAGTCGTTTCCCGCGCCCGGACGCCGGGTGCAGGTCTCGGAAAACGGCGCCGCGCGTGCGTGGTGGACGCGGGACGGCCGTCGCATGGTGCTGCTCGGCAGCGATCTGCGGACGCTGTCTCGAGTAGACCTGCAGCCCGGCGAGACGCTTGGCGTGGGCCCGTCCACACGGTTCGCCCGCCTGCCCGCAGATATCGTGTTCGTTGATGCGATGCCAGACCGGGAGCGATTCCTTGCGATCGCGCCGGAACGTACTGGCACCGGGTCAATCACCATCGTGCAGAACTGGCGCGCCGCGCTGCCGGAACCGCCCTAGCTACTTGCAGTCGCCGAGCCGCTTGCCGGCCATCTTCATCGTCATCTGGCCTTGCGCCGAGTCCATCTTCATCGTCCCGGTGTAGCTGTCGTCGGCGAACGTCATCTCGCCGGTGCTGGTCATCGGCTGCGGCGTGGTGCAGACCATCTTCCACGTCGCGGTGTTGCCAGACATCTTGTAGTCCTGGACCTTGCAGTCGTTCTTTCCGCCGCGGCCCTGCGGCCCCGTCGGCAGCGTGCTCGTCGGGTCCTTGACCTGATCGGGTGTGACGCACTGCGTCGTTTTCATCTCTGGCATCTGCACCGGCGCGCCCGCCATCTGCATCTGCATCGTGACTTCCCAGCGTCCAGCGCGGATCGGTGACTGAGCGATGGCGACAGCCGCGGCGGCGAGAACGAGGACGGCGGCGAGCGTAGTCTTCATGCAAACTCCTGAGGGACGGGAGAAGGGGGAGTATAGCCGCGCTCAGCTTCGATCGTAGAAGGGCGGCGGCTCGATGCCGAGCGCGCGCAGGTACACGTAGCCCTGCCCGCGATGGTGAATCTCGTTGTCGATCACGTACAGGATCAGGTCGTGCACGGTCCCCGGGTACTGGCCGAAGGCTGTCGCGGTTTCGTGAAACCTCTGCGCCGGGATCGTCTTCCACAGTGCATCGATCTGCGGTGTGGCCTCGTCCCATCCTCGGAGGATCTCCGCCTTGGGCCGCGGCGAGCGATCGAGCGACGCGTCCCAGCTTCCGGTGGCGATGCCGCGAGCCATCGGCAGGCCCATCGAGAGCAGCTCGAGCGACAGCTCGCCGAAAGTCCGCATGCCGCCGACGGAGAAGGTGAAGAGCTTGTCGTCGGGGAATGCCTCGATAGTGCGGCGCGTCAGACGACGGTGCGCCTGCCAGTGTGACAGCAGTCCGTCGGGGGTGATGAAGCAGGTTGAGTTGGAAGACATAGGGAAACCCATTATCGCCTTGAGGCGTAACAGTCATTTGGCAGACACTACGACGGTCGGTCCGGCTGAAGCCGGACACTACGCACGTCGGTCCGGCTGAAGCCGGACACTACGCACGTCGGTCCGGCTGAAGCCGGACACTACGTACGTCTTGGAGTCATAACTGATGGCGAGTATTACTCTGCGAGTGAACGGCACGTCGCGCACGGTGGACGTCGATCCGGCGACGCCCCTCCTCTACGTGCTGCGCAACGACCTCGACCTGCAGGGCCCGCGCTTCGGCTGCGGCCTTGGCCAGTGCGGGGCCTGCACCGTGATCATCAAAGGCGAAGCCGTGCGCTCGTGCATCCGGCCGGTCTCGACCGTGGCCGGTGCGGAGATCACGACGCTCGAAGGCCTGGCGCAGAACGGCAAGCTGCACCCGTTGCAGCAGGCGTGGATCGACGAGCAGGTGCCGGCCTGCGGCTTCTGTCAGAACGGTCAAATCCTGACCGCGAAGGTGATGCTCGACAAGAACCCGAGGCCGACCGACGCGCAGATCCGCCAGGGCATGGCGAACACACTCTGCCGGTGCATGACGTATTACCGGATCCAGGCCGCCATCAAGCGCGCCTCGAAGACGATCGCGTCGTCGAAGACGATAGCGACGGCGTCACGCGAGGAGAAAGAGGTCATCGCATGACCGCCACACGCAGAGACTTCATCAAGACGTCCGGCGCTCTCGTCGTTGGACTCAGCGTGGCCGGCGACATCGTGCTCGGTGCGCAGAGCACCGGTGCCGGTCCCTATCCCGATCTCGATTACCGCCAGCTCGATTCGTGGATCGTGATCCGTCCGGACAACACCGCGACCTTCTTCGTTGGCAAGACCGACCTCGGCCAGGGAACCGGCACCGCGTTCCGCCAGATCATGGCCGACGAGCTCGACATGCCGTACGACAAAACCAGCTGTGTCATGGGCGTCACGGATGTCACCGTCGATCAGGGCGGCTCCGGAGGATCGGACGCGCTGCAGACCGACGGCTACCCGATGCGCCGTGTCACAGCCGAAGCTCGCCGCGTGCTGCTCGAGATGGCCGCCGCACGGCTCGGTGTTCCGGTTGCGCAGCTCGTGGTCGGCGATGGCGTCGTGTCGGTCGCGGCCGATTCGTCGAAGCGCGTCACGTACGGCGAGTTGCTCGGTGGACGCAAGTTCAACACCGCGCTCACCGGCGCCAACATCAACGCGACAACAGGGCAGGCCAGGCTCAAGGACGTCAATCAATTCAAGATCGTCGGCCAGTCACCGCAGCGCTACGACATCCCCGCGAAGGTGGACGGCTCGCTCAAATGGGCCGTGGACGCCAAGGTGCCCGGCATGCTGCACGCGCGTAACGTGAGGCCTCCGGTTACCGGCGCGAAGCTCGTGAGCATCGACGAGTCGTCGGTGAAGAACGTGCCCGGGTTCGTCAAGGTTGTCAGCAAGGGTAACTACGTCGCGGTCGTGTGCGAGCGCGAAGAGCAGGCGATTCAGGCCGCGCGTCAGCTGAAGGTGAACTGGGACAAGCCGGCGACCGCGGCGTTCCCGTCTTCGGAGAACCTGTACGGCTTCATGCGCACCGCGAAGCCGACATCGAGCACGCCGCCGAGCGTGATCGGCAACCCGGACGCGGCGATGATGACCGCGGCCACAGTCGTCGCGGCCGAGTACGAGATCCCGTTCCAGGGACACACTTCCATCGGTCCGGCGCACGCGATGGCGGATCCCTCGAACAACCAGCTGACGATCTATTCGAACGACATGAAGTCGTACGGCATGCGGGAAGGCGTCGCCCAGTTCCTGCAGATCCCGAAAGACCGCATTCGCGTCGTCTGGATGGAAGGACCGCAGGCCTACGGCCGCACTGCGGCGGATGATGCCGGGTTCGAGGCGGCGTATCTGGCGAAAGAGCTTGGACGGCCGGTGCGTGTCCAGTGGATGCGCAACGAGGAAACCGCGTGGGACACCAAGGGTCCGGCGTTCCTCGTGAAGGCCAAGGGCGGTCTCGACGCGCAGGGCAACCTCGTCGCGTTCGACTACGATGCGCGTGCCGCCGACTTCGGTCACCTCGGCTACAACGAACCCGACACGGTGCTCATCGCGCAGCTGATGGGGATCAGGCCCTCGGCACCCAATCGCGGGAGCTCCGCGGTACCCACCGAAATGTATGCGATCCCCAACCGTCGAATGGCCACGCACGTCGTGAGTCTGCCGACCGTGTGGGAGACGCCGCTGCGGACGGGGAACCTGCGCGATCCGAATGGGCCGCAGTCCACTTTTGCATCCGAGTCGTTCATCGACGAGCTCGCCGCGGCAGCGAAGATTGATCCAGTGGAGTTCCGGATGAAGCTGCTGACCTCGTCGAAAGACGACGACAGCGGGTTCAAGCGGGCGCGTTCGATCGCGTGCCTCAAGGCAGCGGCCGACGCGTTCAAGTGGGACACGCGGCCGTCGCCGAAGCGTCTCGACAGCGGCGAGATTCTCACCGGCCGCGGCATCGCCTACACGTACCGCAGTCAGACCGTGGTCGCGCAGATCGCCGAAGTCGAGGTCAATCGCCGGACCGGCCGCGTCTGGGTGAAGCGCATCGTCTGCGCCCACGACTGCGGGCTGGTGATCAATCCGGAGGCGATGCGGCGCACCCTCGAGGGCGGTGTGCTGCACTCGGTCAGCCGCACGCTCCATGAAGAAGTGCGCTTCGACACCGAGAAAGTGACCAGCGTGGACTGGGCCACCTATCCGACGATGACGCACCTCGATACGCCGGAGTCGATCGAGATCGTGATCGTCAACGGTGATCCGAATCCGAAGCGGCCGGACCTGCCGCACTACGGCGCCGGTGAAACCGTCTGCAAGCCGACGCTGGCCGCGATTGCCAACGCGATCTTCGACGCCACCGGCGTGCGCCTGCGTCGCGTACCGTTCCGCAATGAACGGGTGCTCGCTGCGCTAAAGGCAGCTCGCGTGTAATTGTCGATGTTGGGATCTTTGATAGTCGAATTGTTGTTGATTGGTGATCGTTGATCGCGGATTGTCTACGCCAATCAACAATCGCAAATCGCCAATCAACAACGAATCACCAATCAAAGATCGTCAAATCGAAAATGCCTTATGGGGCCGGCTCGATCTTCAACACGGCCCCGAACGTCTCGTCGGTAATCGCGTAGATGAACCCGTCGGGTCCTGGCTTCACCTCGCGGATGCGCTGCTTCAGCTCGGCGAGGAAGATCTCGCGCCCCGTAGGCTCGCCTTTCGCGTTGAACTGCACGCGCTGGATGTGCTGCCCGGTGTTGTTGCGCATCGCGCCGACGAGCGCATTGCCTTTCCATGCCGGGAACTTGTCGCCGTCGTAGAACGACAGCCCTGAGATGGCGATCGCCGGCACCCAGAACACGACGGGATCTTCGAGACCCGGGGCGCTGAAGCCTTCGCCGACGCGCGTGCCGTCATAGTTGCGGCCGAGGGATGTACGCGGCCAGCCGTAGTTCTTGCCCATCTCGATCTTGTTCAGTTCGTCGCCGCCCTGCGGACCCTCTTCGGTGGACCACAGTTCGCCGCTCACCGGATGAAACGCCAGCCCGAGCGGATTGCGATGACCGAGCGAATAGATCTCCGGCTTGTATCCAGGCCTGCTGACATACGGGTTGTCGGCCGGCACGGTCCCATCGTCGCGGAGGCGCAGGATCTTGCCGATGTGCGACGCCGGGTTCTGCGACGCCGGCGGATAGTTGCGATCGCCGAGTGACACATACAGGAAACCGGCTCTGTCCCACGCGAGGCGCGAGCCGTAGCTGCCGCTCGCCGGGCCGAGTCCCTGCGGCGATCCCGGTCCACCGTGGTAGGCGTCGGCGACGAGGATGTCCTTCACCTCGGTGAGGGTCGATCCGCCATCCCACTTCGCGCGCAGGACGGCCGTCGTCGCATCGCCGGGACCCTTCGGGCCGGGTTTGGAGTAGGCGAGGTAGATCAGCCGGTTCTGCGCGAAGCGCGGATGGAGCGCGACGTCGAGCAGACCACCGAGCCCTGTCGCGAGCATCTCCGGCATCGGGCCGATCGGCGTCGGGTCGAGCACGCCGTTCTTGATCTGGCGCAACCGTCCGGGCCGCTCGGTCACGAGCATGCCTCCATCGGGGAGGAATGCGATGCCCCACGGGTGATCGAGCCCTTTGGTCACGACCGAGACGTGGATGCGTGCGCCGCGGCCGGCGGGAAAATCCCACGGGCCGGCGCCGAGGGTGTCAACCGGTGCAGGGCCACGTCCTCGCCCCTGCCCCTGCGGCGCCGCGCCCTGTCTTCCTGGCACCGTCTGCGCCGGCGCTTGTCCGCCCGGGGCCGCCGCCGCTGCAGGCTGACCTGCTGCCGGCGCCTGCTGAGCGATTCCCGTATTGTCCGCGGCCACCATCACGAAGATGCCCAGCGCGACGCACCACGACGCGGCAAGCGCGCGCGTCCGCCATGAGTTCGTGTTCAACGGATGCTCCATGCGTAGTGTCCGCGTCAGGCGGACGGAAAGGCGTCCAGTATATTGCGGGTATGCCGGGGTTGCGGAAACGAAGTGTGATTTACCAGGCCGTGTTTGCCGACGATGAATGGCACGGCGTCAGCGATTTCCTGGTCCGCCTAGAGCGGCCGTCGACGTTGGGCGACTGGAGCTACGAGGCCTGGGACACCAAGCTCGCGCGTCACACCAAGCCCTACTTCGTCCTCCAGTTGTGTTTCTACAGCGAGCGACTTGCGCGCCTCCAAGGAGTGACGCCCGAAGAGATGGTCGTCGTGCTCGGCACGGGAGAGCTGGACCGGTTGCTGTATCGGGAGTTCGATGCCTACTACCGCTCTGTCCGCCGCCGATTCGTCGATGCGGCGAGCGCCGACCGTGTCAGCTATCCGTATCCCGTCGCTCACTGCGCGATGTGTGAGTACACCGCAGACTGCGAGCGCCGCTGGGATGAGGACGACCATCTGAGCCGCGTCGCGCACATGACGCGCGATCAGGTGCAGCATCTGAATGAAGCTGGCATCCTGACGGTTGAGGACCTCTCAACGATCGACTCGACAAGAAGGATTGGCATCGGGGCCGTCGCGATCGAGCGGCTGCGCCACCAGGCGGCGCTGCAGACCGAACATCGCCGCACCGGTGTGCATCGATACGACCTCTTGCCCGTTGACGAACGCACCGGCTTTCGCTTGCTCCCGACGGCATCGCAGGGGGATGTCTTCTTCGACATGGAAGGCGATCCGTACTTCTCGCCCGAACGAGGCCTCGAGTATCTGTTCGGTTTCACGACCATCGACGAGGGCGACCACGATTCCGCGCCTTTCAGGGGCTGGACCGATCTGAGGAGAAAGCGGCGTTCGAGCAGTTCATCGACTTCGTGTGCGCGCGCCTCGAGCAATGGCCGGACCTGCACGTCTATCACTACGCGGCGTACGAGCCCTCGGCGTTGAAGCGGCTGATGGCCGAGCACGCGACGCGCGAGGACGAACTGGACGACCTGCTTCGGCGCGAACTCTTCGTGGACCTCTATCAGGCCGTGCGGCAGTCGATGCGCATCTCGCACCCGAGCTATTCGATCAAGAAGGTGAGGACCTTCTTCATGGAGGGCGCCGGGCTGGTTGCAGTCACAGGAGGCGGTGACTCGATCCTGGAGTTCGAGCGGTGGCGGCGGACGGGAGACCCCGCCATCCTGCAGGCCATCACCGACTACAACGAAGAGGACTGCCTGTCGACGGTGAAACTGCGCAACTGGCTGCTCGAGCGGAAGGACGAGGCCGAACGGACGTCCGGTGTCGCCATTCCATGGAAGACGACCAAGCCTTACGAGGAGACCGAGAAGCGTGCGGAGGAAGATGCGCTGACCGCCCGCCGCGAGCGACTCCAGACGCTCGGCACACCGGAGGCGCTCCTCCTCGCCGATCTCCTCAACTACCATCGTCGCGAAGCGAAGCCTGAGTGGTGGGCCTACTTCGATCGGCAGAAGAAGTCGCTGGACGATCTGCTCGATGACACGGAGGCGATCGCCTACCTCACGCCTGCCGAAGGTGTCGCACCTGAGAAGGTGAAGCAATCGCTGGTATACACGCTCGAGTTCCCCGACCAGGAGTTCAAGCTCGGTCCGGGTCAGAAGAAGCAGGTCGAGGATCCGTTCAGAAAGGTGGACGTGGGGACCATCGCCTGGATCGACTCGACGGCGTGTCGCCTCGGTCTCAAGCGAGGCGTGCGTCGAAGCGACGAACCGCTGCCGACGGCCATCGTAACCGGAGAGCCGCTGAAGACCAGAACGCAGCGCGAGGCCATCGGCCGCGAAGTTTCAGGGCCGCGAAGCGCCTGTCGTGTTCTTCTCGATGGCTTCCTCCAGCGGCGAGGACGTACCAAGGGGCCTGGAGTTTCTCTTCAGCCGCAACCGACTGAACGTTGCCATCTCCCGGGCGAAGGCGCTGGCCATGCTGGTGTGCACCAACTGGAAGCAGACCCTGCTCAGTAAGGACTTTTCGATCTACGAAGAGGATGGCGAACCAGCCGGCCAACAGTTCCCCACGGACGTGGGACCGATCGATGTCCTGGCCATCAGTAAGGACAAGAAGCGCCTCCTCATCGTCGAACTGAAGCGCGGGCGAGCCAGCGATGTTGTCGTTGGACAAGTGCTGCGTTACATGGGTTTCGTCAAGGAACAGGTTGCGGAAGATGATCAAACCGTCGAAGGGGCGATCATCGCGCTCGAGGATGACAAGCGGTTTCGATGGGCGCTCATGGCGGTGCCGTCGATCGCGTTCTATCGGTACGAGATCAGTTTCAAGCTGGTGAAAGGCTGACGTGAGCAACGTCGGCCAGCCAGAGCGCGTCACGCAGAACCGCGTCGTCGCTCTCCTCGGTGTGCGGCTCGAGCGCTTCTTCGTTCAGCGGATGAAAACCAGGTGGGGCAGCTGCAACCCGAAGTTGGGCTCACCGTCTCAATACTGACCTCGCGAAGAAGCCTCGAGCGTGTCTCGAGTATCTAGTCGTGCACGAGATGATTCACTTGATTGAGCCGACCATAATTCGCGCTTCGTGGCACTCATGGACCGGTCAGTGCCTCAATGGCGCACCGTTCGCGAACTCCTCAACCGTCTACCGGTTCGCCACGACGACTGGACATGTTGAGACCGGTCGCGGCTCTTGGATGACGAATCATCTGGCGTGTGACGAGGGTCTGAAGACCCGCCTCTACCTGAAGGAGACGACGAGTGCGGAGAGCGACTCGGGGATCGACCGTGTGCCGTCGAGATGCGGCGTCCAGTGCTCGCGGATCTTGCCAAGACAGCCAGCGCCGCACATGTTGTCGTAGAAGGCCGCGTTCGCATACGGCGCGTAGTCGATGCCGCGTGCCTTCAGCTCGCGCGTCGTCATCTCCCCGGCGGTGTAGAAGAGCACGGCGTGCCACAACTGCGGTGGAAGAGTGACCTTCTGCTCGGCGGCTGCCCGATCGAGAGGCTGCATGAGTACGGGGAAGAGTCCCAGCCCGTGCGAGGTCTCGTGAAACACCATCTCGAGCGCCGCATATCCGCGGTAGCTGGGATCGGACGAGGAGATCGTGATGTGATTCCCGACTGAGAAGCCGCCCACCGGACCCGCCACGACCGACAGATCCACATGCATCGGCTCGGCTGGCCAGGTCACGCCGTATGCGCGCAGGATCGACTGACGGATGGCCTCACCGTGGCGATCGACCAACGGCACGATGGCCGCAATCCATTCGCGGTTGGCGCGATCGTGCACCGGCCAACCGT
>Ga0079218_10000749_pt1 | contig 10515 bp, 11 predicted proteins | sample NCCompost_FD_77181 | JGI IMG/M metagenome (GOLD analysis project Ga0079218, IMG submission 77181) | Agricultural soil microbial communities from Utah to study Nitrogen management - NC Compost | ecosystem: Environmental > Terrestrial > Soil > Agricultural land | place: USA: Utah | collected... | reverse complement strand
GCCCGCTCGGCAGGCGTGTCGGGCAGCGGCGCGACGACGGTGATCCAGCCGTCGCGGACGTCGATCTGAATACCGAGCCCGGCGTAGTTGCCAGAGGTCTGCTCCGTGAGGGCACGATAATCCTCACCCGTAAGAAGCACCGAGTACGGATCCTTGAGCTGCTCGAGCATGCCGTCGGTCGCCTTGCGGTACAGCTCCCGGCTGCCCAGGGAATCGACGTAATAGTTGTTGACGTGGGAAACGACGTCTTCGAAGAGTCGCTCGTCGGTCGCGCTGCCTGTGCCCTGCACGCTCTGCTGCAGCAGGAACCCGCCGCTCGCGAACGAGATGACGGCGACTGCCCCGATGATTCCCCAGCGATGCCTCATGTATCCCTCCGTCAGGCCGGCCTGCATGATCTCATCTGAAAACTAACCCGCCGCGACCGCGAAAGTTCCCGGCCTGGCCCGGTCGATCGCACGCCGCGCCTCGACGAGCACCTCGGCAGGCGGCAGCGTTCCGTCGATGTGGACGAACCCGGTGCCGGCCGCGCTTCGATATGCGTCCGCCACGCGAGCATGGAATGCGCCGTCCTCCTGCTCGAGCCGGTCCCGGGACTTGCCCGCTGCATCCTGCCGACTCCGGCCGACGTCCGGGGGGATGTCGAGAATCAGCGTGAGGTCGGGCTGGAGCCCACCCGTGGCGATCCGGTTCACGAGTGCCACAGTCTCAGCCGCGATGCCCCGGCCCGCGCCCTGATACGCCATCGTGGAGAGCTCGAAACGGTCCGAAAGCACGAACCGCCCGGCTTCGAGCGCCGGACGGATCACCGACTGCACGAGATGTGCCCGCGCCGCCGCGACGAAGAGAAGCTCGGTCCGGGGGTCGAGCCGGGGCCCCGGCTCGAGGAGCGCGCGCCGAGCGTGCTCGGCGGCGGGCGTGCCCCCTGGCTCGCGCACCGAGAGCGGATCGACCCCGCGATCCCGCAGCTCCTGCAGGATCGCCCCGGCGAGGGTGGACTTTCCGGCTCCCTCGGGACCCTCGAGAACGAGGAAGAATCCGGGGCTCACGACAGCGTGATGATGCTGCTCGCCGCGCCCTTCTCCATGCCTGCCGCGATCTGCTCGTTCACCCGGGTCATCAGCTTGTCGAAATTCGCGCGGGCAACCACGTACGCCTGACCCGTCGCGCTCGTTTCGAGCTCGCGCACGGCCGTCTCGTACGCTTCGGAAGCGGCGGCATCGGGCAGCTGCCCCGTCGCGATCTGCTGATCGATCTGCCGTGCGAACTGCTGGATCAGATCGAGCTTCGCCACCGTGTCCTTGTCGTCGCGAAGCGCGGTTTCCGCGCGCCGCAGTGCCTGATACTCCGGGGCCTGCCCGATCAGCCGGCCGAGCTCCTGCGCCTTTTCCCAGATCACCGGTCACACCTCCGTGCGAGCAGGTAGCGCTCGCGCCCGAACAGGTCCTTTTCGATCGTGACGTCGCGCCATCCCACGTCGTGCGCGCGCCGCGCGGCCTCGGTTGCCCTGCTGCAATCCACCTCGAGCGCGATCCAGCCGCCCGCGCTCACAACGCGCAGCCCGTCCCCGAGCAGGCGGAACGTCGCCGCCATGCCGTCGGCACCGCTCACGAAGGCGAGCCGCGGCTCCCACTCCCGCACCCCGCCGTCGAGCGCGGCGTACTCCGCAAGCGAAAGATAGGGCGGGTTGGACACCAGCACACCGCAGGAGGCGTCAGCCAGGCCCTCCGTGAGATCGGCACGAAGAAACGAGACCTGGGTGCCCGCGGCGAATGCGTTGGCGCGGGCGACCGCCAGGGCGTTCCCGGAGAGGTCCGTTGCGACAACTTCCCGCCCTAGTTCTCCGGCGAGGCTCAACGCGATGCAGCCGGAGCCGGTGCCGACGTCGGCGAACGCCCCGGCGACTCCCGCACGAACTCGCGAGATGACCAGGTCGACGAGCCCTTCCGTCTCAGGGCGCGGAATCAGCGTGCTCGGCGTGACCGCGAGCTCGAGGTGTCGGAATCCAGCCCGGCCGGTGACGTAGGCAAGCGGCTCCCCTCGGGCCCGCCGCGCGACCGCGGCCGCGAGCGCCGCACTCTCCTCAGCCGGCAGGAACTCCACGCCGCCCGCAATCGCGACGCCCGGCACCTCCCGTCGGATCTCGGCGAGGATGCGGAACGCTTCCCGACGCGGCTCGGCGATGCCGCCCCGGCGAAGCGTCGCAACGGCCCCCACGACGGCAGTTCGGAGCTCGACCCGTGCTGCGTCAGTCGCCACCGAACTGCTCCGCGCGGCTGGCCATCCGAAGCGCGTCCACGACCTCGTCGAGCCGGCCATCCATGACGTCGGCGAGATTGTGGACGGAGAGCCCGATGCGATGGTCGGTCACTCGGCTCTGCGGAAAATTGTAGGTGCGAATCTTGGCTGACCGGTCGCCGGTCCCGACCATCGCGCGGCGCTCACTCGCGCGCGCGGACTCCTGCTCGGCGATCATGCGATCGAGCAGTCGGGCCCGCAGCACTTCCAGCGCCTTCGCCTTGTTCTGCAGCTGGGACTTCTGATCCTGCTGCTGCACCACGAGCCCGGTGGGGATGTGGGTGATGCGTACGGCGCTGTCCGTCGTGTTGACGCTCTGCCCGCCCGGCCCCGAGGATCTGAACACGTCGATCTTGAGCTCATTGGGATCGAGGGTGACGTCCACTTCCTCCGCTTCCGGCAGAACGGCGACCGTCGCGGCCGACGTGTGGATCCGCCCCTGGGTCTCGGTGCTGGGAACCCGCTGGACGCGGTGCACGCCCGACTCGCGCCGCAACAACCCGTACGCCTCACCGCCCCGGACGGCGACGATTGCTTCTCGAAGGCCGCCGACGTTTCCCTCGCTTACCGTCATCGGCTCCCACGAGAGTCCATGCCGTTCCACGAAGCGCTGGTACATGCGATAGAGGTCGGCACAGAAGAGTGCGGCCTCGTCGCCCCCCGTCCCGGCGCGGAGCTCGAGGATGGCATCGCGATCATCGTGGGGGTCGCGCGGGAGTAGCAGCGCGTGAAGCTCGGACTCGAGCCGGCCGATCTCCGCCGGAATCCGGGCGAGGTCGGCCTCCGCCAAAGCGAGAAGCTCGGGGTCGGCCTCCGTGGCCAACTCCCGAGCCTGTGCAAGGTCCTTCTGGAGGCGCCTCAGGCGCTCGGCGGCGCGAACGACCGGAGCGAGGCGGGTGTGCTCACGGCCCAGCGCGCGAAGCTTCGACGAATCCCGCGCCACGTCCGGATCGGACAGCGCGTCGGCGACTTCCTCCGCCCGCTGCAGCGCCTGGCGGAGTCTCGCCTCCATGGCCTACGCCTTGGCGGTCTCGCTCTGGTACTTCCGCCGGAAGCGGTCGACGCGACCGGCCGTGTCCACCAGGCGCTGCTTGCCGGTGAAGAACGGATGGCACATCGCACACACCTCGACGTGAATGTTCGAGGAGGTCGAGCGGGTTTCGAACTGGTTGCCGCACGCGCAGACGACCGTGAGTTTCTTGTACTGGGGATGCAGGTCGGCCTTCACTGGTTGCTCCTGGTGTCACCCTCCGCGGCGCCCGCCGCAGTTCCGGGCAAGCCGGAAAATCTAGTCGAATCCACCCGGGATATCAACTCGATCCCCGTCGCGGCGTTTGACACTCGCTCGCGGCGCAAGTAGTTTCTCCACTTCGACTTGTGAAGCAATTCCCCGGAAACGCGAGGCGACTTTGGCCTTCTCCCCTGTTGAGGTCCTCAAGAAGGTCCCGCTCTTCGCGGGCCTTTCCGAAGCCGATCTGCAGGCGTTCGCCGATCTCGCCCGCGAGCGCAGCTATCCCAAGGGCAGCGTGATCGTGTTCGAGGACGATCCCGGCGATGCGATGTACCTGGTCGCCGCCGGCCAGGTGAAGGTCGTCCTCATCGCGGAGGACGGCCGGGAGGTGATTCTCTCCGTCCTTGGCGAGGGAAGCTTCTTCGGCGAGATGTCGGTGATCGACGAGGAGCCGCGATCGGCGCACGTCATCGCGATGGAGGACTCCAACCTGCTCGTGCTGCGGCGCGAGGATTTTCACGCCCGCCTGCGCCAGTCGCCGGAAGTCGCGATTTCACTTCTCAAGGAGATCTCCCGCCGGCTCCGGCGCGCCGACGAGAAGATCGGCAGCCTCGTCCTGCTCGACGTGAACGGGCGCGTGGCGCACCTCCTGCTCCGCATGGCGGACGATGAAGGAGGTGACCGCATCACGCGGAAGCTCACCCATCACACCATAGCGCAGATGATCGGCTCGAGCCGCGAGACCGTTTCGCGCACCATGCGAAATCTCGTGGACCGGGGAATCATCGACGTCACCCGCCGCGAGATCACGCTCAAGGATCGCCGCTCACTCATGATGGCGGTGCGCCGGTCGTGACGTGACGTGAGCCATCGGGTCACCTTCTGGGGAGTCCGCGGCTCGATCCCCACTCCCGGCCCCCACACGGCGCGCTACGGGGGCAACACTCCCTGTCTCAGCATCACCAACGGCTCCGACGCTCTCGTCATCCTCGACGCCGGGAGCGGGCTCCGACCGCTCGGCCACGAGCTCCTGCGCGCGGGCCGCTCCGCTCCGCTCCACGCCCAGCTCCTCCTTACGCACACCCACTGGGATCACATTCAGGGCATTCCGTTCTTCAAGCCGCTGAGCGCGAGGGGCAGCGTCGTCACGATGTACGGCGCGGCGCAGGAAGGTGTGCCACTGGAGGACATCCTCGGCCGGCAGATGGACCCCATGGTGTTCCCGGTGCCGCTGAAGGCCCTCGCCGCGCGGATCCAGGTGACCGAGATCGAGGCCGGTGCCTTCGAGATCGACGGGTTCGCGGTGCGCGCGCTCCGGTTGCGGCACCCGGGGACGACCCTGGGCTACGTGCTGAGGCCTCTCGCGGGTGGCCGTGAACTTGCTTACATAACGGACAACGAGCTTGGGCCCGGCGGTAACTATGCCGAGCCCGACGACTGGCGCGCGACGCTCGTCAGCGGGCTGCAGGGCGTTGACACCATGGTGCACGACGCGATGTACAGCGAGCAGATGATCGCCGCGCGCGCGGGTTGGGGACACTCGACGCCGCGCGAAGCCGTCGATCTTGCTGCGGAGGCCGGCTGCAGAAGGCTTCTGCTCTTCCATTACGAGCCGGAGCACGACGACGACTCGATGGACCGCATCCTTGCCGACGCGCGGGCGTACGCGCGACGCGCGGCGCCGCAGGTGACGGTGGACGCGGCAACCGAAGGACTGAGCTTTCCCCTGTGAAGGACGTGGGTATGCGACGTACGGCGAAGCAGCTGATGACCATTGCGCTTGCGCTGTTTGCAGGCGAGGCCTCGGCCCAGGACGGGAGGCCGGCGATCGCGGTGCTTCCGTTCGCCGACGGCGGCTCCTACGGGCAGGACAAGGACAGTTTCGAGGCGCTGGAGACGGGCATCCAGGCCGTACTGCTGAGCGAGCTGGCGAGAAACCCCGCGGTCCGGACCGTTGAGCGCGCCGCCACCCGCCGGATACTCGGCGAGCACGACCCAGCCGCGCGCCGACGCGTCGACGCTGCGACGGCTGCCAAGGTCGGTGAGGTGGCGCGCGCACGGTACACGATCTTCGGCAGCTTCGTGGACCTCTATGGACGTTTCCGTCTCAACGCTCGCATCGTGGATGTCCAGACCGGCGCCATCCTGAAGGTGGTCTCCAACGATGACCCGAAGCTGCAGGACCGGCAGCACCTCCATCAGATAATCCAGAACGTCGCGGGCCGCATTCTCGAGGACACCGGAGTGCCGGCGTTGCCGAAGGATGCCGCAGCTCCAGGCGCGATTCCGACCGACGCGCTGACCCTGTACTCCCGGGGTCTCGTGGCGGAGGATCGTGGAGATCGCGCCGCCGCGGCGGGGCACTACCGAAAGGCGCTCGAAGCGTTTCCCGAGTACGCCGAGGCGAGAGAAGGGCTCCGGCGCACCGGCGCGTCGTGAGCGCGTGACGTTCGACCGCCGCGAGGGCTCAGCGGCACCCATTCTCCTGCTGCATACACCCCGGTGGCGCCCGGGCCCGATCGCCGGCGCACTCGCCGCAGAGCAGGTCGAGGCTCGCGAGATCGAGCACCTTGGCGACGTACTCCCCGCCGAACGGCCGACGGTGCTCGTGATCGACCTCCCCGATCTGGAGCGAATCGGCATCCCCGCCCTCACCGCCGCCGCGGACGCTGGCCTGGGAATCGTGCTGCTGAGCGAGCCCGATTCCGCGGACGTGCCCGAGCGGGTGCCCACCCACATCATCAGCGCCTACGTCGCGCCCCCCGCCGCAACGCGCCAGCTCCTGATCGGAATTCGCGCGGCATTTCGCGAGGCGGCCGCCCGGCGGGCGACACGCGATGCCGTCGCCGAGACCTTTGATCGCAGCACGGAGGTCACCGACCTCACCGAGACCGGAATCCGTCTCCTCACGGAGCGTGACCACGACGCGCTGCTCGCGCTCATCCTAACGCACGCGCGGCGCGTCACGCGCGCCGACGCGGGCAGTCTCTACCTCGTCGAAACCGACGAAGCCGGCGAGCGACGCCTCGCGTTCAAGGTCACCCAGAACGACAGTCTGCCGAACATCCAGCTCGGTGCGTTCAGCGTGCCGATCGACGCGAGCTCGCTCGCGGGGTACGCCGCCTCGACGGGCGAGCCGCTTGTCGTAGACGATGTCTACCGTCTGCCGCCTGGGGCTCCCTACGTGTTCAATCGCACGTTCGACGAGCGTGCGGGCTATCGCACCAAGTCGGTGCTGTCGATTCCGATGCCGAACAATCTCGGCGACATCATCGGCGTGCTGCAGCTGATCAACCGGAAGCCCGATCGGCACATGGTGTTCACGAGTGCCGACGATGCCGCCCGGCGGGCGCAGCCGTTCGACAATCGGACGGTGGGGCTCGCGCGTGCACTCGCCGGTCAGGCCGCCGTGTCGATCGAGAACAATCAGCTCTATGACGCGATCGAGCGGCTGTTCGAGGGCTTCGTGCGCGCGGCGGTCACGGCGATCGAGCAGCGCGACCCGGCAACGTCCGGTCATTCGGAGCGGGTGGCGCAGATGACGTGCGGGCTGGCCGCGGCGGCGGATCGGGCTTCTTCAGGGGTGTTCGCGCGCGTCCGGTTCAGCGCCGAGCAGCTGCGGGAGTTGCGGTACGCCGGCCTGTTGCACGATTTCGGAAAGGTGGGAGTGCGCGAGCAGGTTCTGGTCAAGGCGAAGAAACTCTACCCCGAAGGACTCGCGCTCGTGGAGCAGCGCTACGCCTACCTCGTCCGAACTGCCGAGCTTGCGGAGGCCACGGAGCGGGCGAATTACCTCGAGCTGCACGGGCGGGCCGGCTACGATGCGCTCGCGGCCGCGGCACGGTCGCGCCTCGATGCGGAGCTCGCCCGGCTCCGGCAGTTTCTGGATGCGGTGCACCATGCCAACGAGCCGACGATTCTGCCGGAGGGCGACTTCGCGCGGCTGGCGGAGCTCGCCACGACGCGCTTCGAGGCGCTCGACGGAACCCCGCTCGCATTCCTCACCGGGCCGGAGATCCGGTCGCTCAGCGTCCGCCAGGGGTCACTCGACGAGGACGAGTGGGTCGAGATGCGCCGTCACGTGACCCATACGTTCGGGTTCCTCAGCAACATCCCGTGGACGAAGGAACTGCAGGGGATTCCCGCGATTGCGCACGGTCACCACGAAAAGCTCGACGGGAGCGGGTATCCCAGCGGGCTCGCCGGCTCCTCGATCCCGTTGCAGACGCGGATGATGACCGTCTCGGACATCTACGACGCACTGACGGCCGCGGATCGGCCCTACAAGCGATCGGTTCCCCTCGAGCGCGCGCTCGACGTCCTGCGCGACGAAGCGCGGCAAGGGCGCATCGACGCCGATGTACTGGAGCTGTTCGTGGACGCGAGAGTTTTCGACGCGGGTCGGCGAATCTAGAGCTGGACCGACTTTCCTTCGAGCGAAGATCGGTAGATCGCGTCCACGACGCGGTGGAGCGTAACGTGCTCGGCCAGCGACGGCGCGGCCGCGTCCCCATTCACAACCGCCTGGAAATGCGCCCACTCGGCTCGGTACGACGCGGTAAACGCGTTCTCCCGGCCGATGGAGCCCGTGGGCGAGACGTCGACCGCCACGCCGTTCAGCTCCTTCCACACCATCAGCGGGTTGATCGCGGCAGTTCCCCGGGATCCCCGCAACCCGACGCCGAACCGCTCGCCGGCGCCGATGTGCCGCCAGGTCACGTCCAGAAAGATCGAGGCATTGCCCTCGCAGATCACGAATGCGCTGCCCGACTGCTCGACGCCGCGATCACCCTTTTCGAAATCGAGCGTCGCGGTGACCCGTTCGGGCGCGGGATTCCCGGCGAGCCAGATCGCGAGGTCGAGCACGGTGAGGCCGAGATCCAGCATCACGCCCCCGCCCGAGAGCTCGCGCCGTTGCCGCCAGCCGAGCGCGGCGCGGCTGGGACGGAAGACGTGCCAGCTCCCCCGGACGCTGTCCACCTGGCCGAGCTCGCCACTCTGCACGAAGCTGCGAACGATCTGCACGTCCGGCCGGTACCGGTGGTTCATTCCGACCATCACGGCGGTGTCCCGCTTTTCGGCGGCCCGCGCGATCTTCTGCGCGCTGGCCGCCGTCATCGCGAGCGGCTTTTCGACCAGCACGTGCAGATCGGCCGAGATCGCGGCGAGGATGTGGGATTCGTGCAGGTGGTTGGGGGTACAGACGACGATGGCGTCGAGCTCTTCGTGGGACAGCAGGTCTTCGATGTCGTCGTAGGCATCCTTCACGCCGAACCGCTCGGCGATAGCGCGCGCCTTCGGCAGGTCGGTGTCGCAGATGGCGCGGACGTCCACCGATTTCATCCGGCGCAGCACGGGCAGATGCGCGACCTGGACGATGGCGCCACTCCCGATGATCCCCACCCGCATCGGCTCGCTCATCCGGCCCCCCGTCAGTAGAAACGCTCCAGACCCGTGCCCGGGTAGTACGCGGCGATGATCTCCGGGTACCTCTGCCCGGCGCGAGCCCGGCCGATGGCGCCCCACTGGCAGAATCCGACGCCGTGCCCCGCCCCACTGCCCTCGACGCTCAGGTGCGTCACCTCCCCGTTGGCCGACGTCGCACGGAGCGAGAACGCGGTGCTGCGGAGGATCTCGCCGGACGCGGGGCGGAGAACCTCACGGACCGATGGGCTCGGAACCGCCACCTCGCCATCCGGAAGGACCACCGTGAGCTGCCGCACCCGGCCGGATTCCGTCCGATCGGCGATGCGAACGTCGCGGATGCGTGTCACCCGACCCGGAGTTATGCCGGCCTTGACGGGCAGGTGCCGACGGAGCGTGGCGCGGAGCGCCTCGAGATCCCACTCCTCGTGCCACCGATAGCGGGGAGAGATCTCGCACCAGACCCGGCCATCCGGCGCGACGTCGGCCACCGATCGGAGGTAGGCACCCGACGCCGCGCGGAAGACTTCAGTGCCCCGTTCGGTCCGCCCGCCACAGGTCGAGAAGAAGAACGCATCGATCGGTGCGCCACCCTGTGACACGATCGTTCCGGCCGTCGCCGCGACGGCGTCGCGCGCCAGGGAGTGTTCGGCGCCGGCGCCCAGGTAGACCTGATCCGCGACGGTGGCGTAATAATCAAATCCGTCGGCACGCCACCGTCCGCGTGTACGCAGCGCATAGGTCCGAGAGACGATAGCCTGCGCCTTCAGCGCCTCCGCCTCCTCGACCGTGCGGCGGCCCATCTCGCTTCCCACGACGGAGACGAGATATTCCTCCATGCCGACGCGGTTGATGGCGGAAACGCCGCTGCGCGCCGTCACTATCGAGACCACGCCCCGATACTCCCGCGTGCCGATCCTGACGAGCCCGGCGTCCATCGCGGGCGCCACGACGAGTGACCGAGCGGGACTGATCCGTTCGCCCCCATCGCCGACGAGTGCGACGCCATCCCCGGCGCGCACCGCGCGCCAGACGACACCACCCGGAACCGCGGTGAGGTTGCCGTCGCTCCCGGTGATGCGGACTGGGGCGCCGCCCCCTATCGAGACGGACGCGGCGTTCACCGCGAGACCAACGCGGACTTCAGGGCCACCACGAACGACGGGCAATCGTTCGGCGTCCGCGGGCCGCCCCGCACGGTCGGGCAGCGAGATCACCACCGGCGGCGACTCCTCGGGCGCGGGCTCGCCGGTATCAGCGCGAATGCAGCTCGCGGCAAGACAGAGCGCCGCCGCGACCACCGCACGCCGGCCGCTCGCCGGGCGCTCAGTTCCGGTAATTGCCAAACTTCAGCTCGACGCCGAAGTCTTCGGCGCGCAACATCGTCATGACGGCCTGCAGCTCGTCACGCGACGGCGATGAGACCCGCACCTCGTCGCCCTGAATGCTCGCCTGCACCTTCTTGAAGCCGCCGTCGCGGATCGCCTTCTGGATCTTCTTCGCGGTGTCCTGCGGAATGCCCTGGGTCAGCGTCGCGACGCGCCGGACCGACTGACCGGTTG
>Ga0079218_10000748_pt1 | contig 10517 bp, 6 predicted proteins | sample NCCompost_FD_77181 | JGI IMG/M metagenome (GOLD analysis project Ga0079218, IMG submission 77181) | Agricultural soil microbial communities from Utah to study Nitrogen management - NC Compost | ecosystem: Environmental > Terrestrial > Soil > Agricultural land | place: USA: Utah | collected... | reverse complement strand
CGCTTTACATTGGCGCAAACTTGCGGCCAGGAGCGAAGACAGAGGCAGTGGAAGCTGCCATCTACGAAGAGATCGAGCGCTTAAAGAAAGAGCCGATTGCGGACTGGGAGTTGCAAAAAGCAAAGAATAGTACGCGTCGCGCCTTTGTTAACAGCCTGCAAAGCTCGCTCTCGCGAGCCATCAACCTGACGCAGTACGCGATCTATTACAACGATCCCGGTCTGATAAATGCGCGGCTCGACAAAGTGGCTGCAGTTACGAAGGACGACGTGCAGCGCGTCGCTACTAAATACTTGCGCGACACTAATCGCACAATCGTAATCACCATGCCGAAGGCCCGGGGCGCGGCTCCAACGGGACAGTAAAGGAGTTTAGAGATGAAGCTACACAAATCAAATGGACAAGCACTCGCAGTGTGCGCCCTCATTGTTGCCATCGGCTCCGCTATCTGGGCGCACCCGGCTCAGGCGCAAGCAGGTGGAGCTGCTCCGCAGTCAACAAAGGGCGCGGTCGTAAAGGGTCGCGCGCCGGTCAACAAAGATGTGCTCCGGGTAAAATTGCCCAAGGCGGAGGAAACGACGCTGCCGAACGGCTTGCGCGTAATACTTTTGCGCGACGGGAAAGTACCAACCTTCGCCGCCCAGATGGTAATCCTCAGCGGCGGACTCGCTGACAAATCGGACTATCGCGGTCTGGCTGCTTTCACCGCCGCTCTTTTGCGTGAAGGAACCACGAAGCGCAGTAGCAAGGACATCGCAGAACAGGTGGACGCTCTGGGTGCTACCCTAAACTCGAATTCCGGCTTCTCGAGTATGACGAGCGTGATTTCCGCGTCCGGCCTGGTCGAGAACCTCGATCCAACATTCGACTTGTTCGCGGATGTGATTCGCAACCCCGCATTCCCGGCAGAGGAAGTCGAGAAATACAAGGCGCGGACCCTGGCGCAACTGCAGTTTCAGAGATCGAGTCCACAGTTTTTGGCGCAGGAACGATTCAATCGTGCGATCTACGGCGATCACCCCGGCGCGATCGTGGCACCCCCAGTAGAGTCGCTTAAGAAACTTGCATCGAAGGATCTTGCGGCTTTTCACTCGACTTACTACCGGCCGAACAATGCAATCCTGGCGATCGTTGGCGATGTCACCTTGAAAGAGTTGATGCCGAAGATCCAAAAGGTTTTTGGCGACTGGCAAAAAGCCGAAGTTCCTGCCAGCTCCATTCCGGCAGTTCCGGCGCAGGCGGCGTCACGGATTTTGCTGATTGATCGTCCCGGCTCGGTGCAGACCGTGCTGCAACTGGGAACCCTCGGAATTGAACGGAACAGCCCTGACTACTTTTCACTGCTGCTTGCGGACAAGATTCTTGGTGGCGGCCCGGCAGCTCGCTTGTTTCTGAATCTGCGTGAGGATAAAGGCTACACTTACGGCGCCTACAGTAGCTTTGGTGGCTCACGGTTCCGCGGTACCTGGCTTTCGAGTTCTGAAGTGCGAACCGACGTCACCGAAGGCGCGATGAAGGAATTTATGTTTGAGTTGAAGCGCCTGCGCGACGAGAAGGTAAGCGTGGCAGAACTCGACAACGCCAAGCGCGCCATCGTCGGCAGCTTTGCACTCTCCCTCGAACAGCCGCAGAGTTTGCTGCAGAACATCATTACGCAGAAACTCTACGACTTGCCGGCAGACTACTGGGATACCTACCCACAAAAAGTTTCGGCAATCACTGTCGATGACATTCAAAAGGTAGCGCAGAAGTACATGGATCTCGATCACATTCAAATTGTGGCTGTAGGCGATGCCGCAAAAGCGAGGGATATCCTGGCGAAATACGGGAAGGTTGAGGTTTACGACGCTGACGGCAAGGTTGTGACGCCGGTAGAAGTAAAGACGAACTAGGAAACGGGTGTCGGGTGCCAGGTAGCGGGTCTCGGAATTCGAGTCTCAAGACTCAGGTCTCAAGCCTCAACTTCGAGTCGAGTACATCGGAGTACTAGAGACTAAAGCTCGGATTAGGTACCCAGTGCCGGAGACTTGAGCCTTGAGACTTGAGACTGACCGGAGGCACCCGGCACCTGTTTAAGTTTCACGGCTTCTCCGCAGTACCTACAAAATCTACCGCCTTCTGATCCTCGGTAATTCCAGTCAGCACTTTATCGATGGGAGCAAACACGAAACCCTCTTTCGAGGGAATGATCCGGTAACCCTGCGGTGAAGGAGTCACGATAAACGAGTAGTTACCCTCTATATCGGTTGTCGAACTCAAAACGGTGCCACGCGGGCTAATCAGGACCAGGACGACGTTGGCGATTCCCTCGCCTCCGGCATTCTTGATCTTTCCCGTTACCTTCACAGTCGCTGGAACCTTCGGAAGCATTTCACCAACTGGCGAGTTTGTTTCCCGACTCCTTGTCGGTTCGGGAGATGGACTTGGTCTTGATTCCGGGGTGGCTTCTGGAGTCGCTTCGGGCGTGACAGCCGGGACTTCGGGACTGGGAGATGGGTCCGACTTGGGTGTCGACTCAGGAGACGGAGATGGTGTTTCTGTTACCTCCGGCGATGGCGTCGCGAGCGGTCCCGGCTCGATTGGCCTGGCTGCTTCATTAGGCACTGGGGACGTTGTCGGTTCAGGAGTCGCACCAGGTGCAACCGGAATTTCTGTTGTCAACGGCACCGGGTTGCTCGCCGTTACTCCCGAAGCTGCGCCGCCTGCGCCAATCCGTTCATCGAGGCCTGCTAATGATCCATTTATCTTCCGGTACAACTCCTCGATTACCGTCCGGCGCGCCGGGTCAGAATCTCCGGCGTTGAAGCTCCGAATGTAATAAGTGAGCGCTTCCTGTTGCTGGTGGTCCTGGTCGAGCGCAGTCCCGAGGTGCCAGAGAGCGTTGCGCCAGGCGGGCGTACTCTCAGGCAAAGTAGCCACCGCGAGTTTGAAGTGGTTAATCGACAAAGCAGTCTTGTCCTGCTTGAAGAGAGCCAGCCCGGCCAGATCCTCGACGCGGCCGCGCATGATGTTCGCTAACACATTGCGCGGCGCTTCTGGAACATCGGGCGTGCCGCCCTGCGCTAACGCTCTGGCTCGCGCGTCGCGCAGCTCCTCCGCCTGGACTGCCACTGTTACGCCCGGAATTTCCAGCGCCGCATCCACGCCTGCGCGCGCGGCTTCGGTAAGTTCGAACGCGGTCGGTAGTGACACGCCCAGACGAAGCAAACGATTCGCTGCGTAAATTTGTCTGAAAGCCACCATCTTGTCGCTGCCGGATGCAAATTCCTTCGCAGCGGCCGCAGCCTTCGCTTCGTCCAACTTTCTTCCCTCAACGGCTTCAGTCGCGTCGATAAAAGCCATTAATGCTTTTAAGATCGTGGCGTCGCCAGGTCGCTCGGCCCCGGTGAACTGGAAAATGCTGGCGCGCCGTTCCGTAGCAAGCAATTCAGTGAAACTGTCAGCAGTCACTGGAACGCGACCAGCGAGGCGAGTCGAGACCTGTCCGCGCTTGTAGCTGAAGGAGCGGAGCAGAACCTCTGCTGCTTCGTCGTACAGTCCGATGGAAGCAAGGATACTCGCCAGCTCGTAATCGAGACTGGGAAACCTTCCGTACTGCCCGGCAAAACGAATTGCTCGTTCGGCTTCCAGTGGCCGCTTTTGTCCCGACAAGGCACGCGCGATGGCAATCTGGGCCCACGTGTAGCGCGGCTCCAATCTTACGGCTCGCTCAGCCAACTCCAGCGCGCGTTCGGTATTGTCGTGCGCCGCGAACCAGTAAGCCGCTCCGGTAAGGAGGATCAGATCCTGCGGATCATTGGCGAGCGCGGTATCGAGTTCTTTCTGTCCTTCCTCCGAGCGGCCGAGTTCAAGGAGCGAAAGGACTACGCCAGCGCGCGCCGCGCGGTCGGCGGGATCGACAGCGAGTTGTTCTCGATAAAGTGCCAGTGCCGCTTCCGTTTTCCCGGAAGCACGATTCAAATCAGCCAGACTGCGGCGCGTCGGGTTTTTGGTGTTTGGATCTAATTCAAGTGCGCGTTTGTATTCGGCAGCCGCTTCATCGAGGCGCAAGGAAATATGAAGTCCCAATCCCAGCGCTCGATGAGCATCGGCCATATCGGGAGCGAGCTTTAGAGCCTGTCGCGCCAGCCGCGCTGCCTCTTCACCCTCCTCAACTCCCAAATAGAATGACGAAAGTACCAGCAAGCGTTTGGCGTCCGTGCCAAATTTCGCCTCGATCGCGCGGGCGGACTCAAACGCGGCTTCGCGTTCGTCTCGCAAGAAAAGATTCGAGGGTATCTGCGCCACCACTCCCGCAAACAACTTATCCGAAATGTTGGGAGGCGCTTCGCTGATCGCTAACGTCAACTGTTGCAACCCGGCGGCTCGATCGCCGTCCTTAAGTTTTTGATCACCGAGACCAGCGTAAGTGCTGACGAGTAGTTCGATCGCTCGCGGCCGAGACTTTGAATTCGGAAAGGCTTCCAAAAACTCCTTGAGCTTGTCCACTCGTTCTGCGAGCGGAAGCGTCAACACCAATTCCACCTCTTCAGCCTCATCGGCGTCATCTTCTGGAGTATTGACGTAAGGTGTCCTGGCTGGCTTTGCCGGAGCGCTGCTCTCTTTTGGTTTGTTAACGGGAACGGGCGGTGTGAGATTTTCATTGCTCTCGCTCTTCACAACCGGCGTTTCCATGGGCTCCGCAGCGGGACTCGGCGAGGGGCTTTCTTTCGGTTTATTTACTCTAAGCGGGCGCGTGCTAAGACGGATGGTTTCGTTGCTCTCCATCTTCAGTACTCGTGGTGTTTCCACCGGCTCCGCCGCGGGAGTCGGCGCGGGTAAAGTTCCGCTGGCGGTAGCAATCTCAGCCTGATCGATATCCTGTGCGGGGAATCCAACTTTCCTGGCTAAAGATCCAATGAAGTGATTCACACCATCATTCAGCCCCGCACCAAAACGACCGGAAGCAAGCGGGCCGCGCATAATTTGGCTCACTTCACCAAGAATTCCTTCCGGGAGATCCGGTTGCACGGCTCGGCTGAATTGTGTAAAGGCCGTTCTTTCGTTGACTGCAATCACCAGCAACAGGCTTTTCTTCCTGCTGTTGCGCGCACCGACATTCCATTCATTGGAGAGTTCACGGGATACATCAAAGATATCGCGGGCGCCCGTCGTTTGAATCGTCACTACACCAAACTCGATTCCACTCCGCTGCTTCAAATTTCCTAACACCACTTCGAGTCGCTGTTTCGTACTGTCATCTAACACACCTGCAAAATCGTTTATGTAGCCTGAGCGAGCCGGCAACCGAGTCCGGTCCTGGGCGCGTGAATTCACGCTAAACTGGCTCAGACCAAAAAAGACAAGCGTCAGAGCGATAAACAGAAGCGGTAAGGTGTTTTGCTGAGCGGATTTCTTCATGCTTTGCTTCTCAAAAACGATTTATTTGCCGTTAAGTTACACAACAAGCGGGCGAATTTCATTGCGGTAAATGGGAGAAGTCGACGGGCGGCATGATAACATCCGACGAAGAACGCGGCGAATCGAAGAAGGGTGATTTGGTGAGGTTTCGTGTTGTCGTGGGTTGTCGCCTGACCGCGGCCCTACGAGATGATCCAGGAAATCGCCGAAACTCACGAAACCCATTCGCTGCCGTTCCCGTTTCTGACCCGTTGTGATCCCGGCATTACTCACTATAGTGGCACAACCGCCGATGACCCTTAGCTGATTCAAGTGAGCGAACTCGACGAAGCATGGGCTTTGGCCCTCGCGGAAGCAGAAACTCGCGCCCGCCTGGCAGGTCATGTAGATCTCGCCGCTTATCTGTCCCTGCGCACTGCAAATGATCTTTTACGCTCAACGGGCATTCAATGGTTGATGAGCACTTGCGAGCGTCTCGCCGCCGAGGCTAATCGACATGGCGCCGGCATTCAGATTTCAAAAGATGACAAGCATCGCTTTCGCGATGGAAATGCGACGATGGTGGGACGACTCTTAACGCTCAGTTCCGGTGTTAGGCAACTTCACATCGAAGCGGGTTGGCCCCGAGTTCCGCGCGACGGAGTGGTGCACGGCGGCGGGCTTGCGCGCTCTAACATCCGGCATTTTGGGATCAAGACTGCCAACGAATCATTATTGCTGGTGACATCTAAAGGAGTGCCACGCTGGATTTCGCTTGATGCTCCTGGTGCCGATCAAGGAATTTCCGAGTCTCAATTGCAAAGGCATATTACGACTCTTCTGGGATCGTGAGGCAGAAACGACGTTTGGTTAGGAAGGCTGGTCGCAAAACGAATGTCCCCTTCGGGGGACATTGCTATTCCCCCTCACCATTTCCGTAAAGCCTGCACGTTTTCGAACCCAGCCCCACAGTCCGGTTAGTGCAGGCTCCTAAGTTTTACGGCGGGAAAACCAAGGATTTCTTAATTTCAACAGTTCATTTTGAAAGATGCCACGCTCTGGGCATGGTGCTTGCCATTGTCCTTAGCGGCATAACGCTGGCTGACCCCATCCCCAAAGCAAGCGTTGAAATTGGGTGAGCGCGCATGAGCGCGCATCCCGAAAGGAAGACTTGACGAGGAGATAAAGGATTATGACGAACCGAAGGACAATGAGTTTTTCAATTTTAGCGGCCGCTTTCTTAGCGTTATGTCTGCCAATGGTGGCAGCGGCACAGTGGCCGGATTATGGTCGCAATCGCGATCGCAATGACCAGTATGGTCGCTATGATGTGCGCTACGTGCGCGACTCAGTTCACCGGCTCGATCGCCTGGCCAAAGACTTTGAAAGAGAAGTCGATCGCTCACTAGATCGCAGCCGCCGCGATGGCACGCGCAGCGAAGATCGCATCAACAATGAAGCGAGACAGTTTCGCAATGTCGTTGGCAATCTCAAATCACGGTTGGGTAATGGCCGCGACTTGAATCGCAGCCGGAATGAGGCCCAGCGAGTTTTGCAGGAGGCGCAGGGACTTAACCGAGTCGGCCGCTTCAACGGTCAACTCGCGAGCATATGGTCACAGATTCAGCGTGAGCTCAATGTGATTGCTGATGCTTACAACCTCGGGTACGGAACCTATCGAAACGATCGGAACAATCGGAACCGTAACAATGACCCGTGGTATCGCCGCCTTCCGATTCCTTACTAACTAGTAAGACTTCGGAGCTGATTCAGCCTCGTCCGTTCCAGAGGGAGCGGGCGAGGCTTTTTCTTAGGATCATGCAACCGCCAAGTCGCCAAGAAGCGCGAAGGACGCCAAGAAAACAAAAAAGAGTCGGAACGTGGAATCAGAAATCGTCATCAAGTTGCTTGAGCTTCAAAAGACCTAGACCGGTTGATATTTTTGTAGCGCTTCGCGTCCTTGGCGCTTCTTGGCGCCTTGGCGGTTTCGTTTTGATGGGCACGACGGCTAGTGCAGAATACCTTCATGCCCGGGACGCTCTATCTGGTGGCAACACCAATCGGCAACCTTGAAGACCTCACCTATCGCGCCGCTCGAATCCTGAACGAGGTTTCTTTGATTGCTTGTGAAGACACACGTCACACGCGTAAGCTGCTCAACCACTACGACATCAAAACTAAAACCGTCAGTTATCACGAACACAATGAACGCGAGCAGGCAGTCAAACTAATCGATTTACTCAAGACGGGAAGTGACGTGGCAGTAGTATCAGATGCCGGCACTCCTGGCATCAGTGATCCGGGGTTTCGTGTAGTTGCGCTCGCGCTTGCGGCGGAGATTCCCGTCGTTCCTTTGCCCGGACCGACGGCCCTGATCGCCGCTCTCGTTGCCTCAGGCCTGCCAAGCGATGAGTTTTTCTTCGGCGGCTTCCTGCCCGCTCGCTCAACAGCGCGCCGCCAAAGACTGGCTGACTTCTCGACGTTGAAAACGACGCTCGTGTTCTACGAAGCGCCACACCGCATCATTGAAGCTCTTCAAGACGCGCGAGCTATGCTCGGTGAACGTGAGGCGGTGGTGGCGCGTGAGCTGACTAAGATTCATGAAGAGGTTCTGCGCGGACGTTTGAGCGAATTAGCGAACAAGTTTGTTGCGAGCAACGGCGAACCGCGCGGTGAGATGGTATTGATCATCGATCGAAACGAAATCGCTGGGGAGGAAAACAAATCCGGCCCCAACGTCGCAACGCTGGTAGCCGGATTTGAGGCTGAAGGTTTGGAGCCGCGCGCGGCTCTGAAAAAAGCGGCGAAGCAACTCGGTTTGTCGCGCGCCGAGGCCTATCGGCAGCTCACTGCCGAGCGCTCGCGCCAGAAACTCTAAGTTCTGCCAGGGCAAACAAGCTCCAGCCAAAGTCGTAGCGGCTGATTAACGCGGAACACGCAGATTAGACCGCGAATGACATTTTCCAATCCGTGTTTTCCGCGTGAATCTGCGCTAATTCTGTGTTTGCCTGGGGCGCCTAAAGCGCGACACTCAGTTCAGTTTCCGGCCAGCTCCTTCGGCAGTTGCTTATCAACGGCGGGACGCGCCGGACGACTCGCGAGCTCCCACAACGTCATGTAAACAGTGCGTGTCACTTTCTGCATCTTCTCGTAGTCGATCTTGTCGGCGGAGTCGCCCGGACGGTGATAGTCCTCATGCTCGCCGTCAAAATAAAAAATTATAGGAATGCCCTTGCGCGCGTAGTTGAAATGATCGCTGCGGAAGAAGAAGCGATTCGGATCGTTGGGATCGTCATAACGATAGTTGAAAGATAAATTCAAATAATCTTTATTGACAGCCTCGCTTAGCGCGCCTAAGTCGGTGCTCATCATTTTGGAGCCGATTACGTAAATTTCATTCGGACCTGTGAGTTCCTTATTACGCGGCTTGGTGTCGCCCGCCTGTTTGCTCCGCCCGATCATGTCGATGTTGAGCTGCGTTATGATCTTGTTAAGCGGGATCGTTGGGTTCTCCACGAAATAGCGCGAACCCCACAAGCCTTTTTCCTCACCCGCGTGCCAGATAAAAATTATGGAACGTTTTGGTTTCGTGGGAGCTTTCGCCAGAGCCTCAGCCATTGCCAGCACCGCCGTAGTCCCGGAGCCGTCGTCATCCGCGCCGTTATAGATCGTATCTCCGTTCACGGGAGGACCGATGCCCACGTGATCGTAATGCGCGCCCACAGCAACGTATTCGTCTTTTAATACCGGGTCGCTGCCTTCAAACACCCCAATGACGTTCTGTGTTGAAAGCTGATTGTGCTTGCTGACGATCTTCATACTGATCTTCTTGTCCGCATTCAGATCGAAAGACGCCGGCAAATTGTTACCGCCGGCCGCGTCAAATAAAGCAGTTCCGTTTTGCCTCTCACCCTGAAAAAGCAGATTCGCGAGTCGTGGCGAAGCGATGATAGTTGGCAATGGTGGACCGGCGGCTGAGCCCTGGAACTTTTCTACCGAAGTCGCCCCGCCTTCGGTCATTCGTTGAAAATTGCGTTGCCAGTTTGCGAGAAACTGAAATCCCGGCACGATAATGATGCCCACTGCACCTTGCTTACGTGCGTACTCGGCAGGATCCATCCAATCCTCACCGCGCTTGCCCGCAAGGTCGGTTGGACTCAACCCGCGCGGCAGACCGTCGGGCGGCGTGAAAATCACCGCAAGCTTTCCCTTTGCGTCGATGCCTTTGTAAGCGTCGATATCCTTAGCTTTGAAAAACCAACCATTGCCGGCAAACACGAGCGCGCCAGAGGCCTCACCGCCGCGACCGACCGGAATGTAGTCCTCACCAAGCGTCAGAGGCTGATTATTGTAAGTCGCGCTCGTTTGCTCTTTGTCCACGCCGTCACGGCGCAGGGCGATCTTCTGAAAGTAGGTCCCGTTATCTCCTGCGGGCTTAAGTCCCCAAAGGGCGAGATTCATAGCCAGAAACTTTGCGGTTATATCCAGGCCGCGTGAAGGCGTGTCACGGCCCTCCATTTCGTCGGAGGCGATGAACGAAAGATAGTTGCGCATCTGCGCTGCGTTGATCATGTCGACGCCGCGCTGGGTCGTCGTTGTCGCTGAAGCCCGAGTTCTGCTGGAAGTTCGCTGGGCAGTTGCCGGCGAAAAAGGGAGGACCAGGACACTCGTCAGGATTAAAACGCTTAGAAATTTTCTCATTATTACTCCAGTGAAAAAATTAGATTTGCCGTGGGGAGTTCTAATTACGCGACTCGCGCAAAAAAGGTTCTTGCGCAGATTCAACTTGGAAGTGCAACGCAGGCCCGAAGGGCCGTTAGCTAATAGCCACGCCCGTGAGGGCGTGGAACAAGCGATTACCCAGGTCCGAAGGACCGGCAGACGATTGAGGGGCTAAAATAACTGCCACACCTTCGGCGCTTTTGTTTTTATCGCGACCGATGTCCACGCCCTTACGGGCGTGGCTATTAACTACCGGCCCTTCGGGCCTGTGTGTTGCACTTCTAACTTGAATCCACCCTGGTCAACCAGTTGCTTTAAGTTTTCACGGCTGATAAATGAACCCACAGAGGGTCACCCCAACAAATCGAAATGTTTTCAGACTTGCTGTACGGCCTGAATCAATCGCGTCAGGGTGT
>Ga0079218_10000747_pt1 | contig 10518 bp, 7 predicted proteins | sample NCCompost_FD_77181 | JGI IMG/M metagenome (GOLD analysis project Ga0079218, IMG submission 77181) | Agricultural soil microbial communities from Utah to study Nitrogen management - NC Compost | ecosystem: Environmental > Terrestrial > Soil > Agricultural land | place: USA: Utah | collected... | reverse complement strand
TTCGTGCTGCCGTGCTTCACGGCATCGGCGAGGCGCTTCCTCGCAGCAGCAACGGGGATTCCGCGAACGCCGCTCAGATCCTGATCGAGCAGGGTCGATTCGTCCTGCCGCTTGTGCGGGCGCGCGTTCAGCGCGCGACCGAGGCGCTGGCGCCACTGCCGACCGTTCCACCGCTCGCGGATCCGGTCGAGGAGCAACGGCGCCGCGCTGCGCGTCTCGAACAGCGCTGGAGGAACGTGATATCGGCCGCGTATGAGGCGTTAGGTGCCAGCTATCCGGTGCAGCCGCTGTTCGCATTCGATGCCGACGCCAAAGCCGAAATCGACGCCAGGCTTGCACACCCTGTGGAGGCCGATCCGCTGGCGCTCGAAACCTGGCTGCAGCGGCTCACGCGGGTCCGGCCCCGCCTCGCCGACGTCGCAGTGGCGTGCACAGCCGCGTTCTGGAGTACGGGCCATGAACCTCGGGCAGTCCCGGTGCAGCTGCCGCTGCGGGCCGGCGACCCATGGATTGGTGCCGAATGGACCACGCCACCGGCAGACGGCGAGATTCTGAGTGTGATGACACTCGACGCGCCGGCCTCGGTCGGCGGGGACCTCGAGGGGCTCCTCATCGACGAGTGGACGGAAACCGTTCCGACTGCACGGGAGACCACCGGGCTGGCATTTCATTTCGATCGCCCCAACGCCGTGGCACCCCAGGCGCTCCTGCTCGCCGTGCCTCCGGCAGCCGACGGCCGATGGCAGTGGAGTGAACTGGTTGCCATCGTGCTCGATACATTCAGGCAGGCGCGCTTGCGGGCGGTGGAGCCCGACCTCGTGACGGCGTCACCGCTCTTCCAGATTCTTCCAACCGCCGTCATGCCGTTCACGCACGGCGATGAGCGGCCCTCCCGCCTGCTCGTTCGCGACCTCGTCGCAATCAGGTAGACCAATGCCATTCGAGGTATCCGCCGCCCACTTGCTCGTCAACGCCGAGGTCTTCACGCCGAAGCCGTTCTTCACGGGATGGAACCGGCTCGAAGGACGGGTCCGCACCGAAGAGTTCGAGCGTGCGCTTCGCGCCGAGGCACGGGATCCGTTGTGGTTTCTCGCCCGGCAATGGCAGTTCCTCGAGCTGAAGGGAGACGATGCCGGTTCTCCGATCGAGGCGCAGCTGGCGTTGCGCCGCCGGCCGCTCCTCCGTTACGCAGCGCACAACGGAGAACCCGGCGCCTTTCCCGTTGGCGTACCGCTCGAAGCCGTGGTCGAACGCGAAACCCCGCCGCTCGATCGCATGGCCTTCCTGCAGATTTACCGCGCCGTCGACAGGGTCCTCATGCGTGCCGGTCTCGGGTCGTCGGAACGGGCGGCGGTACACGAAGGGCTCCGGCGCGCATACCCGTTCGATGCTGCACAGGTCGAAGGAGTCGTCGACGACGAGGCACGCCAGCTCTCTGCGCTGTCGGACGCCCACCTGTTCGACGTGGTGGCCTGGCTCGGCGACACGGCTGACAGCAGGATCGCCAGTCATTCGGGTCTGAGCGGAGGGCTCCTCACGGCAGCGATGACCGCATCGACCGGGACGAGGGCCTGGTACGACGCGCTTTATTTCAAGCCGGCGAGTCCGGCCGACACTGCCTGGGCGCCGGCAAATCTCGAGTACCGCTTTGCGTGCGCAACGGCCCCGGGCGGCGAGCAAATCGTTCTCACGGGCGATGGCTACGCCCATGGCCGGCTCGACTGGTTCGCCGTCGATGTGGCCGCGGCGGGGCAGGAACTGGGCGTCCCTGCACCAGGCGAGACAGCTTTCTCCGACGAAACGCTGTCGTTCATTCCCACCGCCATCAACTTCGCCGGCATGCCAAGCCACCGGCTGTGGGAAATGGAAAATCGCAAGATCGATTTCGCCGGCATGAGCGCAGGCCCGACCGACGTCACAAAGCTGCTGCTGGTCGAGTTCATGCTCGCGTACGCCAACGACTGGTGCCTGATTCCCGTTGAGGTCGAGACCAGCGCAGTCCTCGAGACGCGCGGGCTCATCGTCCACGACGTGTTCGGCGATGTGACGCTCGTCCGCCCCGCAGATCGCGGCGCCGACGAAGACTGGCGTCGGTGGTCGATGTTCGGCCTGGAAACACGGACCGCAGGAGACGTCGCGCAGCCTCGGCTGCTGATGCTGGCAACCACTCCAAAGACGATGGAGGGCGCCGCAATCGAGAAGGTCGTGTTCCTCCGCGACGAGATGGCCAACATGTGCTGGGCGGTGGAACGGATCGTCCCGTCCGCCGCCGGCATTGGCGCCGACGGGGAAATGGTGGCTATCGAGCCTGCGGCGGAGGTGCACGCTCCGCCGGCGGCAGGCGCAACCGTCCGCTACCGACTCGGCACCAGCGCTCCTCATCATTGGCGGCCGTTCGTGCCCGTGCGCGTACCCGGCAGCAGCCGCGAGGTCCGTCTGCAACGCGCGCGGTTGCCGCACGGCGCTCACAACCCACTCGGGAGCATTCTCGTGGGTCCAGGAATCGCACCCGTGGCGTACTTCGTCAATGAAGAAGAGATTCCGCGCGCCGGCCGAATCGTCACGCGCAGCTTTCAACGCACACGGTGGATCGACGGTCGCGTGACGCTGTGGCTCGGACGCCGCTCGAAGACCGGTCGTGGTTCCGGCCAGAGTGGTCTTACCTTCGACGTTCTCGAAGAGGTAGGCGGCTCTGAATAACGAGAAAACGCCCGACCGCCACCGACGGAGCGTCAGCGACGGAAGGTGGCGGAGAGAGTGGGATTCGAACCCACGGTAGAGTTTCCCCTACACACGCTTTCCAAGCGTGCTCCTTCAACCACTCGGACATCTCTCCCTTTAGAATCAACAGTTTGCGAGCGGTCGCCGACCAGATTACCAGAAACGGTCTCGACGTTCTAGCGTTCTATGATCACGTTTGGATTCAGTGGCTTAGGGACGTCGAAGAACAGCTGGTCGCGGAAATTGTGTAAGGCCTTCTAATTCCATCCGATCACTTAGGGCGATCTGGCGGTTTCGTGGCCGGGTCGACGAGAACCTAAGGAGCAGACCTCCGTTCGAGCTTGACAGCCGTCGGCAGTGGAACACCTGACTGGGATTCGAAACCGAGGACCGTCGCCAAGGCGGCTCTCCAGTAACCGCTGGCGCTATCTGCGCATGGGAAGGGCGCGTCGCCGAGAATTCATTTGCCTACCGACAACGGCGATTGTCCACTCTCGCCTCTAAGCGTAATATCCCTTCGCGCGCATGAAGCGACACTTCGCGGCCGTGGTTATGTCGGCGCTGGCGTGCGTGTTGACCGGTCCTGCAAGCGCGCAAACTCTGCCTCGATTCGAACGCGGCCCATGCGGCTCCTGGGCGGGCGCATGGGCGCGCGACGTTCAGCTGGAGTGCGGCACCCTATTCGTCGCGCAAGATCGCGCTCGTCCCGACCGCAAGTCGCTGCGTCTGGCGGTGGCGATTCTGCGTGCGAAGCAGCCGTCGTCGGTGCCGCTGGTCCTGCTGCATGGCGGGCCAGGCGGTCGCGGCGGCCTTCAGAATCTGACGCGACGCGCGGCACAATGGGCTGTCGCGCGCACTCGCGACATCATCGTGCTCGACGTTCGTGGCGCAGGACTGTCGGAGCCGGCGCTGTGCCCCGACTTCATTGACGCCGGCGGACGTGCCCTCGCTCTTCGGCCGCCCGCCCGGCGACACGAAGCGTTCGCGTCGGCTGTTCGCGCTTGCATCGCGAGCCTTCAGTCGCAAGGGATCGATCCCGCCGCATACAACACGCCAATTCATGCGGCCGACTTGAGGGACCTCCGGCAGGTGCTGCGCATTCGGTCGTGGGACCTCATGGGCCTGTCATACGGCGCCGGCCTCGCACGGCAAGCGATGCGCGACGACCCGACCGGGATCCGTAGCGTCGTGCTCGAAAGTCCTCCCGTGCCGAACATCAGCGGGACGGATCGAGCCCTGTTGGCGCAGCGACTAGTGGACCGGATTTTCGAGGCCTGCGGCGCGCAGCCAGCGTGCAGGCAGGCGTTTCCTTCTCTCGAGAACGACTTCACTGCGGTGTTCGACGAGTTGAAGCGCACGCCGCTCGAAATCGCGACCCCGGCGGGTCCCGTGTTGTTCGACGCCGAACGGTTCATGATCGGCCTCGAATTCACTCTCGTGTCCACCCAGCGGCTGCCGATGATCGTAGGAGAGCTGCGCCGCGGCGATCGGGCTCGCGCCGCACGGATGGTTATCGGCGACGGCCGCGTGAATCCGTACTTCCCACTGGGGCATCTGGTGGCGTGCGGAAGTCCGGGGGCGACTACGGAGAACTCGATTCGTGGCGAGCTGAAAGAGGCTTTTCACGTGCTCGCAGATGACGAACGTCAGGAGTGTGATGACTGGCTCCCGCGACGTCGAGCGAGCCTTGCACCGTCAGAAGTGCGCAGCGGGATTCCGACGCTGATCATGATGGCGCAGTTCGATTTCCGCACACCGCTATCCGGTGAACGCCTCGCGTCGGCGCTCGAACACGCGTACGTCTATACGATGCCTGGCGAGACGCACGAGTTATGGATGCCGACACCGTGCCACGCATCGATCGTGTCCCAGTTTCTGGAGAACCCATCACGGGCGCCCGATGCCAGGTGCGTCGACTCGGTCCCACCTTTGGTTTTCGAAACAAAGGCGGTCGCCAGTCCGAACGTGACGTTCGCGATCTCTGCCGCCGGCGACGTAAAGAACGTTTTCGCCGGCCGATGGACCGGAGAAGTCCTCGGGCTCGGCCGGATGATCACGTTCGACCTGAAAATCGACGGCAGCCGCGTGACCGGCACAGTCACCGCCGGTCCTGACAAGTGGGAGATCGATGATGGCAGCATCGACGCATCGACGATGACGGTTGCCACGAAAAGCCCGGACGGTCAGCGGCGCATACTCTTCACCGGGACCGTGCGCGGCGACGAAATCGAGTTCGTGCGCGAGATCATTGTACCGGCGGGTGCGCCGCCCGGCGTTGGCCTGTTCGGCGTTTCGGGTCCGCGGGGCTTCACCGCCCGGCGCGAAGGTGCCTAGAACAACCCGTCAAACTGGGATTCGCGACGAAGCAGCTGTTCGCGCCTGAACGCGAGCGGCCGGGCTGGAAACCGGAGAACGCGCCGCTGCATGCTCGCCCGCAGGCAAGCCAGCGGACGAGAACTCGTACGTTTTTGCGGACGCAGACGGTGATCTGTTGGCGCAAGTGACAACAGAAACTGTGTAAGAACTGTGTAAGGCGGGCTTGAAATCGCCGACGGACACCAACGCTTACGGCTGCAGATCGAGGAACATCGTTTTGGCTAAGTCTTTAAGGCGACTGCGCAAAGAGGTGCTTCCGCCTGGCTTAGCAGCGATCACCGGAATTGCTTTCCCAGCGTGCTCCTTCAACCACTCGGACATCTCTCCGTTCAAGTGGAATCAACAGTTTACGGGCAGGGAGGGATCGGCGCAAAAGCACGGGAGTCCTCGCGGATGTCGTGGCCGGCCGTCGCTCGCCTCCACGCGGGGGGCGAGATCCTTCCTGACGGGCGAGACGAACTGTTTTGCTTTCCTGATCGACATGAACCGGCTGTTCGAGATGTTCGTCTTCCGTCTTGTTGACACGTTGGTCGCGAAGGCGGATGTCCGTGTTCATTAGCAACGCGCGGACCGCTCGATCATTCTGAACGCATCGACCGGCCAGCCATATGCCCGTGTTGTCCCGGACATCCTCGTCGAACGCAGGGCTGACGCGACGACCCGGATCGCAATCGACGCCAAGTACAAGTTGTACGACGAGCGAAGACTTAGCAGCGGCGACGTTTATCAGAGCTTCCTGTACGCCTACGCGTATGGCAACACATGCGGCCAGAGTCTCCCCACTGCCCTTGTTGTCTATCCCTCGTCGGGTGGAGCAAGCCAAGCCGGTTCGACTTCGAATCCGAAGCGCGCAGAGCCTGGCGGCGGCCGAAATCCTGGCGCTCGGTCTCTCGATTCCCGGCGTCCTCGCGGAAGTTACAGCGCAGACTCAGGGGCCGGCCACGAATGCCCTGACTCAGGGGATCCAACAGGGGCTCGGCGACACGAAACCGGCGGCGGCTTGACTGGGTTTCTTGGCGTTGACAGTCATGCCCATAACGGGCATGATTGAACCCATATTGGGCATCAGGCGCGCTCACCGCAGCTCCGGCCGCCAAAGCCTGGCGGACGCGCTGTTTACGAAGACGCAGCAACGCGTTCTGCGCGTGCTTTTCGGCCAGCCCGATCGGAGCGTCTATGCCTCGGAATTGATCCGAGATGCCGGGACGGGCTCGGGAGCCGCTCAGCGCGAACTCGCGAGGCTTGAACACAGCGGCCTTATCGTCGCGCGCCGAATTGGCAATCAGAAGCACTACCAGGCGAATGCCGCATCGCCGTTGTTTGCCGATTTGCGGAATATCGTGCTCAAGACCGTTGGCTTGGTGGAGCCCTTGCGTCAGGCGCTGAAGCCGATCGAATCGGATATCCGCGCGGCGTTCGTGTACGGCTCGGTCGCAAAAGGATCGGACCAGGCGACGAGCGATATCGACCTGATGGTCGTGAGCGACACCCTCAGCTACGGTGACGTGTTCGGAGCGCTCGACAAGGTGTCGCGCATGCTTGGTCGGACGGTGAACCCTACGGTCTACAGCAATGCCGAGTTCTCGAAACGAACGAAGACGGACAATGCATTCGTCAACCGTGTGCTGGAAGGACCGAAGGTCTGGGTGATCGGAGTGGGGGATTCAGTCCTCGTCAACGCTTGATCGCCTGGCCGGTCCCGGCAATGTCCTTGGGAAGGAAGCTCCTGACGCGAAGGAGTTCGTTCGATCTGGCGTACGGCGCCGCTCACGCGCGCTCGATGTAGATGACAGGCTGGTTGCCGATTTGGTCGGCACCGGTCGCAAGGTGCCCGCCAAAATCAAGGCACTCCCGCCGATTCAACACAAATCGAAGTAGGGTGTCACGCAGATGGCGACACGCAAGGCCACAGGAGACAAGAAGACCAAACAAGCCGGCAACGGCGACTCAAACGATTCGGCGCCGAATTGTGTCAGACCTTCTAATCTCGCGCGATCACTTACGGGCGTTGTCGATCATCGACACGAAGAATCGAAGCGATTCCGCCCCGGGACACGTCCGTCGATGCGGGAAGCCAATCCGCGGGAGCGTTGTCCAGTCACACGTGATTGCGAAGCATCAGCTCCTTCGGGTGCGGTTGCAGGTACGTCTGCCCGGCGAGATACGCGACGTCGAATCGGCGCACGTAATGACGAAGCAGCGTGAGCGGCACCACGAGCGGGACGAGACCGCGCCGGTAGTCGGCGATCGTGTCTGCCAGCTCACGCTTCGAGGCGGCGTCGAGCCGATCCTTGAAATAGCCGGCCAGGTGCTGCAGCACGTTCGTGTGCCGACGCGTGGTCGCCAGCTGTGCGAGCCCGGCCATGAAGGCTTCGATGTAACGCCGCTCCAACTCCCGCCGCGACAGGGCACCCGCGCCGGCCACGAGACGCCCGAGCTGTCGATACGCCTCGGGCGCGTGCGCCAGCAGCAGCAGCTTGTGGGCCGTATGAAAACGCACCACGTCGCCAACGGTCCACCCCGCGACGAATAGGCTGCGCAGCCCCCGGTAGGCGAACACACGCTCGACGAAGTTGTCGCGCAGTCGTGGATCGGCCAACCGCCCTTCTTCCTCCACAGGGAGGAGAGGGAACGCGTCGACCAGCGCCGCCGCAAACAGCCCGCGGCCGCCGCGGGCAGGCGTCCCGTGACGGTCGTAGATCTTCACCCGCTCGAGCCCGCAGCTCGGTGAGTCTTTCTTGAGGACGAAGCCCGACAGATCCTCGCCGACCAGCGTCGAGACGCGCGATCGAGAGAAGTGCTCCATCTGTGCCGTGAGGTCCACGCCGCTCCTGACGGTGAGCAGGCGCACTCCGTTCTCGACGCGCACGAGCCGCATGGACTCGCGCGGCGTGCCGAGACCGCACTCGACTTCCGGACAGACGGGCACCCACTCGACGAAGCGGCCGAATGTCTCGGTCAGAAAGGCGTCCCGCTTGTGGCCGCCGTCGAAGCGCACCGCGTCGCCCATCAGACACGCGGAGATGCCGACGCGAGTCGGCCGGCAGCCGGCATCGTCGACGAGGTCAGAGGACGCGGCTGTCATACGCCCAGTGCAGCACGGCCTGGCGTTGTCGCCGCCGGCAGTCGACGTCTCCTTTGTCGCAATGCTTCCGAATGGCCTCGACGTGCCGCGCAATCGTGCCGCTCGGCGCAGAGCCTCGTTCATGGCCGGCCGGCTTCCTGCGGCGTCTGCACAAGACGCCCGACATCGAAGCCGTTGGCTTGCGCGGCCGTGCGCGCCGCCGCCATCGATTCGGCATCGAGACGTGGCGTGCGAGCGAGGATCCAGAGGTACTCGCGGCCAGGGTCGCCGACGACGGCCCACGAATAGTCCGGGGCCAGGCCGATAATCCAGTAGTCGCCCCACACGGGCGGCAGCCACGAGAGCCACGCCGGAGCGAACCGCACCTTGAGCTTGGCATGCGTCTGCCCGTCGACGAGGCGTGCGACGCCGCGTGCTTCGGTCTGACCGTCCCTGGTGCGGCACCGGTTGACGACATCGATGCGTCCATCGGCGCGCCTGGCGTAGCTGGCTCGCACATCGCCGACACACTGGCGCTGAAACCGGTTCTCGAACCGCGCGATCTCGAACCATTCGCCCGCATATCGATCCAGATCGACGAACGGAACCGTCCGAACCGCCAACAGCTGGGCTTGCGCGCTCGCCGGCTGCAGCGTCGCCGCCGCGGCAACGGCGATTATCGCAGCCCATCGACGCGCGATCTTCGGATGCGCAGAGGAGACGGCCGCGCGGACGGTTCGATGACGGTTCGCGAACGCGAGCGTGAGCACGGGCCGAAGCGCGGCGGCCGCGAGACGGTTCAGCGGCCCGTTGCGCGCGACGGCGAACTCGATCCGGTCCTGGTAAAGCGTTTGCGAAGAGCCGATCGGCTCGAACAGATGCGTGTGCCGCCACACAGCGAAGGGACCACGTACCTGCTCGTCGCAGAATCGCCGGCCGGCGATGTAGCCGTAGTGCCGAAGCACCCAACGCACGCGCAGGGAACCGACGCCAATCGACACGGTGACGCGTCCGCCGTCGCGGATGCCGCCCGCGTGCTGTTCGATCCGCACGAGGAGCGCGGGCGTCAGCGCCGCAAGCGCTCCGGGCTGCTCGTGCCAGCGGAACACCTCGGCTGTCGGCGCGCCGATGATCGATCCATATGTGTATGTCGATGCGCGCGCGGGCGCCAAGCGCGGGCCCGGCATGCTCCGCGATCCGCCGCAGCAGGCCGCGAAAGACGAGCGCATGAAGGGGCAGCACGCCGTACCAATACAGGCGTCCCGCCACGCCCCGCGGATCGAAGATCGCCGTCTGGCGGATCAGCGAGCGCGCGCCGACGTCGAGCGGCTCGACGCGGAACTCGAGCCATCCGCGTCCTGGCAGCTTCAGCCCGGCCGAGAGGCGCAGGAGGCGGTCAGGCTCGTACGCCTCGACGCGCCATCCGTCGATGACGTCTCCAACCACGCAGTCGTCGGGGTCGCGCCGGAGTCGTGGCACGCCGGTACCGCCCACCCGTCGGTCGAGCCATCCGCGTAGCCGCCACAGGGCGTCGGCACAATACCAGCCGGTGGCGCCGCCAATCCGTCGGATGGGGGCAAACGCTTGCGGAGGCTCCGCATCGACCATCACCGCGCGGGTGTCGATCTTGTAGTACGAGCCCGCGTTTTCGTCGATCGCGCGCCTGAATGCGTCGCGCAGCGGCATCGGCCGGATCTCGAACGTCTCGCGCGCTGCCGGCGAACGCACGACTGTGGGATTGCGCAGGCCCTCGACGAGCGCGCGTCCGACGCGCGCCTGAGCCGGCGTGACGAGGCCGAGCCACAGACCGGACAGTCGCGGGGTGAGCACCGGCACTGATGCGAAGACGCGCCGCAGTCCGCGCAGCGCCGCGTACTGACGCATCATGTCGCCGTACGACACCACCTCGGGGCCGCCGATTTCGAAGACTCCCCCGCGTCCGTCTGGCAGATCGAGCGCCGCCCTTAGATATGCCAGCACATCGTCGGTGGCGATCGGCTGGGTACGCGTGTCGACCCACCTCGGACAAATCATGATGGGCAGCCGCTCGACCAGCGCGCGAATCATCTCGAACGACAAGCTTCCCGCTCCGACGATGATCGAGGCGCGGAACTCGACGACAGGCACGCCCCCCTCGCGGAGCGCCTCTCCCGTGTCCATGCGGCTCTTCAGGTGGGTCGAGAGCGATTCCGGCGAACCGCCGAGTCCGCCGAGATAGATGATGCGGCGTACCCCTGCGCGGGCGGCCGCGCGGCAGAAGTTCGATGCGGCACGGCGATCGAGCACGGCGAAGCCCGGGCCGCTCGCCATCGAGTGAACCAGGTAATACGCCTGATCGATTCCGTCCATCGCCGCGA
>Ga0079218_10000746_pt1 | contig 10518 bp, 7 predicted proteins | sample NCCompost_FD_77181 | JGI IMG/M metagenome (GOLD analysis project Ga0079218, IMG submission 77181) | Agricultural soil microbial communities from Utah to study Nitrogen management - NC Compost | ecosystem: Environmental > Terrestrial > Soil > Agricultural land | place: USA: Utah | collected... | reverse complement strand
GCTCACGTGCGTGCACCACCACACCACGGTGGACGCCGCGGGCCGCCACCTGGCGCGCAACGCCGAGCGCTATCTCAAGCCGCCCGAGGCGATGGCGCAGCTCTTCTCGGATCGGCGCGATGCGCTCCGGGGCACCGAGGCGCTCGCCGAACGGCTCGAATACACGATGTCCGATCTCGGCTACCGCTTTCCGGCGTATCCCGTACCGGGCGGCGACACCGAGATGGCGTTCCTGCGCCTCATCACCGAAGCCGGCGCCCGCGACCGCTTCCGTCCGTACCACGACAAGGCGCAGCGCCAGATCGCGCACGAGCTCAACCTCATCGAGCGGCTCGATCTCGCCGGCTACTTCCTGATCGTGTGGGACATCGTGAGCTACTGCCGCCAGCACGACATCCTCGTGCAGGGGCGCGGCTCGGCCGCCAACAGCGCCGTCTGCTACAGCCTCGGCATCACCGCCATCGATCCGATCAAGATGGAGCTGCTGTTCGAGCGCTTCCTGTCGGAAGAGCGCGGCGAGTGGCCCGACATCGACCTCGACCTGCCGAGCGGCGATCGGCGCGAGCAGGTGATCCAGCACGTCTACCAGAAGTACGGCCGCCTGGGCGCGGCGATGACCGCCAACGTCATCACCTATCGCGGCAAGAGCGCCGCGCGTGAAGTGGGGAAGGCGCTCGCGCTCGACGAGACGCAGATCGACCGCCTGGCCAAGGTGATGCACAACTTCGAGTTCACCGACCCGCAGGAGACGCTCGACCGCAACATGGAGGCGGCCGGCATCCCGTCGGGCACGGCCCGCCTGCGCACGTTCGCGGATCTGTGGCGCCAGATCCAGGACCTGCCGCGTCACCTCGGCCAGCACTCGGGCGGCATGGTCGTGTGTCAGGGCGCGCTCGATTCGGTGGTGCCGCTCGAGCCCGCCAGCATGCCCGGACGCGTCGTCATCCAGTGGGACAAGGACGACTGCGCCGACATGGGCATCGTGAAGGTCGATCTGCTCGGCCTCGGGATGATGGCGGTGCTGCAGGACGCCATCGCGCTCGTCAATACGTCCTCGAAAAAGATCGAGCTGGCGCACATCCCGCCGGACGATCCGGCCGTCTACGAGCTGCTGCAGAAGGCCGACACGGTCGGCGTTTTCCAGGTGGAGTCGCGCGCGCAGATGGCGACGCTGCCGCGGATGAAGCCGGAAAAGTTCTACGACCTCGTCGTGGAGGTGGCCATCATCCGCCCCGGCCCGATCGTCGGTCAGATGGTGCACCCCTATCTCAATCGCCGCGCCGGACGCGAAGCGGTGGTGCCGCTGCATCCCTCGCTCGAACCCGTGCTGGCGCGCACGCTTGGCGTCCCGCTCTTCCAGGAGCAGCTGCTGCGCATGGCGATGGTGGCGGCCAGCTTCACCGGCGGCCAGGCCGAGGAACTGCGGCGCGCCATGGGCTTCAAGCGCAGCGAGAAGCGCATGAAGGAGATCGAAGTCCAGCTGCGCGCGGGGATGGCGAAGAACGGCATCACCGGCGAGACGGCCGAGCGCATCATCCTCTCGATCACCTCGTTTGCGCTCTACGGTTTTCCCGAGTCGCACGCGGCGAGCTTCGCGCTGCTCGCGTATGCGAGCGCGTATCTCAAGGTGCACTACCCGGCGGCGTTCTACACGTCGCTCCTCAACAACCAGCCGATGGGGTTCTACCACCCGGCGACGCTCGTGAAAGACGCGCAGCGCCGCGGCGTGCGGTTCCATCCCATCGACGTGCAGCAGTCCGACTGGCTGTGCCGGGTGGAGCCCGATGGCGCCATCCGGCTCGGGCTCATGTACGTGCACGGGCTGCGGAAAGACGCGGGGCAGGCCATGGCTGCGTTCGATCGCACTTCCGTTCGTGGGGCCGGGTCTTCCGCCTCCGCTAAAGCTGCAGCGGACAAGTCAGGCCCGGCCGCGCCGGTGCTGTGCGCGAAGTGCGGATCCGACGACGACAAGATGATCGAGGTGGTCGCCGATACGGCGTCCACGGCGTCGGCACCCGCACGCCGGACGTATTTCTGCAACGTCTGCTCGCACGAGTGGAGCGTCGTGCTCGAGCCCGTCGGCCGCTTCACGTCGATCGAGCAGATGGTGCAGCGCACCGGCCTGCGGCGCGACGAGCTGACGACCCTCGCCGACATCGGCGCGCTCAACGCGTTCACGAACGAACGGCGGAGCGCCCTCTGGCAGGTCGAGCGCGCCGTGCGCCCCGCTGGCGAGCTGTTCAAGCCACACGAGGAGACCGAAGTCGTAGGGCGCGGCGTTAGCCGCGCCGACAGCCCCGCCGCGCACGCCGGCAGCCCGCTCAAATCAATGGATGCGGGCGAGCGCCTGCAAGCCGATTACGCGGGCATGGGGTTGACCATCGGTCCGCATCCGATGGCCATGCGGCGCGACGAGCTGGCGCTGCGCGGCGTGTTACGCGCCGCCGATCTGCCAGGCGCGAAGGACGGCCGCCGCGTGCGCGTGGCCGGGATGGTGATCACGCGCCAGCGGCCGGGCACCGCCAAGGGGTTCGTGTTCCTGACGCTCGAGGACGAGACCGGCATCTCCAACGTCATCATCCGCCCCGACCTGTTCGACCGGCAGCGCCAGGTGGTCGTGCGGCAGCCGTTCCTGCTCGTGGACGGCGTGCTGCAGCATCAGGACGGCGTGCTGTCGGTGCGCGCCGAGCGCGTGGAGGGCTTCAGCGGCGGCGCCGCGGTGGACGCGCACGACTTCTACTGAAGTCTTGCGTCGCGCCGCCTTCCTGCTGCTGCTCTTGACCCTACATGCGCTGTAACGCTCGCTGTATATCCAGTTATGCTGCGAGGGAGCCGAACGGGTCCGCGGCTCAATAGTAGTTAGCCAGGCGAGTGCAGTTTGGACAGCTATTCCGACATCCGGTCGCTTCTCGCGGAGGCCTGCCCAGAGCTTGACATAGCTTTACCGCCGCTCGTCCCGAACCCCGCCGAGCACGATTGGCGATCGACATGGGTGGTCGTTGCGGCTTGGCTTATCGAGCAACTGGAGGCGGGCGGCGTCGAGAGATTCGAGTCTGGATTTCGAGCCGTCAGCGCCGGTTTGCGGAACTGCGATTCAATGGGGCGGCAGGCGGCGGCGACGGCACTGTTTGGGGACTTCACGCGTCGGGCGATTGCCGCTGGGGTCGAGCGCACGCGATTCGTAGAATGGCTTGGTCCGCCCGAGCTCCTGGAAGCGCCTTCCGGTCGGGTTCGCGGCCGCGTGTTGTACTTCAACGACGCGAAGGGACATGGCCGACTCCTTGGTGCTGATCGAACCGTGTACTTTGTCCACTTTTCTGCGCTTCGTGGCGTCGGCCTTCGCTCGGAAGAAGCAGGCCAACTGGTCGAGTTCACCCCGTTGTACGGAACAATCAACGATCGCCAGGGATGGATGGCGCGCGACGTGGAGCGACTGTCCGCTGGCTAACAGGCCGCTGCAGCCGGCGAGCGGAGGACGCTAGACCGCACCGCATGCCAAGGTTAGACGTTCGAGGAGAGTGACACATTGGATATTCGTCGCGTGACAAGAGCCGTGACGATGTTGTGGACACTTGTCATCTCCACAACCGTCATGGCGCAGCGTGCCGGCCCGGACGAGGTCGTCGCTGCCCGCGCTCGAGAACTTCACGCCCGCGCCATCGTCGTCGACACACACGACGACACGACGATGCGCCTGCTGTCCGAACCCGCCTTCGATCTCGGAGCGCTCAACAGCACCGGCAGCATCGACATCTCGAGAATGCGCCAGGGGGGTCTCGATGCGCTGTTCTTCTCCATCTACATGCCCGGAGACGTTACCGGTCCGCCAGCTGTGAAGCGGGCGCTCCAGCAGATCGACAAGGTGCGGGAGGCTGTCCGCGCCCACCCGCGAGACCTGATGCTGGCCACGTCCGTGGCGGATGTCAGGCGCGCGGTGGCGGAGCGCAAGATCGCTGCGCTGATGGGCATGGAAGGCGGACACATGATCGATGCCGATCTGGGTGTGCTGCGCACCTACGCCGCGCTCGGCGTCCGGTACCTGACCCTGACCCACAGTCGCAACACGACCTGGGCGGACTCGTCCGGCGACACGCCGGCGCACAACGGTCTCACGCCGTTTGGCAAGGAGGTCGTGCGCGAGCTCAATCGCCTCGGCGTCATGGTCGACGTCTCGCACGTCTCGGACAAGACGTTCTACGACACCCTCGAGGTGACCGCGGCTCCCGTGATCGCGTCGCATTCGTCCTCTCGCGCCATCTCAAACAGCCCACGCAACCTGACCGATGACATGCTGCGCGCGCTTGCCAAGAACGGCGGCGTGGTCATGATCAACTACCACGTGGAGTTCCTCAGCGAAGCGTTTCGGACGGCCAAGCCTCCTGCCGCCGTGCAGGCGCAGTTGGATGGGGCAGCGAAGCAGTGCGGCAAGGACCAGGTCTGCCTGCTCCTCGACTGGAGTCGGATCTACCACGAAGCGATGAGTAAGGGTCAGATGCCCGTCGTCACCTGGGTCGAAATCGTCGATCACATCGAACACGTGGTGAAGGTCGCCGGAATCGATCACGTGGGACTGGGGTCGGACTTCGATGGCGCGATCATGCCCCTGGGGATGGAGGATGCCTCGAAGCTCCCGAAGATCACCGGCGAGCTGCTGAAACGGGGCTACTCGGAGCGCGACGTCACGAAGATCCTCGGTGGAAACCTGCTGCGGGTCATGGAGCAGGCCGGGCTCAGGTAAGGTGGCTGACAGCTCGCCGTGTGGAGGGCAAGAACGTGGCTCGTATTGTCAATTCCCGATGCGTTCTCGCAGTACGCGACTTGAAGGCGTCGACCCGATACTACACGGACGTTCTCGGCTTCAGCCAGGATCCGATCGATGCAGAAGGTTGGAGCTTTCTGACGCGGGATAATTTCAGGGTGATGCTCGGCGAATGCCCGAACGAGAAACCGGCCAGCGATCTAGGCGACCACTCGTACTTCGCGTACTGGAACGTCGAGGGAGTGGATCAGTTCTACCGGGAAGTGGTCGGCCGAGGGGCACTCGTGACGTCCGAACCCGCGGACAAGCCTTGGGGACTTCGGGAATTTGGTCTTCGCACACCGGACGGACATCGCATCACGTGTGGCGAGTTGATCCAAGGGCGCTGACGGCCTGAAATGAACGACCTCGAAGAACACTACCGGAAGCTCGAGCGCCTTTACATTGCCGCTCCCACCAACGTCTACTACAGACCGACGATCTCGATTGGTGCGGGAGTCGCCGAGATCAAGATCGATGTCCGGTCCGACTTCTTTCACGCCGCGGCAGCCGTCCACGGCTCCGTCTACTTCAAGCTGCTCGACGATGCGGGCTTCTTCGCCGCCAACTCCCTGGTCAACGACGTCATGCTGCTCACCGCCAGTTTCACGCTCTATCTCCTTCGACCGGTCGCATCGGGCGCGCTGACCGCGCGCGGCAAGGTGCTGCATTCTGGCGGACGGCAGTTCGTCGTAGAAGCCCAGCTCTTCGACAGCGACTCGCAGTTGGTCGCTCACGGCACCGGCACTTACGTGCGAAGCAAGCTGGCGTTGGACCAAGACCTCTCCTATGTGTAAGGACTGACGATGCCTGTGTCACTGAAACCTGCCGCGACCGTCCTGCTGTGCGCTCTCGCCGGCGTCGCACAGGCGCAGGTCTCCGCACCACTCCGTCCCGACCAGACCGCGTTCCGTGAGCTGTTCGAAGAGCTGGTCGAGACCAACACGACGCTCTCGTCGGGCAGCTGCACGCTCGCGGCCGAACGCATGGCGGCGCGGCTCAAGGCGGCCGGCTTCGCCGACAGCCAGCTCACGCTGTTCGCCACCCCCGATCATCCGAAAGAGGGCGGGCTCGTCGCGGTCTATCCGGGCACGTCTTCCACCGCCAGGCCGATCCTCGTCATCGCGCATCTCGACGTCGTCGAAGCGAAGCGCGAGGACTGGGAACGCGACCCGTTCACGCTGGTCGAGGAGAAAGGCTACTTCTACGCACGCGGCACCGCCGATACGAAGGCGCTGGTCGCCATCTGGGTCGACGCGCTTATTCGCTTCAAGGCGCAAGGCTACCGGCCCGCGCGCACGGTCAAGATGGCGCTCACCTGCGGCGAGGAGACCAACGGTGCCTTCAACGGCGTCGAATGGCTGGCGGCGAATCGCCGCGACCTGATCGACGCCGAGTTCGCGCTCAACGAAGGCGGTGGCGGCGACACCGACGGCAAGGGGAAGGTGATCGGCCAGCAGGTCCAGATCGGCGAGAAGACGTTCGCCAACTTCCGCGTGGAAACGCGGAATCCCGGCGGGCACAGCTCAGTGCCGGTGCGCGACAACGCCATCTACCAGCTGGCGCGGGCGCTCGTGAAGATCGACGAGCACGAGTTTCCGCTCGAAATGAACGACACGACGCGGCGCTACTTCAGGGACGCCGGCGCCGTCAGGGCCGACGCCATCGGCAAGGCCATGGTGGCGCTGGCCGCGAACCCGCGCGACGCCAAGGCGGAGGCGATCGTCAATCGCGACCGCTTCCTGCACTCCAACCTGCGCACGACCTGCGTGGCGACGCTGCTCGACGCCGGTCATGCGCCCAACGCGCTGCCGCAGCGTGCGGGCGCCAACGTCAACTGCCGGATCTTCCCCGGCCATGCGATCGCGGAGGTCGGCCGCGAGCTCGCACGAGTCATTGGCGATCCCGGCGTCACGGTGACGGCGCTGCCGCCGGTGCGCCCGTCACCGCACGCGCCGCGGCTCGCCGAACACGTCATCGGTCCGATGCAGAAGCTGGCGGCGAAGTACTGGCCCGGCATCCCGGTGATTCCGGCGATGGCCAATGGCTACACCGACGCGACGTTCCTTGGTGCGGTGGGAATTCCGACCTATGGCGTGCCCGGCATCTGGGGCGATCCGGACGGCAACGGCGCCCATGGCCTCAATGAACGGATCGAGGCGCGCGCGGTGTATGTCGGCCGCGACTACCTGTTCGATCTGCTCAAGGCCTACGTCGACTGACGGACGAGACAGGTTCCGGCGTTCGCTTTGGATCGCGTCATCGTTAAGAGTGTGATGCAATCTCTTGCGATGTCGACACGGGTCCCTCTTCACGGCGCGCTCGCCCTTCTCGCCTGGCTCGTTCCAACGGCTGGGCTGGCTCAACAGATACCGCTCGCGCAGGTCCTGCCGGAACTGCTCGGGAACACCATCCGCCTCGAACCGTCGCACCTGCCCGACCAGCCGACGCACATCGCCCACTTCCAGCCTGGCGGCGATCAACTGCGAGTGCCGAGCCAGGTGAACGAAGCGGTGCTGACGCTGCTCTCCAACTATCCCGTCGGCACGCCCGGCGGCGGCTTCACCTACGTCTTCGACCCGGCGGTCGGCAGCCTGACCCGCAGCAGCAGCAGCTTCGGGCCGTCGTTCGCCGAGCGCGCGCTCACCACCGGCCGCGGCAAGGCGAGCGTCGGTTTCGGCTTCCAGCACGCCAACTACGACACGTTCGAAGGGCTGAGCCTGAAACAGCGCGACATCGTGTTCTACGTCCAGCACACCGAGTGCTGCAGTCGCGGCATCGCGGAACAATCGATTCCCGATCAGAGCCGCCTCACGCCGCCGTTCGAGGGCGACTTGATCGAGGCCGGGCTCCGGCTGCAGCTCGTGAGCGACACCTCCACCGTGGTGGCCACCTATGGCTTCACCGACCGGTTCGACATCGGCCTCACCGTCCCGTTCGTGCGCGTGAAGCTCGACGCCGACGTCCATGCCCGCATCATCCGGCTGGCCACGGCCCTCGAGCCGGAGGTGCACATCTTCGAGGGCGCCAACCCGGACGAACAGACATTCAGCCTGGGCGGCACGGCGGCGGGGCTCGGCGACATCGTGCTGCGGGCCAAGTATCGGATGCCGGTGCCCAAGGTCGGCGTGGCCGCCGCGGTCGAGACGCGGCTCCCGACCGGCGACGAGACCAACCTGCTCGGCACCGGCGGCGTGCAGGCGAAGTTCATGGGGATCGTGTCGCTCGATCGCGCGCGCGTATCGCCGCACCTCAACGTCGGCTACACGTTCGCGAGCCGCGGCGCGCTGCCGAACGTGCAGCTGCACGACGAGGTCATGGCCACGGCCGGTGTGGACGCGGCCGTGACGCCGCGCATGACGATGTCTTTCGACGTGCTCAGCCGCACGCTGCTTGGCACAGGGCGGATGCGGATGGGGGAGAAGACGTTTGAATACGCCCTGTCCGGCGCCGGCGCCGGCGGCGGCGGTGGTGGCGGCGGTGGCGGCGCCAGGCCACCGACGCCGGTGGCCACGCAAACGGTGACCGTCAACGAGCTCGAGTTCGTGGACGGAAACCTGAATCTCTATCTGGGTGCGGCGGGGCTGCGCTTCAACCCGTGGCGCACGCTGCTCGTGAGCGCCAACCTCCTGTTCCCGTTCACCACGAGCGGCCTGCGCGATCGCGTGACGCCGTCGATCGGCATCGACTATTTGTTCTAGAGATCCTGGTCGGGCACATCTAAAGATGTGCCCCTACAATGATCGCGATGCGATTGCGCACGTTCCTGACGCTGGGCGCCGCCGGCCTGGCGGCGCTCGCCTGGGCGTCGAGCTCCGCCGCGCAGCGCGGCGGGATCTTCCAGGGATCGATGGAGGACCAGGCGATCGCGTACACGAAGGGGGCTGTCAGCAACGTCGTGGCAGACCTCAATGCGAGGCTCGCGGATGGCAGCGCGCGGCTGCGCTTCGAAGGGCGCAGCGGCTACCTCCAGTCGGCGCTCGACGCGTTGCGCATCCCCGCGGACTCGCAGCTGCTGCTGTTCTCGCAGACCAGCCTGCAGGCCGCGCGCATCGGTCCGGCGAACCCTCGCGCGCTGTTCTTCAACGACCGTGCGGCGCTCGGCTGGGTGCGCGACGGCGACGTCATCGAAGTGGCGGCGCACGACGCGACGCAGGGCACCGTCTTCTACACGCTCGATCAGAAGCCGGCCGCGGACGGCGCACCGCCGCAGTTCCGCCGGGCGTTCATCTGTCTCGGCTGCCATGTCACCTCCGACACGCTGGGTGTGCCGGGGCTGCTGATGTTCAGCACGACCGAATCGGGTCCAGGCAGCCTGATGCGCGCCGTCGCCATGGACCACCGCACGCCGCTGGCGGAGCGCTGGGGCGGCTGGCTCGTGACGGGCGGCGCCGGTGGGGCCGGTCACCGCGGCAACGCGATTCCGGCGCTCGATCCCGCGCGCCGGCGCGATCTGCGCAGCGCGGAGGGACTCTTCGAGCCTGACGGGTATCGCGCGGCCACCAGCGACATCGGCGCGCTGCTCGTGTTCTCCCACCAGACGCAGATGCTGAATCTGCTGACGCGGATCGGCTGGGAAGCGCGCGCGGCGGATCCGCGCCTGCATCCGCCCTTCACGTCGTCGCCCGAGGCGGATCAGCGCGTGGCGCAGATGATGAACGGCATCGCCGCCGAGGTCGTGGACTACATGCTGTTCGTGGACGAGGCCGTGCTGCCGGGGCGCGTGCAGCCGTCGGCGGCGTTCGTCGATCGCTTCTCCGCAACCGGACCGCGCGACGCGAAGGGGCGTTCGCTCCACGAGCTCGACCTCTCGCGCCGGCTGCTGAAGTATCCCTGCAGCTACCTGATTTACTCGCCGGCGTTCGACGGCCTGCCGCCTGCCGCCAAGGCGCCCGTGTATCGCCGGCTGTGGGACGTGCTGTCCGGCGCGGAGCGGGAGGAGCGGTATCGGCGCGCGCTGTCGCGGGAGGATCGCCAGGCGATCGTGGAGATCCTGCGCGACACGAAGACGGACCTGCCGGAGTACTTCAAGGGTCCGGTGTCGTAGGCGGGCCGCGCGGGCCGGCTAAAGCGGGACCCACGTACTACTTGGCGAGCGGGGTGGGGCGCATCTGGAACTTGACCAGCTTGCTCGCCACCCCGCGGCCGCCCTCCATGTGGAACGGCGCGCGCGTCGAGACGCTCGTCCAGATGCCCTTGCCCTTCCATCCCGCCTTGGGATCGTCGATGCGCCCGTCGAGACCCTTCGCGTAGAACCCCATCGGATACGGCACGCGCAGCGTGAGGAACTTGCCGTCCACGAGCGCCAGCAGCCCTTCCGACAGGTTGCCGGTCACGAGCGAGATGTCGCGGCCCATGCCCAGCATGTCGAAGCGGTCCACGAAGTTGTAGTACGCCGACTCGGCGCTCGCCGAATCCACCGCGCCTTCGTAGTTCGGGCCCGGCAGCGTATGGAGGGTCCACCCCTCGGGGCAGTGCTGACCGGTGGCCGTGGGACCGTTCAGCGGCCCCTTGCACTTGCGGCGATCGAAGCTGGCCAGCTGTCCGCTCGACAGCACCGTCCACACCACGCCCTTGCTGTCCACGTCCATGCCGCGCGGCGCAAACCCCTGCGCGGCCGCCTTCGGGTTGTTCCACGGCACCTCGTAGACCTCCGACAGCGCCGTGGAGGACGGGTTCGCACCGGGCACGAGGCGCACCAGCACGCCCGGCATGCCGAG
>Ga0079218_10000745_pt1 | contig 10519 bp, 17 predicted proteins | sample NCCompost_FD_77181 | JGI IMG/M metagenome (GOLD analysis project Ga0079218, IMG submission 77181) | Agricultural soil microbial communities from Utah to study Nitrogen management - NC Compost | ecosystem: Environmental > Terrestrial > Soil > Agricultural land | place: USA: Utah | collected... | reverse complement strand
GCGGCCGACCCGCTGGCACCAGCAGTCCGCGCGTGGTCCGCGTCGAGCCGCCCGCGAACTCGTACCGGACGTATCAGCCGTCGAACTTCGTGCGCGTCAGCGTGCCGGCCAACTGGAACGCAGGCTCGGCGGCGGCGGCAACCTGCAGCAGGACACACAGCAGTTGCACGCAGCTGCGCGACGGCAGTCTGCTCAACATCATTGGCGTCGCGCCGCAGTCTGAAGCGAAGACCTACGAGAGGACATTCCGATACGTTCGGCAGCCGCTGCAGATCGCCGATTAATGGCGCAGTCTTCCGCGGGCCGATTCTGTCCTTGCCTGCCCTGCGCCGCGATCTTGCCAACCATCCCAGAGGAAAAATCCCGCAGGACGCGCGAAAACTTCCCGCCGATTATGGCCGCCGGGGGCTGGCTCTTTCTATGCTTGTCAGCGTGAGGAGTCTTCACCCGAGCACTGTCATGCCGACGACGCTTCGAATCGTGAAACGGAAGCCCACCTTCAACGTGGACGGGTTTCTCCGTTCCGGTGGCGCAGGGACTCGCATCGCGGTGTATCAACCCGGGGACATTGTCTTTTCGCAGGGCGATGCGTCCGACAGCGTCATGTACCTTCAGCACGGGACCGTCACGCTCTCGGTGTTATCTGGCAGCGGCCAGGAAGCCGTCATCGCGATGCCCGAGACCGGTGCCTTCCTCGGCGAGAGTTCATTGGCGGGCCGTCCGGTTCGCCACGAAACGGCCACCGCCATGACGGCGGCCAGCGTGCTGATCATTCCGAAGGAGCAGATGCTCCGCCTGCTCCATGAACAGGCCGCGTTCTCGGATCGTTTCATCGCGTACATGATCGCTCGCAACATCCGCATCGAAGAAGACGTCGTCGATCAGTTGTTCAATTCCAGCGAGAAGCGGCTGGCGCGAGCGCTGCTGAAGTTGGCGCATTATGGCACACCAGACAAGACCCATCGTGTGCCGCCCCGGATTTCTCAACAGACGCTCGCGGAAATGGTGGGGACCACGAGGCCACGCGTGAACTTGTTCATGAGCAGGTTCAGGAAGCTCGGCTACATCGATTACAGCGATGGCCTGAAGGTCAACGACTCTCTCGTGACGGTCATCCTGCGGGACGAACGTGTCGGAAGACGAACGTCACAGACGGGGTAGGCGCCAGATGCAGCGAGCCGTGATGCCTACTGCACTCCCCCGCGTGATGTCCGTGCGGGGGATCCAAGTGTTGTGTCATAGGACGGAGACGAGATGAACGGAGTCAAGATTGCGGCAATCGTGCTGATCGGGGCCGGCGTCCTGGGGTTGGCGTATGGGAGTTTCAGCTACACGAAGGAAACTCACGACGCCAAGGTTGGACCGATCGAGTTGTCGGTGGAGGACAGACGGACCGTCAATGTTCCAGTGTGGGCGGGCGTGGGGGCGATCGCGCTTGGCGGGGTGCTCCTGCTTGTTGGAAGCAAGAAGAGCTAGCGAGCCGTTCGGCCCAGGTCGTCCACGAGAACAAGAAGCCCCGCAAATCCCGCCGGACGTTGTGTCAGTTCCAGCCGCGCCCCCGGCGCCGGTTCGTGGATTGGTCGCTGAACCGGTAGCGTTCAGAAAGCCCGCCAGTCGGCGATGACTTCGGCGAGATCAACCCCTGGAGCGATGAGGCAGATATGACCGTGGCCAACCAGCACACGCACGCTGGCATCAGGTGTCAGCCTCGCCATCAGTTCGGCCTGCTTCACGGATGGCACCAGGTGATCCTCATCGGCCGCGACGAACAGCGCAGGGACGCTGAGGCCGCCGAGCGCCTCTCGCACGTCGTAGGTTCGCAGTATGTGGAGGCGATTCAGGTAGCCACGGCGTGTCGCCTGCGCCGTCCGTCTCATGAACTCCGCCATGTCGTCGCGGTGGGTGTGACGCGAATGCAGCCGGAACGCGGTGAGCCGCCGGACCAGCTGCATCGCGCCCCACGGCAACACCGTCAACCCGGCGATCGCCATCCGGAGCCGGATCCGTGGAGCGAAATACGGGAACGAATTCAGAATGACCAGTCCGGACACCTTGTCCGGATGCGCGAGGGCAAAGCTCAAACCGAGGACACCGCCGAACGACTCGCCGACGATGAGCGCGCGCTTGACTGTCGGTGCCGCGACGTCGATGACCGTTGCCAGATCGGCGATCAGCGTCCCCATGTCTCTCGCCTCGTCGCGCAGCGCATACGTGGCCACGCGGTGCGACTGCGCGAGGAGCGGCACTTGCCTGTAGAAGAGTTGTCCGGTACCGTCCATCCCGGGAACCAGGACAACCGCGGGCCCCTCGCCGGAGAGTGAAATGGCTGGATCGTACGACGTCATACGTTACGGCCGCATGCTTCCAACAGCTGGCGCCATCATCGTCATGCAAGCCATTGTCTGCGGACTCGCCGCGCTGCCGGTGGTCGTCGTCTGGCAGTGGCTCGACGTTGCGCACATGACCCCCGCCATGCGGCCATTGGTCATCAGCGCGCTGATCATGCCGTCGTACGCGGTCTTTGCACTATTTCTCGTCCTGATTTCTCCGATTGTCAATCGGCTCACCCGGACGCGGTCGCCGGATCAGATCACGGTGCGTCTCACCGGCCTGGAGCCGCCTCTGCTCAGGTGGATGCGATACGTCGTGTCGATTTACGTCGTCCGCGTGTTCGCGGGCACGCTGCTGCGCGGCACGCCTCTCTGGACGGCCTATCTGCGCTGGAACGGGGCGCGGATTGGCCGCGGCGTTTTCATCAACACGCTCGCCATCACCGACCACAACCTGCTCAGCATCGGCGACAACGTCGTGATCGGCGCGGACGTGCACATGGGCGGGCACACGGTCGAAGGTGGCCTGTTGAAGACTGCACGCGTCACGATTGGCGATGACGTGACGATTGGCGTCGGCAGCGTGATCGACATCGGCGTCCGCATCGGCGCCGGGGCGCAGGTTGGCGCACTGAGCCTGGTCACCAAGTTCATGACGCTCGAGGGGAACACGACGTACGTGGGAATTCCCGCTGTTCCCCTGATCCGCTCCGCCGGTCAACGGCCGGACGTCACCGCCACATAACGTCCGGTCGCCGATCGCCGCAGCACTCGTGCTTCGACAAGGGCGGCGACGAGCGCGTCGCAGACGTAGCCGTCGAGTCCCCACAGCCGCTGCATCTGCGCCTTGGTCAGGCGCGCGAAAAAATCACGGCCGCCGCGAAGAATTCCCCGAGACCGGTCTCCCCGCGCGCGGCCCCGGGCCGGACTCCGGCGATATTCGATGCACGCCGCACGCTACGGTCTGGAATTCGGCTTGCGTTGCCCCTCCGCAGGAGGTTGCCATGTGGACCGTGTTCGCAGAAGCCGGCCCCTATGGGCCGCATGTTCATGCAAGCGGCCCGCGATCGTGGCATGAGGCGCGCATTTGGGTGCGCGAAGCGGCCTGTGGTCTTCGCGGCCACAACTTTCTCTTGCACTTCGAGTCGCAACGGATCTGCCTGGAATGCTCCACCTGTGGACATCGAACACCCGGATGGCAGGTCGCCACGTCGCGACGCGCGCGAGGACGATGAGATGAGTACTGGAACCTTGAGCGATCTCGACGTGCGGGTCAGGGAGCACGCCGTCCACCAACCGGACTGCGACCCTGTGGTCGTTGCGAGCGGCATCGGTGTCACCTTGACTGGCAGGGTGGGCTGGCTCTACCACGCTCGCGACGCCGAAACGGCTGTCCGTCACATGACGATAGGAGAAGGGGTATGACTGCGAACATCACGAAAATCCTGATACCCGTGGACTTCAGTCCGCACGCCGAGCATGCCTTCGGCTACGCCGCGGCTCTCGCCCGTCGGCTTGGCGCCGAGTTGACACTCGTGCACGTCGTCGAGGATCCGTTCGCCGCGGGCGCCTGGGGTGCTGAAGGCTACGTTCCCAATGTCGGCGAGCTGCTGCAGGAACTGATCGCCGGCGCCGAGCGGCAGCTCGCACCGTGGAAGGAGCGACCCGCCGCGCAGGGACTGACGGTGAAGACCGCCGTCATCACCGGACGGCCTGCACAGGCCATCATCGAGCACGCCGGCAGTGCAGGGTGTGATCTGATCGTGATGGCGACCCACGGCCGCACCGGCCTGTCTCACGCAGTGATGGGAAGCGTAGCGGAGCGGGTGCTGCGGAGGGCACCGTGCCCTGTGTTAACCGTTCGTGGCAACGCTGGCGCGAGCGAGACCGCGCAGGCGGTCGCGTAGTCGGGGAAATCGACTCGCATGTCGCGCCGCGCGCTGGGCTCTTCAAAGTTTGCAGATGCGTGGCACCGGACACGATGGCCAGCTGCACCCGGTGCGTGCATCTGCCGCCTGCAGCCTGGTTCAACTGGAGGTTGGCGGGATATGCGTTCGGGCCGATCGGCTTCGACGGCAACGATGCTGAACCCGCGTTGCGGCGGGTGGCACAAAGGAGTCGTGATGAAAGGCTTTGTGCCAGACATCGAGGATCTCGCCGTCAAGAACGACGAGTTTCGGCGCGTGCTGTACACTGCCAAGCACTGCCAACTTGTCGTCATGGCGCTCAAGCCCCAGGAAGAGATCGGGGCCGAAGTCCACACGCTCGACCAGTTCTTTCGCGTGGAAGCGGGCACCGGTGAGGCGATTCTCGACGGCGTTCGGACGGCGATCCGAGCGGGCTTCGCGGTCGTCGTCCCGGCTGGGGCGACTCACAACATTATCAATACCGGCACGACGCCACTGAAGCTGTATACGCTCTATGCGCCGCCGAATCACCGGGACGGGGTTGTCCACCATACCCGCGACGACGCGGAGGCAGACAGCGAACATTTCGACGGCCAGACGACCGAATAGCAGTCAACATGGAAGAGGCCCACGTGTCTGACGACAAGACCCTGACTGAGTTGAACCGTGTCACGGCCGAGAAGGGGCGGGAAGAGGCTGAGGATCTCAGGGAGGCAGCAGATCAGCAGCGTGGCAGCGCCGAAGAGGACCGCGCAGTGGCGGAATCGTCGAGGACGGAGGCAGAACGGTTTCGGGTGCTCGCCGAGGAGGCCCGAGCGCTTCGTGAACAGTATCGCGAGGAACTCGAGTCCGTTCGACAGCAGCGGGAGGCGCTTCGGCACGCGGCTGAGGAGGCGCGACAAGCAGCGGAGGAGGCTCGCCACGCGACGATTGCGGCGGTCGCGGCAACAGCCGACGCGCTGAGCGCGAACCTGGCGCAAATGCAATTCCTCGAAGACGCGCGAAACACCCTCAGACAATTGAAGCGCACGAAATCAGGCGACGTTCAATAGCGGATCGCATGGCGTCCGGCCACCGGCTCGTGTTCGCCGGTGGCCGGCACCCCTCAACGAGGGGCACTTGCTCGAATCCTGAACTCCGTTCCGCTCTGGAGATCGAGATCGCTGCGGCCCTGGATGAACACCGACCCGGCCCCAGCGCCGGCACCGATTGCGGCGCCGATCGCCGCACCCTTGCCGCCGCCGGTCACGGCGCCAATCACCGCCCCGATCGCCGCACCTATTCCGGTGCGGGTCACAGTGCGGCCGGTCTGGCCGGTATCGTCCTGGACCACGCCCTCGTTATCGACCCGCACGGCATCATCGTTCGGCGCACGGACGCTTTCGATGTAGCCGGTGAAGTCGTAGACGCGCCCGTTGCGCAGACGGATGGCGTCGAACGCGAACGACATCTCGGCCCGGCCCGAGACCTGGCCGGAACGGGCGACGTGCACGAGCGACCCTTCGATGGTGGCTCCGGCGTACTGCGACGGCGTGCGTACTGTCAGCGCAAACCGATCGCCGTCACGGGCCTGCCTGGTACTCAACGCGTCGTTCAGCACGGCCACCATGTCCGTTCCATCCGGGACGATGAAGCCGCTGCCTTCGTCATCGGCAGCGGGAGTGCCGCGCCGGACGCGAGCGTAGACGTCCCATTGCGGCGTGGCCGACGTCTTGTCGTAGACGCTCCTTGCCACGACGGCCTGCCGCAGATCCTCATGCGTGATGCGGCGCGTGACCCGAAGGCTGCGGCCGTTGTCGATCGATTCGAAGGTGACCTGGTAATCGACGGCCCGATCCCCATCGGTACTGACGATCAGTCGGTCGCCGGACAGCGTGGCCGTCGTGCGCACCTGCCGGGCATTGCGCGACTGCTCGATTTGTTGACGCCCATCGGCTTCGAACGTGACCCGAGTGGCCACCGACGATGCGATGGTAATGATGCGTCCGTCGCGCTCGATGGCGAGCAACTCGGGCGCTTCCAGTCGCCGCGTGACGGCCGTGCGCAGGCGCTCCTGTTCCCCCGCAGGCAGATTGCGCGTGACGGCGCGGGCCGTCGCGGCGGGATCGTCGCTGCGGGCGGGATCGAGGCGGTAGGTGCCCGTCAGACGATTGCTCACCGCGTTACGGCCGCTGCTGTACCACTCGCCACGCCAGGCGTACTGGGTCCTGATCACCCTGTTGCTGCGGGTATTGACAACCGCTTCATACGAGAACGGCCGCAGCCTTCCATCCGTGGCGCGCGTCACGCTGCCAGTGCCCCGCACCAGCACCTGCGCGCTCGACGGAAATTCGGTCTGAGCATCGCGGGCGAACTGCACGGTCAGATTCCCGCCACCTTGCTGGCTGGTAATCCGCTCCTGCACGGCGCGCTGGGCCTGATCGATCGCGCGATCAGTCGAACCTTGTGCCACGACCAGACTGCCACTCGCGATGACACCCGCAAGGACAGTTGCTGCCGCAAACCACACGCGGCGGGGTATCGACGAACTCGTTTCGCGTTTCATCACTCCTCCTCTCGCTCGCCTGACAGTCCTGCGCTCCGGTACCTTCGGTACCTGGGAAGGACCGTCAGACGAGGCGGCGCCGGCCGCTCAACAACCCGGCCAGGAACAACACAATCGCCACGACCAGGAGCACATGGATGAACGCACCGATCGTGTAACCGCTGACGAGGCCAAGCAGCCACAGGATCAGCAGAACCACGGCAATGGTGTACAGCATGGCGTCCTCCGTTCACTGCTGCTGAACTGTGCAATGCGGGAGCCACGCAGTCGCATCCGTCCTGCGCGACCAGCCGCGTGGCGGGACGTGCGCGATGGGGATTCTTTCGCGGAGAGGCGCGAACTAATGCGCCCGGCGCTCGACGGCGTCACTGGCCTGACGCCACAGCGTGAACAAGCCGTGCACGTATTGGATGTCTTCGCGGCGGGCCTCGGGCTGGTGCAGGTGGTAGTCGATCACGGCGGCCTCCCGGCTGACCGCGAGCTGCGCGCTCAGCCCACGACTCGTCGACTGAACCTCCCGCTCCAGTGCGCGCCATTGCGTCTTGCCATAGGGCGCAAACGCGATGTTTCTGTAGCTCTGCCGACGAGGAATCGAACGCCGCTCAGGAGGAGGCCTGAATCGCGTGGTTGAAGGCATGTAAATTGCGGCTGGCCCACCGGTGAAGTCCTCCAGGGATTCAGGACCCGCGACAAAGGAAGGTGCAACGTGAGACTGATGATTGTGGCGGCGGTTGTGACGACGACCATGGCAACGCCGCTGCTGGCGGCGGATGACGACGCCGCGAAGCGGCTGAACGAAGCAGCGGTCGTGTTCTCGGAGATCATGGCCACTCCCGATCGGAGTATTCCAAGGGATCTGGTCGAGAGCGCCCATTGCATCGTGATTGTTCCCGAGCTGAAGACGGCGGCCTTCGTCGTTGGCGGGAAATACGGCAAGGGGTTCATCTCCTGCCGGAAGGCGGCCGGCGCGGGCTGGTCGGCGCCAGGCGCGGTCCGTATCGAGGGCGGGAGCGTCGGTTTCCAGATCGGCGGTTCGTCGACGGACGTGATCATGCTGATCATGAACGAACGGGGAGCGGACAAGCTCCTGTCCAACAAGTTCACGCTGGGCGCTGAAGCCTCCGTGGCGGCTGGTCCCGTGGGACGTACGGCGGCGGCGCAGACCGACGCGCAGATGCGGGCCGACATCCTGTCGTGGTCGCGATCGCAGGGGCTCTTTGCCGGCGTCGCACTGGAAGGGGCCACGCTGCGGCAGGACCTGGATGACAACGCTGCCCTGTATGGCAAGAAGCTGGAGAACCGCGCGATCGTGACGACGGGGGTGCGCGCGCCACAGGGTGCCACCAAGCTAATCGACCTGTTGAACCAGTACTCTGCCAGAGAGCGCACAAAATAGGCGAGGGACTGTATGAACCGCATAGCAGGCGTCTGGATCGATCACAAGAAAGCCGTCATCGTGTCGGCGTCAGAGGGTCGCGTCACGACAAGGACGCTCGCATCTGACGTCGCCGCACATCCTCACTTCGGCGGCCAGCAGGATGGCGGGGGTGAGAAGAAATACGAGGAACGGCACAGAGAAAGCCTCGACCGCTACTACGACGAGGTTATCGATCACCTGGGGACACCGGAGGCACTCCTGATCTTCGGGCCGGGCGAGGCGAAGCTGGAACTCAAGGAACGGCTCGGCCGATCCCGGGCGCCCTCTCGACCCGTTGTCGAGATCACAACCGCCGACAGACTCACCGATCCGCAGATCGTAGCGAAGGTGAAGGAACACTTCGGCATATGAGGCGGCGGGGCGACCTTATCGCGCCGACTCCTCCACCGCGATCGATCGAATCGCCCATCCGCCCGCGGCACGTTCCAAGGCGACGGTCCAGACCTGCGGACCGCCGTCGGCGGACGGGGGCACGGGGACATCACATGCCGCTGTCGCCCCATCGGTGGTGAGGGTAACCTCGCACGCCTCGAATCTGAGTAATCCGTCCGCACGGGCGTCGTCGTGGCTGATGCTCCGTGCGTTGTGGGTGCGCCGGAAACGCTCGAGCGCCTGGCGCACGAGACTCTCATCATCAGGAACTACAGGGGTGTTCGAGGCGAGTGATGCGGCCTCCGCCAGAGGCGTCACCGGCGGCGCACCGGTCGCCTCTCGCGACGGCGTCGCAGCGGCCGTGAACGTCGCCGACGCCGCATCTCTGACGCCGACGGCCCGTACGACGAACCGATCGGGTGCATCACCGAGCACCCAGAACGGATAGCAGGTAATGAGCGTCAGCACCGCGTCGTCGGTCGGGTTCAGGACGCTGAGGTCGTGCGGCTTCACCACGCGCAGCGACGTCACCCGATACTGAAATCGTCCCTTCCGCGTGTCCACGAAGACATCGTCTCCGACCTGAACATTCCGCAGCGGCCGGAAGAACGAATCGCGATGCCCGGCGATCACGGCGTTTCCCGGCTCACCCGGTAAGGCGGTGTTCTCGAGATGGCCCGGACCGCGGCGGAGCGTGTGGGCATCCGATCCGTGCAGTACGACGGCCGACAAATGCAGCCGCGGAATAGACAGCTCGGCGAGCGCGGACCCCCTGATTGGATTCGGCGACCGCGGCGAACCGCCTTCGGCCCTCGCCGGTTCAAGTGGAGAACGCGACGTGTCGGCGGGCGCGATCGCGAGCGATTGGCGCGCCACTCTCTGGGCGATCGTCGCATCCGTGACGATCACGGCGACCCAGCCGAGCATCGCCACGCCGGCAAGGAGCAGCAGCCGTTCCACCCATCGCAGGACGCCTGCGCCGCGGCGACCTGGCCGTGCCTCAAGAGGGTCCCGCATAATAGCCCGCTCGCGTGCGGACAGTGAGGCCACGACGGTCGCCGGCGTCGACCACGACGCGGACGGGGCGGAAGCCGACGGCGGCTGTGGCCGTAGGTACAAAGCCGATCGTGTACGCGCTTCTGATCTCGCGCGCAATCTGTGCGAACGCGCGCATGACCTCGTCCGCGCTCCCGGGCGTAAAGGCCCGCGCGCCGGTTTCGCCGGCCAGTTTCTTCAACACGCGAGGGTTGGCGTCGCGATCGCCGAGATTGTCGAGCGTCACCGAATAGATGGCTGCGCCCGCCCGACGCGCATGCGCGAGGACAGCGTCGAGCGTCTGTGAGCTCGCGTTGTCACCGCCGTCGCTCACGACGATCAACGCCTTGCGGTCGCGCCTGCCGAGTTGCAGATGATCGAGCGCGCGGTCGACGGCGTCGTATAGGGCCGTCATCCCGTACGCGGGCGCGGCGGACAGCGCCGCGCTCAGTTCGTCCATGTCTTCGGTGAATGCGACGTCAGGCGGGAGACCCGGCCAGACGTACTCGTTGAAGTTCAGCGTGAAGAACTCATCGAGCGGATGACTCATGTCGGCAAACGCCGCCGCCGCGGCGGTCACCTCACTGCGTCGGCCGCGCATGCTGCCACTGCTGTCGATGAGCAGACCGATCGTCGCCGCGACATCTTCACTGCTGAAGAACTCGATCGTCTGCGGCTGACCGTTGTCGTAGACGGTGAAGTGTTCCTGCCGAAGGCCAGGCACGATCGCGCCGCGTTGATCGACGACGGTGACGGCCAGCGATACCAGATCGGTTGCGATCGTCAGGACCGGTCCCTCAACGCGCTGCTGTTGCGATGCCGAGGCGGCGGCGGTCAGGACTGCGACGACGAGCGCCACGAATCTCAACCCGCGCATGATGCGCTCCTTCGC
>Ga0079218_10000742_pt1 | contig 10527 bp, 7 predicted proteins | sample NCCompost_FD_77181 | JGI IMG/M metagenome (GOLD analysis project Ga0079218, IMG submission 77181) | Agricultural soil microbial communities from Utah to study Nitrogen management - NC Compost | ecosystem: Environmental > Terrestrial > Soil > Agricultural land | place: USA: Utah | collected... | reverse complement strand
TGGTGCCGTCAGCATCGAGTAGAGCCAAGTCGTCGCGTGCTGACACTGTCGTCTTTGGGAACGGAGAACGACGAGCACGGTGCGCCGTTGGTCGTCGTTCTTCGTTCATGCTCGTCGCGCCTGCCCACGTCTCCTATGGAGGGACGTCGATCACGACTTCTTGTAAGGGCGCGCTCAGCCGATCATCACAATCACTTGATGATCGCTTCGGTGCTCGGGGGCGCCTATCCCCTGCATCAAAGGACGCGCTCCGCTTGGCGAGCTGTCCCAAAACAGCGCCTCCAAAGCCAACGCCAGCCAACTCGCCCGATCTGAGAACTGATATGGAAAGACCGTTGTCAAGCAGCAGGATGCTTTTGTGATTGTTCGATAGCACTCCGAGTGCGCGCCCGGCTTATCAAGCCATCCGGGCGCGCACGATGATGGACTCCAGTCAGCTGATCGGCCGAGCGTCAACGACAATGAATCAGTCTGATATTCGCGGGTTGGGTACCGCATGACCGTGGTTCGTCGGGAGCTGGCGGTGACGACATGCTGCTTGGGCTTGCCTCGAGCGGCGAGCCGTTGATACCGACGATAGAGTCGCTGTTGCGCGCGCCACGCGTGTTGCTTCGCCCGTCGGGCGCGTCCACGTGCCGGCGCCGCAGGTGTTTACCGATGAAGGGATGGTGGCGATAGTGCCACGCGGCTTCGACGAGCACGCGTCGCAGATGGGCATTCCCGGTCTTGCAACAGGACGCAACATCACCGGAATAACGACGGCCGGGCCTGAGTCGTGCCGCTCGAGCGCGCGCCCGGCGGCGCGATGCCCTTTGCAAATCTTCAGGGCTTGCCGCGAGACCTGAATCCCGTGACTGAATGGTACAGCCGCGACTCGGCGTACGTAGACATCGTGGAGGGCGTGCGCCGGACCATCATCGAGTTTGCCGCTGCCCGCGGTTAGGGCTGCGGACTAACGCGAGCCCGCTCGCGTTTCCCACCGGCCGGCGGACTTCCACGTGGGGCGTCGCGGGGCAGTTCCTGGCCCGTCGACCCGGCACTGACGCTGCGCTGTGTGAACGCGCTCGCGTTGGAGGCGAGCCGCGTTGACACCGCACGCAACAAGGAGAACGCGTCAGTCGTCAGTGAATGATCGGACCACAGCGTGAACGCCCTTAGAGCGTCGCAAGAGAAAGCGCACAAACAATACCAATGCCGGCAGCAACAGTGCGCCTGAGAACACGGACACGATGCCGGCCACGTCTGCGGCGGCGCCGAACCCCGCGTACCACGCTGATAGCGCTACGTTCGCGGCACTGACGGCCACGCAGACCTTGGTGAAGGGAATGCGCAGTGCTCCCGCCACAATCAACGACGCTTCCGCCAGCACCGGCACCGGGCGGAGGATCACTACAGCGAGCGCGCCATGAACCTGAACCGTCGCTTCGGCGCGTGCAATCTCATCGGCGCCGACGAGCGCCGCAGCGGCGCGGCGGCCGTACCTGTAGCCGAGGGCGTAACCTCCGACGCTTCCCAGCGTCATCCCAATCGAGGAGGCGACGGTCCCCCACATAAACCCAAGCAACGCCCCAGCGCCAGTGCTCACCAAGCTTGATGGCACCGGCAGGACGATGTCGCTCGCGAGCAACGCCACGACGGTGATGCCCGTTAGATATCGGGAGTGGTCGGGGTCCAGCGCACTCCTCACCGCTTCCACCAAAGCGCCTTCGAACAAGACAAACGGCCCGATGATCACCAAGAGCAGTGTGGCAAGGAGAATCGCCCAGCCGTGAAAACTGCGGGCGGATGGGCGTCGGCCAGAGAGCATGTGCGTCACGGGACGGACCATTCAGCCATGGGGGAGACCAGGCACAGCCTAATGTCGCTCAGCCGTTCCAGCCAAATACATTCCTCACACGCCAGGTTCGTCTATGGGTGCCGCGTATGCTCCGCTCGCCTGAACGATTGTCCTTCCGGTTGAAGTGCGCTGATTAAGCTCCATCGTGCGTTCCAGACAGAGCAGGAATGAGAGCCGACGCCGACCCGAGGCTCAGGATCGTGGTCACCAGGACGTCGACGTGACTTCTGATAAGGTTTTGGTGCTCATGTCACTTCGTACGTTTCTGCTCCTCTGCACGTGTGCACTGCTCGCCGCGGATCGTGCCAGTGCACAGGCTCAAGAGTCACCGCCACCGCGGTTCTCAAGCCAAGTGATCGTGACCCCCGAGCGCGGCGAGACACAGCGCGACTCCGTGCCGACCGTCACGACGGTGCTCGACTCCGCGCAGATCGGAGCGATTCCCGCGGTCTACCTTGGCGAGGCGCTGACGGCCCTCCAGGGCTTCCACGTCGCGCGCAGCGAATTCTACACAGGCGCTGCGCCGGTGATCTCGGGGCGCGGCTTCTTCGGCGGCGGCGAAGCTGAGTACATCCTGCTGCTGGTCGACGGTATTCCGGCCTACGACGCCGAATCCGGTCTGATCGACTGGTCCGCGGTGACGGCGTCATCGATCGGCCGCATCGAGGCGATCCGTGGTCCTGGCGCGTCGGTCTATGGTGAATCCGCTGTCGGCGGGGTAATTCAGATCCTGACCGATCGCGCACGTAATGGCGGCCGGATCACGACTACGGCGGGATCGTTTAACAGCTACACGACCGACGGCGATTACCTCTGGCGCGGTGAGAGGTACGGCATCAGTGTCAACGGCGCGGCTCGCACGACGTCAGGTTTCACCACTCACTCCGACGCGCGTCAGTATATCGGCGGTGCTGCTGTGGACGGCCGCATGGGCAGTGGGCTGTGGCGCGCCAGGGCTACAGGCATGCACCGGTTTACTGAGAGCCCGGGGGCGCTCACCCTGGTCGACGGCCGGCTCGATCCCAAGCGGGCGAACCCCCTCTCAGCGTTCGACATTGCGCACCGCGACAGCTACTCCGCCGCGTTTTCGATAGACGGCACCGGCCGAGCATGGGGGCACCAGATTCGCATCTACTCGCAAGGCCGTTCCGAAGACCAGCTCAGAACGATTCTGCTCGCGCCGGAAGTCGGCAGCAGCGGCGCTCGCGCGTTATCGTCGCTCGGCGTCGGCGGATCTGCGGAAGCCACACGGCGTTGGGGGGATCGGGGCGGTGTGATCCGGTTCGGGATGGATCTCGCAAGCCAGCATCTCGAAACCTCGTACAGCCCGGTGACCGCGAACGGAGTTGTTGGAGCATCCGACCCGAAAACCTCCGGTCACCGCGTTCGCACCGCCGTCTTCGCGAGTTCGGGGTGGAATCCGGCGGCGCGCGTTCGTCTCTCAGGCGCGATCCGCTGGGATCACGTCGGCGATACCGGCTTCTCGGGTATCTCTGATCTCGGCCGGAAACATCAGTCGTGGTCGCCGCGACTCGGTGTCACCATACGTCTGAGCGACAACGGTGGGGTGTCCGCTTTTTTACAGGCCTCGCGCGCTTTCAAGGTCGCAACACTGGATCAGCTGTTCGACCCGAGGCCTTATCCGGATTTTCGTGGCGGCACGTTCACCATCTCCAACTCCCGACTGCGGCCGCAGCGCGCCCACAGCTACGAGGCAGGCCTGCAGGGCACGTTCGCGCGCAGGTTCCACTGGAGCGCGCTGGCGTATCACATGAAGGTCGACGACGAGATCGACTTCGATGTCCAAACGTACTCGTACGCCAACATCGGGCAAAGCGATCACAACGGCATCGAATTGAACCTGGATGCACTCGCGACGGGACCGATACTGCCCTCGGTGAGCTACACCTTCAGTAGTGTGCACGAGGCCGCCGGAGACGAGCAGTTGAAGAACGTGCCCCGCCATAACGTGGTGCTGGCGACGACGGTGCAGCTGCCGTTCAAGGTCGATGCACACGTGCGCTTTCGTGCAATCCGCGGGCTCTATGTCGATGATTCCAATGCGATCGAACTGCGTGGCACCTCCTCACTCGACCTGCGAGTACGACGAATGTTCGGCAGTCACGCGCTGTTTGTTGATGCGATCAATGTGACCAATGAGCGATCCGAGGAGTTCGGCTTCACTCTCACCGACTTTAGCGGCAATACCGTCGCCTACGGGTACCCAGGAGCACCCCGTGCTTTGCGAGCGGGGATAACCTTCGATCTGCGGGGGAAAGGGAAGCCGGTGACGGGAGTACAACGACGATGGTCGACAGGCGGACACCTCCGATTAGCAAACCGCCGCCTTCAGCCTCTCGGCCACCGCTGACGTCAATGCCCATTGTCTTCGCCGTCTCCACCCGCCAATCGAACGCGTGATCGCGATCACCAGCTTCACGAGCGATGCTCGTGCTGGTGCTCCCGACTCGGCGCGGGCGGAGCGCTCCGCAGCGAGTTCACCAAGTGATCATGGACGAGCCGGGCCACGGCCGCACGGCTGTAGCGGCTCAGAATGTGGTGGCGGGCCACGGCTCCTCTGCTGCGCGCGGCTTCCCGGTTTTCGAACACTTCCCGCAGCACCCTGCGCAGGTGAAGCCTGTCAGGCTCGGCCCATCGATGCCCCTGATAGATGGCCGCCTCGCGCCAGCCGGCCGCGGGCACATCCACGATCTGGCACTCGAGCAGCCACGAGTTCTCGTCGTTCATAAACTCCAGGTGGCCGCTCCATCGCGTTGCTATTGTCGGCAGCCCCATCAGCATCGCTTCCTGCAACGGCCGCCCCCACCCTTCGCCCCTCGACGGCAGCGCGAACGCATCCGCGGCGCGATAGAGACGCGGCATCTCTGCTGCCGACAGGGTGGAATAGTGGAAGACCACGTTCGCCGGGAGCTGTCGCGGGCCGCCGGCGTCGCGAAGCGCGTCGGCGGCCTGTGCGCGGACCTCGTCGAGCGATCGCCCCCCGGCCGCGCCGGTCTTGAAGACCAGCGAGACGTCGTCCGCGGCGCCAAACTCCTCGACGAAGGCGCGCAGCAGCACGTCCCATCCCTTCCGGAGGCCCCACTCGAAGATCGACAAGAACGTGAACCCGCGCGCTCCTTCGATCCCCAGCGGCTCCACGTCGGGTCGGAACAGATCCGTGTCGACCGCCTCCGGTATCTTCACCAGCTTGTGCCGCTCGACGCCGCTCTGCGCGAACGTCTGCACGTTGAACTCCGACGGCACCCAGATCTGATCCATTGAATTGCACAGCGGCACCCAGTGCAGCGGTATCCGATCCGTCTCGCACATGGTGCGTCCGACGTGCAGCGCCGCCCCCGGGATGCGGTGAAAATGGTCCGCGGGCAGGTGTACGATGCTCACCACGCGCTCGCCGCGCTGCGTCGGCGTGCAGATTAGCCTGTTGAGCGACGCGAGGTCGGACGCGGTCAGCGCGGCACGGCCTAAGTTCCACTGGAAGAACGGTACCGCCCGGACGCGATCGCCGGCCCCGTCGATCGCGAGCACGAACTGGCGCCCTTCCTCCGCGTACCCGCTCGGATCAAACAGCGGGCCCTGCCAGAACACCGTGGGCAGCGTCGCCGGCGGCGTGCGCCCGGCGGCGGGATTCTCCAGCTGCGCCTGTCGGACGGATTCGGAGAAGAAGTGCCAGTTCAACGTATGCCAGGTGTCCGTCGGGCAGATCGCCAGCGCCTTCTGCGACCACTCGAGCGCCTCCTCGACGCGGCCGAGATGGTACAGCGCGTTCGTATAGTGGACGATCCAGTCGTAGCGGTACTCCCGCGGGTTGACGATGCAGATGGTGTCCGGCGGCTGGCGCTCGCGACCGATGTCGATCCAGTGCACGACGCGATCCCACTGCTGCTGAAAGTAGTACGTCTCGGCGAGCGAGAGGTACGCATTGGGCCAGAACGGCACCGTCTTCACAGCCTGCAGCGCGATGTCGATCGCCTCGCCGAACTGCTGGCGTCCGCGGTAGAGCCGCGCCGCGGCGAGCTGCGCGAAATATTTTTCGTCGTCCCACGTCGAGACTCGAAGGTACCGGCTCAGGAAGTCCAGCGCACGCGCCGTGTCTCCGAGATCGGCGTGCTCGTTGGCCAGGCACAACAGCAGCCGCGCCGGCGGGTGGCGGCCGGATCGCTGCAGCTCCTCCTGAAGAATGCTCAGGTTGCGCGTCGGGCTGCGATCCGCCTTCGGCTCGCGCAGGTGCATGACGACCACGTCGTCCACGCGTGCCGTGCCGTAGTGGCCCTGAGGCACGAGCACCTCGTGCACGCGCCCTACCCACCGGAACGACCCGTCGTTGAGGACGCAGCGCTCGCGCCAGAACTCGCACGTGGAGTTGCCGTACTGATCGCGGGCGACGACATACTTCCAGTAGAGCGCCTTCGCCTTGTCGCCCGCCGTATCGATCGATGCGCGGATCCGGTCGGCGTTCACGACCACGTCGTCCGCGTCGACCCAGAACACCCAGTCGCCTGACGCGCGATCGAAGGCGTACTGGCGCGCCTCGGCGAAATCCCTCCGCCACGGACGTTCGAACACGCGGTCGGTGAACTGGCGCGCGATGTGCGGGGTCAGATCCGTTGACCCGGTGTCGACGACGACGATCTCGTCGACGTGTTCGCGGATGCTGGACAGGCACCGCGCGAGTGTCCGCTCTTCGTTCCTGACGATGATTGCCGCGGAAATCTTCATACGTCCTCCCCGTCCTGCCGTCGTCACGCCCAGACCGTGGCGGTCTGGTCCCTGACGATCACGGCGCTCTCCCGCATGCGGGCGGTGAGGAAGGTGCCTTGTTCCGCCTGGAAAAGGTCGAGCAGGTGCCGCTCGTCGTAGTTTTCGAGCTGCTCTTTCGTCGAGCGGTAGCCCTCGAGGGCGAGATCCAGGAGGTTGCCTCCTTCGCGCGCCAGCGAGACGTAGGGGGCGATCTGCGTGTCGAGCCCCTTGCCCGTGAGCGCGGCCAGGACGGCGAGCGGCCGCTTCTCGTCCGAATCGTCTTCCGCCAGGCGTTCGCTGGCGACGATCCGCAGGATCGCCATCGCGCGGCCCTGATAATCCGCCCATTCGACATTGACGCGGGCGGTCGCAATCGTTCCGTACTTGCTCAGCGATCGAACCAGCTTCACGACGACGTCCTTCAGCTCGCGGAGACGGTCGAACGCCTTCGCGACCTTTTCCTTGTCGGACGTCGGGCTGGTCGACTCCTTCCGCAGGTCGAGGAACAGCAGCGGGTCGCTCGCGATCTCCACGTAGCGCCGGAAGAGACGCGGGAACTCAACGTTCCCCGTGACGTCAGTGCTGCGTCCCAGGTTGAATTGCCGCTTCGCCTCGCGCTCCACGACGACGACGTCGCCGCCCAGCCGGTCGAGGCTGTCGCGCAGCGCCTTCAGCTCGCCGTCGATCTGCGCGAAGAGCTGCTGCGACTTGACGGGGATCTGGAGCGACCGATCCTGCAGGCCGTAATAGAGCGCGAGGACGCCGAGGACATCGGTCTTCCGCTCCGCGCCCACCTGCCGTTCGCCCTTTCCCGCGAGCAGCATGCTCGCGACCGAAAACATCGTGATCGCCTGTTCCGCTTCTGCCTCGCTCACCTTGGCGAGCAGGCTGAAGTCCGCGCTGTCGAGGCGCGCGAAGAACACCGCGACGGGACTCTGCCCCGGTGCGGGCGGCGGCGTGCCGGGGCTGGTCGGCGCGGGACCGGTGGGAAGCGCCGGTCCAGTGGGTCCCGCGACCGGCCCTTGAGGCATCGTGGCAGCGGGACCAGTCCCGGTCGGCCCCGTCGGGGAGGGTCCGGTGGGGGTGGGCGGCGGCGCAGAGGACTCGCGCGGCAGCACGAAGTCGACTCGTGATACCTCTTCCCCGGCGGCCACCTTCACGTTCTGCGCGGGCGGCTGCGAGAAGCCGGCCGGCGCCTGCACGCCGAGGCGATACCCGCCCGGAGTCAGGTCGCGCAGCGTGTACGCCCCGGCGCCATCGCTGAACGCGTGGCGTACGACAGGCACATCGCTGCGCACGGCAATGATGGGGACACCCGCCGCCGGCTTCCCCTGCTCGTCCAGGATCGTGCCGGCGATCGACGCCGCCCGGTCCAGAACGATCGACGGCCCGCGCACCGCGCCGGGACCGGGCAGGTTCGCCAAGTCGCCGGACGCGCGCGCAAACCCCTCGCGTGAGGCCTCCCATCTGTACGATCCCGCCTTGAGCGTCTTCGTGAGGTAGGCGCCCTCCTTGCCGGTGTCGACGACGGTCGCATCCTGGTCGTCCGTTCCGGAAAACGTCACCCGCACCTTCGGGACACCGGCACCGGCCACATCGACGACCACGCCCCGTATCTTTGCCATTGCCAGACCTCGCGCGCGCGCGCGCCCACGACCCGTTCAGTGAACCGCCGACAGCAGCGCCGGCTGTCATGCCCAGTTGAGCAGCGGAAACGCGCGGATGATGGCCGCGCTCTCGCGCATGCGCGTCGTCAGGAACTTCGTGTTCTGCGCCTGGAACAGGTCGACGAGGTGCTGCTCGTCGTAGTCCTCCAGCTTCTCCTTCGTCGCGCGATACGCTTCGAGCGCGAGGTCCAGCAGGTTCCCGCCTTCGCGCGCGAGCGCCACGTACGGCGCAATCTGCGTATCGAGGTTCTTCCCGGTCAGCGCGGCGAGCACGGCAAGAGGACGTTTTTCGTCGGAATCGTCCTCGGCCAGCCGATCGGCCGCGACCTTCACCAGGACCGCCATGGACCGGCCCAGATACTCCGTCCAGTTGTTGTTGAGGCGCGTGGTCGCGATCGTTCCGTACTTGCTGAGCGATCGCACCAGGTTGACGACGACGTCCTTCAGCTCGCGCAGCAGGTCGAACGCCTTGGCGACCTTCTCCTTGTCGGAGAAGGCGTTGGCCATCTCCTGCCGGATGTCGAGAAACAGCAGAGGGTCGTTCGCAATGTCGACGTAGCGCCTGAACAGCCGCGGGAACTCCGTGTTGCCCGCGACGTCCATGTTGCGGCCGAGGTTGAACTGCCGCTTCGCTTCACGCTCGAGCACCTCGACGTCGCTGCCGAGCGTGTCGAGCATGTTGCGAAGCTCGTTCAGCTCCGCGTCGATCTCGGCGAACAGCTTCTTGGAATCGACCGGGATACCGAGCGTGCGGTCCTGCAGGCCGTAGTACAGCGTGAGCATCCCGAGCACGTCGACCTTGCGCTGCGCGCCGACCACCCGCTCGCTCCGGCCGGCCAGGAGCATGTTGACGACCGAGAAAATGGTGATCCCCTGCTCGGCTTCGGGCTCGCTGACCTTCGCGATGATGCTGAAGTCCGGGTTGTCGATCATCTCGAAGAACTTCTTGACCGGATCGCCCTGGCCCGGCGACGTCGGCCCGGTGACACCCGGCGTCGCCCCTCCGGAAGATGGTGTCGGCGTCGCGGGACCGGTTGGCATGACTGGCGTTGGCATGTGATCGCTCCTTTTCGAGATCGCGTCGTGTTGCTGAACGTGTCAGTGACCTGCAGATCCGCCGAGCGCCTTCCACGCGAACAGCGTCTGCCACGAGAGAGACGGCTTCCGATCCCGCACGGCTTGAATCGATTCCTCCGCAGCCGTCCCCGCCCACTCCAGGCTGCATCCGACGGTAATCGTGCCCGCCAACGAGCGCTGAATGCGTACGGCCAGATACGCAGAGCGCAGCGCGTCGATGCCAGACGACGCCGGCGTCTCGAGATAGACCCGCGCCAAGTCCCCTTCCGAAAACTCCGCGGCGGGGTACGCAGACAGCGAGAACTGGCTCACCCCGCTGACGTCGAAGACGGCTTCCCCGTCGGCGCGGCATTCGGCACGCGCCGCGAGTGGTTCGGACGCGGCCGGCGCGGGCGCTGAGCCGTCGGCGACCGCGAGGTCGGCTGCCATGGACGCGACCGAGACCGTGGCCAGCACGAGCACGTGCGCCGAGATGCTGAGCGGACTCGCGTCGAAGACGATTTCCTGCTCCCCGAGGCTCCGCGGCAGCGAGTCGACAGCAATCTCCCCGGCCGGGCCGGTCATCCGGACCACCCCCTGGCGCACCCAAATTTGCGCCGCGACCGGCGCCGTTTCCGGCGCCGGCGGCGCAGGCGCGTCCGGCGTCTCCTCGATCGGGCGCACCTCGATGCCCGCCGATGTATTCACCAGCCTTGCAATCGGCACGAGGCTGTCCGCCTCGCCTGGCATCGCGGATTCCAGTACGACGTCGCAGCTGTCAAAGATCAGCGTCGGATGCCCCTCGACGATGCCGTCCTCGACCTGCTGATACCTGACGCAGACGAACTTCGACTCGTCGATCCGCTCGAAGGCGATCGGGAGCGTTCGCGGCTCGTCGCAGGCGATCCGGTTGCCATCGCGATCGAACGCGAGACCAGGCGCGACGGTCACCTGCCCCTCGGCGACGGAGACCTCGAAGCCATGCTGCACCGTCGCGAGGCCGGCGATTTCGCGCAGATCCTCGACTGCGGAGCCGAACGCGCTCTGCAGATGGTCGAGGTGCTCCGTCGTGACGCGGAGCCCGTCGAACACGCGAATGCGGCTCGGCCTCATGCTCGGTTCACGAGAGCGCGTACTCCTGGACGACGTTGGCGACCGTCAGCAGCCCACGCGCATGGGAGCGGATGACGAGCGTCGCCTGCGCACGTG
>Ga0079218_10000741_pt1 | contig 10530 bp, 21 predicted proteins | sample NCCompost_FD_77181 | JGI IMG/M metagenome (GOLD analysis project Ga0079218, IMG submission 77181) | Agricultural soil microbial communities from Utah to study Nitrogen management - NC Compost | ecosystem: Environmental > Terrestrial > Soil > Agricultural land | place: USA: Utah | collected... | reverse complement strand
GCTCGGTGAGCTTGCCGTCCTTGGTGTAGATGCCGGCGCGGACCGCCAGCTGAAAGCCCTCCTCCGTCGTCATCGTGCGGATCATCTCCGACGCGGCTTCCATCGCACGGAAGACCGGATCCTTCGTCGCGGTGGCCTTCTTGCTCATCACTCCTCCATCATGGGCCGGAACACACCCACGATGCAATCCGGGTTTCGGACCGCCAGCTGAATGTGGCTCTGCGCCCGGATGTGGCTGCCCGGAAAAGCGGCCCCTCCCTCCGCAAAGGCGCACCGGACCGTGTCGAAAGAGACGCCGTTCACCTCGACCGCCTGCAGGAAATAGTTCAGGACGGCGCAGTCGCGGTGGCGGAGCTTGCTGTCGGGCTTCTTGCCCAGGTTCTTCGGCAGTGCCTGCCCGTGGGCTCGGACCATCGCCCGAAATTCCTTGTAGGCCTCCCGGAGCGGCGCCGTGAAGCGGGTGTCCATGAGGTCGAAGCACCTGCCGAGCTGAATGACTGCCCCCACGACGGCGGGCGTCGTGACGCGGCCGCGCTGCTTTTGGATATGAGCGAACTCGAGCGCCCGGCGGCTGCCGAACTCCCAGAAGTACACACCGGAGCCAAGCCAATCGTAGGTGTTGGCGCTCATCTCGAATCGCTCACCACCGAGGATGCGCTCGGCCACCACAGCGTCGCAGCCGTGGTAGCCGATGATGGTTCGGTCGTATTTCATGCTTCTCTCTACCGTCGAAAAACGACGAGTGAAAAATCAGAGGAGAATGCGGCCGTGCTTCGCCCTCAAGGCGGCCTCGTACGCCTGGGGGCTGTCCGCGGCCTCGAGCAAGGGCCAATCGAAGATGAGCTTCGGGGTGGGGACGGCGGCGTCCCGAGCGCAAGAGGCTGCCACCTGGTGCCGCCACGTGTACCACGGGAGCGGGGAGGGCTCGTCGCCCGCCACCAGCAAGGGCTCGGCCTGACACAGGGCCAGCGCCTCGCGATCGCCCTCTCTGAGAGTGATGTGCAGGCTCGCGCCGAGAGCCCCCCGACGATACTCGTCGAGCGCCGCCCGCAGGCACACGGCGAAGGACCCGCGACCGAGAACCTGACGGCCCGCCCACGTGTACTCGGCGACGTAGTACTGGCGGTGGTCGTTGAAGGAGAGGGTGACCGCGTGCCCGTTGTAGTCGGCCTTGGCCGTGAGCGCGCCGTAGCCGGGAGAGCCCGTGGCCGCCGCACGACGGTTCAAGGCGTCAATGGGGGAGAACGGGCGCGTCGGAGCGTGGAAACGAACGGAAGCGGGAGAGGGAGAGGTCATGCTGGCCCGGATACGAGCCAGACGTGGGCTTTTGATCGGAGACCGCTCCCGAGTCAGTCGACGAAGCAAACGTCACAGTACCTCTGTCCGCGGTTCATCGGTATGGCGTGGTCATCACAGATCTTGGCCACGAAACGCTCGCGATCGGCAGACACCATCCGCTCGAATTCCTCGACGGAGAGCGCTGCTGGCCCGTTCTCGGCAAGCTTCCATTTTAGATCGCTGTAGAAGCGACAGGCCATTCGTTGAATCCGCTCGGCCTCCTCGGCGGCGTTGATGCGCACCCTGGCGACGGGCGCGTCTCGTTGGAAGAGGCCGACGACTCCGCCCGGCGCGAGGCGAACCGGCTGATGGTACATCCCCGTCGGCAGCTCGAGTTCGATCGACGGGACGACCTCTGTCGTGGGCTGAAATCGCTTCGGTTCAGCCGAGACGCGCGCGCGAAAATCCGCGACGGAGATCGCCTGCTCTCGGTCGTGGCCTTCGTTCCAGCGGAAGCTCAACCCCAACCCGCTGGCGAGCGTCTCCAACTGCGTCGCCTCCTGCACGTTGTCGACGCGAACGACAGCAACCGGGGTCTCGTTCTCCATCAACGCGACGAGACCGCCCAATTCGAGTCGGAACACCGACCCATTCAAATCGATTTCGAGAAGCTCGACGATCCGCGCCATGAATGGACCCTACCATTGGGAGGCTCGGAATCGAAGGAGACCCTCAGCGACAGCTTCGGCTGGTTGGCCCAACCAAGGAATCGCGAAGCGTCTCAAGCGTCGGAGGCCATGACGACGCCCAAGGACGAGACGTAGGGACGGAAGCCGAATCGAGCGAGGGACTCGAGGACGGCAGAACGGACCTCCGCCCCCGTGACCTCTCGGCCCGGAGCAAAGAGCGGGCGAAGCCTCTCGAGCAAGTCGTCGTCCAAGAGCGGGGAGGAGCGAGCCACCGCGTCGGACGCCTCGAGCACCTGCTGGATGAACGCGAGCGCCTGAGCACGTACCGAGTCAGCCATGAGGCAACGCTAGCCGGGGTGGAAGCCGGCACGCAACCGCGTCAACTACCGAGCCATGGGCGCGCCGGGAGCCCCCGCCGCCGCTTTGGAGACGATGTCGTTGCAAGATTCGCCGTAGGGCAGGACTCGGCCACCCCGACACGACCAGGTCTCCCGGATGCCGTTCGAATAGTGGCCATCGGCCCGATTCTGGTAGCCGTAGCTCCGGTGGGTCGAGATGGCCTCGACCGTGACGAGGTCGCCGCCGCGGGTGACGTAGGTGCCAGGGCCATCCACGATGAGGGGAAGCGTGAAATGCGTCATGTGCCACGGCTACGAGTGAGCACGCTCCGTTGGATCGCCCCTCACGGGGTCGGCAAGCGAAGGTGAGCGGGGACGTAGGCTTCGATCGTCTCGTGGATCTTGTCGATGCGACGCTTGACCGCCGACTCCGCCCACGCATACGCCCCTTCCGGGTGGTCGGGGCAGTCGTCGTAGAACGCGCCGCCCGAATCCTCCGGCGGGCTGTTTTCCCAGAGCAAGGTCCAGCCGATGCCGCTGTAGGGGTGGCGGCTACCGACGCGATAGCGAATGCCGCGATACTCCCCCCGAACCTCTCGAGCAGCTGCGTCCTTCATGCCCCCTGTACGAGTGAGTGCCCGACGGTCGATCGCCCCTCGTGGCACGGCCCCGGGTATACAGGGCGTTCGATGGACGCTACCGACATTCCAGTCACCCTCCCGCGCGCCGAAGCTCAAGTTCTTCTCGTGTTGCTGACGCGCGCCGTGCTCCGGCTCGTTCACCCTCAGAGCTACCCCTGCGAGCCGCCGTTCCCTTTCCGCCTTTGTTTGGACGGGGGCTTGTCGTCCGCAGAGGCTGATAGGATGCGCGAGAGGATGGAAGCGTCGGGCAATGGCCTGCACCCGGAATGGGGTGAGGTCTCGTTGCTTGCCTACTTTTGCGGACAAATCGACGGCGGTCGCTTCGACCACGCAACTCTCGCTGCCCTCACGGGGCCCGAGGTTTTCACTCCGCGGTCACCCGCCCCCTCTCTGGAGCTGGAACCATGACCTGTGAGCACCCGGCCGAATCCCGGATCGTCTTTCGCCCCTCCCACACGGGGCTCACGAGCGCTGCCTCGACTGCGACGCGACGCGCCACCAAACGAGCCAGGGCAGCGTGTGGTGGTGGGACTGGGACGGAAAGCTCCGCCAGCTGCACCCCGAGCTGGCCTACCCGGCGGCGCTGCGAGAGGCGGAAAAAAGAATGCGCTCGGACGTCACCAGAGGGGAAGAAGCCCGCAACCGATGAGAGGGTCACGCTCGGACGCCCTCCGGGTACGTTTACCGGGCGCTCACATCCCACCCTTCTTGGCAATCCTCAGACTTAGGTGTGCGGATCCGTGATCGTCCGGATGTCGTGCGAAGGGCCTTCGGTAGAGGCTCTCGCCCATGAGCAAATCTGACTTCGTTCGATCAAAGCCCACGAGGACGGCTCGCGAGGTCGTGGCGCTGGTGGCAGGGAAGACGCGCCTTCCCACTGCCGCGTCCGAACCGCAGGATATCCGCGAGCCCGAGGTGGCCGCCTCTGAGCAGGACGCGCCTCCGGACTCACGCCCCATCTCCTAGCCCCTTTCCCCCGTGGTAGGCGGGAGACAAGTCGTGTCTCCTTTCGGCTCTACCACGGGCGACAGATCCAGAGCTGCACGTGAGGGCGGAATGGCTTCCAGGATGGGGGACCGTGTCGGCATGCCGTCACCCCACGCGCCGGGGCCTGGATCCTCCCGAGCACGGCTGCCCAGAGCAGGGAGTACGCCCCCTGTCTGCGTGAGCGCTAAGAGGGATGCCAGTCGCGGACCAGGAGGATGCTCGCAAACCCGAGCTTGTCGAAGTTTTGGGCCACGACCCTATCGCGCTGAGTCCAGACGTTGTCTTCGAGCACGTCGATCTTCTCGCGCATCGTTCGGACGTGCTCGAGGGCGCCTTCGAAGGAGGGGGAGCCTTCCGTGTGGTGGATCTTGCTCTCGAGCCTCACGAAGCCCGGCGGGTGCCCTCCGGGTAGCGGGCGCTCCTCCCACAGACAGGCGTGGAACCGCTCGCGAGCCGTGTCGTGCAGGATGCCGAGCACGTCCCGTGGACCCGTGGCGTAGGTGCCATCGCCCTTAGGGATCATCATGGCTTGGATTGCTCGCCCTCATAGCGCGCCTGGTCGAACCCTCTCAAGGGCGGGGAGGGCAGGGCCTGGACGGCCAAATGGGAACGGCTTTTCTAACGCTGCTCGAACCGGCGACGGTCCACCGCCACCAAAATGCCAGAGCCGTCACCCAGGCGGGAGAGCATGACGCTCAGCCCGGTGGCAAACAGCTCGGCGGCAATGCGGAAGGCGTCGGCCTCGGTGCCCTCGAGCGCTTGGTTGTGAGCGTACGGCTTGCCCTCGAGCAAGTCCGCTCCGCACCAGCTGTAGACCACGATCTGCATCAGCGGAGCCTATCACTGTACCGGGGGCACGGCGCGCGAGCACCCCCCATCGCCCACGCGGGCCAGCAAGGCTCTCGCCGCCAGCCTCAGCGTCCCATGCCCGGCAGAGTGCCACGTCCCCTCGCTCGCCTCCCACGACCCGCTCGACCTGCGCAGGATGATGTGGCCGAGCTTCACCCCTCCGCGCCGCAGACTCCAGCTCTGACCCTCGCGGAAGAACCTCCGAGAGAGAGGGATGGGGACCCACTCGAGAAACGCGGCATCGGCGCCATTGGGGCAGCGAGCAGCGTGGCGGACCTTGCCGTGACAGAGGGGGCAGAGAGCCGGCGTGCACACCGGGCAGCCCGAGCGGTAGAGGTGCGAATGGTTCATGGTCCCTCGAGCTCCCTCCTATCAGCAGAAGCGACGGAAGCCAGCCCGCTCGAGAGCCCCGAGGAATGCCGAGCTGCGTTCGACCGCCTCCCGGGCACCGTCCCGGCGCTCGAGGATGCGGTAGGAGCCGGGGTAGACCAGCAGGGACAGGACGATCTCGCCCGCGTTGCTCGTTCGAGGGAACAGGACGTTCCAGGCTCGCTCCCCGGGATCGCTCCCGCGGCTCACGTGGCAGTCGCCCCGGTAGGGCTCGAGCACCGCCTCGACCGCCGCCGTGGCAGCCTGAGCCGCGTGGTAGGCCTCGAGCCGACGGAGGGCAGAGACGGCAGGGGCAGGGGCATCGCCGCTCGCTACGAGCCGGCGAAGGGCCTCTAGCAGCTGCTCCGCTTCGGCGGCGTCGAAGGACGGGATCGCGTCCGGAGCGGCGTCGTCCACCTCGGTCTCCCCGCCCACCACCCACACCGTCTCGTCGCTGCCGAACACGTCCGTGTTGCCGCCCCACTCCGCCGTTTCCGGGGAGCGAGGCTCCCAGGCCACGTCGACCGTGTCCTGAACCAGCACGTGGGTGAGCGTCAGACGCTCCCCATCCACGTACAGCACGTCGCCCACCACCAGATCCCGCGCCCGCTTCGGCTCCGCCTTGCTCACCAGCAACATCAGCGGGGGTACGAGCGAGCCCCCGCGCTCTGATCGGCGGCCTCAGGAGCCGGGGCGGGGGATCTCGCCGTCGTCCCACGCTCCCAGCGCCGCCAGGAACTCCGCCGACCATTCCCGCGGACCGCCACCACGAGCCGAGCCCACCACGAACACGAGGACGGTAGCGCCCTCCGGCAGCTCCGCGGGCTGGTCGAGCACGATGCGCCCGTCTCGAACGTGAGCCTGGAGGACCGGGCCTCGAAAGGGCGGCAGGGCTCGCGGCTCTTCCATGGCCGGCAAGGGTAGCCCTCTCTCGAGGAGACGGGAAGAAACCACGCGGGGGAGCGCGAGAACGCGGGATCGACCACGGGGAGACGGGGGAGCGTGGCCGCAACGACGCCAGCCGGCGGCCGGACGCAGCGAAATGACGACTCGGGGCCCTGGGGCGAAGCCCCCATGGCCAAGAGTCTGGGGAGGGGCCCCCCGAAGGAGGGGAGGCGTAGATATCAAACCGGTGGGCTGGTCTAGTTTCAGCGCCGCTGGAACGGGGATCGGTGTTCCGGATGTGTCGTTTGGGGTGTCAAGTGAAATTCGACTCGGACGCCCCGCTGGCGATCCGATTTCCGAGCCCCGTGGTGTCCCAGGGGGAAAATCCGGGCTCGTCAAGCAGGTCGCTCGCAGATCCGTCGCTCCGGTGTACCGCGGCGCATGTTCGAGTTCACCTTGCTTGCCGCGGGATGGCTCGCAGGTCTCTGCGGCGTCGCCGCCGCCCTGACCTCGAGCTTCCTCGCGCGTCGCCCGTACCGACGTCCCCGGCGGCGCTGGCTCCTGCTCTGGCTCGTCCTGTCGCCCCTCGGGTGCAACGGGCACTGCCAGACGCGGTGGGAGGGGCGTCCCGAGCCCACGGGACGCAGCGACTGCCGCCCCACCCACCACACCCTCGGGTACGAGCGAGAGGGCCTGGGTTGATCGGGCTTCCTCGAGCGCTCCTACGCCCGTCTGAGAGCCCACCGCGTGCCGGCGTCACTCCGGACGGCGGCGGCTCTCGGACGCGCCTGAAGGCGCCTGGAGGCCCGCGGCGGGGGTGCCGAACGGCGGGGCCTCGAGCGCTCCCCGCGGCCCCGGGCAGGGCTGGCGGGAACGCCGGGCTGTGGCCGGACGCGCGCGGAAAAACGTCGTGAAATGCTAAAACCCCGACATTGTTCCGCTTTCGGCCGGTTCTCTTGCCTCTTTCGCCCCCTCGCGGTACGTTTTCCGGTCTTTCGTATCGCGGGGGAGCGAAACCGCAGCGTCTCGGGATATTGAACAGCCCCTCGCACCGCGTCGAAGTGGACTACTGAACAGCGCTTTTCGTATCGCCGCGGGATACTGAACACGCTCGATCGTAGCGTGGCGGGCTACTGAACGCTCCGCGGCGGAGCAGCAGCATTTCCCTTGCCCGCCGCAAAATATCTGCCTCCTGAAACCGGCCGATTACCCATTTTCGGGTCCCCGGACCCGAAAATGGGCTCATCCAGTACCCGTATGGACCGGAAATGAAGATCCCTTTTCCGCCCCACGGATTCTCGACCCTGGCTTCGCCCTCGGTCTGAATCCCGGGGGCTGCGCGCCTCTCGTTCCTTCCGCGCGCCACCCCCCGCCGCGACCCCACCCCCACGTGAAAAGGGACCCGTTCAGGACCGCCGCAGTTCCGGCGAAATGGTCCCCGGCTACTTTTCGGGCTCTGGTCCCTCCTCCGTCTGGAAGACCAGCTTGCCGGGGCCAGGTAGACGGGCATTGACGCTGGCCACGAAGCTGTCGATCGCCCCAAGGACTCGCGCTCCCCCAGTCCCCCGTTGCCTCTCGCCCCCGGCTTCGCTCTGGGCCGGAGGAGCGGGCTCTCGCTTCGGCGCCCGCGTCCTGAGCCGTGGCCCCTCGGGAACCGACCAGAGCTTCTTGTGCCTCCGAGAGGGCTTCGGCAGCTCGTTCAGCGCCATGTACGAGTCGAATTCGGCATCGCTGAGCCCCAACCACTCGGCGCAGGAGCAGTCGGAAAGACCATCGAGCCATTGCTGGCGAGCGAACCAGAAGGCGCCTCGGGCCTCGTCCTTCGAGAGGTGCCCGTTGTCGAGCCAGAATCGGGGGGTCTGCAGGGTCATGGTGTCCGAGTACACCGCCCCCGCCTTCTGACCCCACCCCCCATGAAAGGGGACCCGTCGCGGGGGCCCCGCGCCTCTTCTGAAATGCCCCCGGCAGCAATACCGAGATCGGCAGGGGCATGTTGTCGGCGATCATTCGCCGTTTTCAGCTCCGCGCGGGCTTTTTGACTGAATTTTGAGCCTGATTCGCTCGAAAACCTCGCTGCCGGCCTCCAACTCGACCTTTCCAGCGTCTACCTCCGCCATGCGGCGCTGGATTTCCGCTTCCCACTCGTCTCCCAGGCTCGAGTCGTGGTCTTCCTTCATTGGAGCCCGAGGGTAGCTCGTTCGCGTGGGCACCCACCCCCCTTCGAGAGGCCACCCCGATCGGTTTTTCTGACGCGCGGGTCCGATTTTCTGAAATTTGGGCCCCGGTGACCCCTGCCGCGCGGGGTACTCTCCGCCATGGGGACCGGGGACGACGCAGATGCGGCCGATCTTGGAGGCTCCAACGCCCTTGTAGGGGTGAGCGAGCAGGGGGAGGACCCGGACGATCGCCTGTTCGACGGAGCCGAGCCCCCTCGCGGCCCTAGCAAGGGGCCTTCCGCGCTCGGCTACCTCTGGTGGTGCGTCTGCCTGCACACCCTCGGGGTCTGGCGCTACGGGCCTTTGGGCTACTACCGCTTCCGGCGCTCGTTCGATCGGGCCATGGATCAGTTCATCCGCGACCACGGGTGAGCCCCATCGCATCAGGAAGTGCTTCCGTGGTAGCCGCTGGGGCAAGGGCGCTCGATCCACGGGCGCTCATCATCCAGGGAGCCTCCCCATGTCCGACATCCAGTGTCTGTCCCGCCTGCCCGTCATCGACGCGACCCCCTTCTTTGACCGCCGCTGGGGGCTCGAGAGGACCGTGAAGGAGGCTCGCAAGCGCTGCGGGCTTCGTGGACCCGCTCGGATCCTCATTCCGCCGCGTCGCCCCGGGGGTGCCTACCGAGAGATCCGCACGCTCGACGGCCGGCGCTTCGAGGAGGTCCGACTTTCGGTCTACGAGTGCCAGCCGAAGGCACCCAGCCCGCTGGCAGCCGCGAAGCAGCGTCTGGCCAAGGAGCTTCGGCAGTCGAAAGCTCAGCAGCGAGTCCTGGCGGAGGCAGAGAAGGCCCTGGACGCCGCTTCCCCGAGCCGAGTCCCGTCAGCGGCTCGCCGCCTCATGACGGAGGCTCGTCGTCTGAACGCGAGCACGCGCCGTTTGAAGGCGGCCACGCGCGACGTGCAGGCGGCAAAGAAGGCTCCGAAGAAGCGCCCGAAGCGGCCCGATACCCTCCTCTGGAGGGATTGGCCCCCGCTCCTCGGAGGTTGAAGAAACCAGCTCACGGGTTTTTTGCCCGGTGATCGGGTCCGCTCCTACCCCGCGGTCTGCGCTCCTCGATGCGGACGTGGGTTCCGGAGCGTCTTGCACGGGCTTCACGCCGCATCTCGCCGGTGATCGGGGCAGCGGGCGGCCCACTCCCCCTCGCGCCCCGTGAACTGCCAGCCGCCGACGTCCTCCAAGGGCAGCTTCAGCGCAGAGGGACTGCCCGACAGCCAGAACTTCTGCTGGCAGGCCTCACAGCGCAGGTGGACGCCGGGTTTGGGGTTCATCCTCCGCTCGATGTCGTCCGGAGTCCAGCCGGCGTCCTCGAGGGCAGCCACGAACTCGGCGTCCGTGAGTCTCGTCTGGAAGTGGGCGGGGCCGAGCACGCGGCACACGATCTTGGCGTCGTTCTCCTCCTCCTCCGGGACGTGGTCTTTGAACTCGGGATGCACGACGTAGTGGCTGTCGAACGGCGCGGGGATCGGAGTCTCCAGGTGCTTCCAGTGCTTCCGCCCGCTGAGCCACCGGGTGACTGGCTTCACCCGCTGCCGCACCCGCTGCTGGAACGCCTTTGCAGCTCGGAGCGGAGGTAGAAAGAAGGCTGCCGTGAAGGCGGTGAGGATTTCGAGGAACGATCGACGCTTCATGACGACACCCTCCCCAGGTGCCTCTGAAGGTGCTTCTGCAGCGCCGTGATGAGATCTTCCACCTCGTGCCGGCACAGCAAGGTCTCCCTCATGGCGAGGCTATCGACGATCCGGAGCGTCAGGAAGCCTGGATCTTCCTCTTGGGCGGTTTGGACTTCCACCGCGCACTCGAGGAAACAGTCGATGCGAGTCGTTTGAACTTCCGTCATGACTTGCCCCGTACACCGCCGGCTTTGTCGTGCCTCGGGCGCCGCTCGTGCTTGATGTGGACCAGCACGCGGGGATGGTTCCACTTGATCATCCCGTACGGCATCGTCTCGGCGAACATCAGCAGCAGCTCGCAGAGGTCGAGGAACGCGGAGTGCCCCGAGGCCTCGAGCTGCGCGAGGATGGGCCGGAGCCGCTCCCGGTGCTCCTCCGTGAAGGCCTTTTCGCTCATGGCTGAGGCCTGTACACCGGTGGCGCCCGATCGGAGCGTCGGGCCGCCCCCAAGAACGCTCTCGATCTGGATGCGCCTCAGACGTAGGTGAAGGCGGCATGGGTCGCGAACAGCAGGAAGAAGTGAATGTCGAATTCGACGGTCGTCAGCGATGAGACGGCTGTCACTCGCAGCGTAGCGAGGTTGCCGGCGGTGACCCAATCGAAG
>Ga0079218_10000739_pt1 | contig 10535 bp, 6 predicted proteins | sample NCCompost_FD_77181 | JGI IMG/M metagenome (GOLD analysis project Ga0079218, IMG submission 77181) | Agricultural soil microbial communities from Utah to study Nitrogen management - NC Compost | ecosystem: Environmental > Terrestrial > Soil > Agricultural land | place: USA: Utah | collected... | reverse complement strand
CTCCAGCCGTAGTAGACTCCGCCCCCTCGGATGCCCCATCTGACCCGCGCGGTGGTCGTCGCGGTCGTGACGGCGCTCGGCGGCGCCCTGCTGTGGGCCGCGGAGGTGCCCATCCGGTTCACCGAGGTCGCGGCCACCGCGGGGCTGACGCTCAGGAACATCGCCGGCTCTCCCACGAAGGATTACGTCATCGATTCGACCGGGAACGGCGTCGCCTTCTTCGATTTCGACAATGACGGCGACGTGGACGTGCTGCTCACGAACGGGTCCACGCTGGCGCAGCTGGCCAAAGGCGGACACCCGATGGTCGCCCTGTATCGGAACGACGGGCGCGGCCGGTTCACGGATGTCACGAAAGCATCCGGACTCGTCCGGCTTGGATGGGCGAGCGGCGTGTGCGTCGCCGACTACGACAACGACGGCTTCGAAGACGTGTACGTCACCGCGTTCGGACCAAACGTCCTGTGGCGGAACGTTCGCGGCAAGACCTTCGCTCCGGCGGGGCAGGCCCCGGATCCCGGCTGGAGCACGGGATGCGCGTTCGGCGACTACGACCGCGACGGCTACGTGGACCTCTACGTGGCCAACTACGTCAAATTCGAGCGTGGAGCGGTTCCCGCGCGCGGGACGCCGGCGTGCCGCTTCATGAACATCGCCACGTACTGTGGTCCGCGTCCGCTCCCCGGTGAGCCGGATCGGCTGTACCGCAATGTGGGCGGCGCGAAGTTCGTGGACGTGACGGCCGCGGTGGGCGTCTCCGAACCGGGGTACTACGGCTTCGGGGTCCTCTTCACCGATCTGGATGACGACGGGTGGCCGGACATCTACGTCGCGAACGACTCGACGCCGAACCTGTTCTTCCGTAACCAGCGCAACGGCCGCTTCAAGGAAGGGGCGCTCGCGGCTGGCCTCGCCGTGACGGCCGACGGGCGCGAGCAGGCGGGGATGGGCGTCGACGCCGGCGACGTGGATGGTGACGGCCTGCTCGATCTCGTCAAGACCAACTTCTCGCAGGACTACACGTCGCTCTACCGCAACGAGGGCGGCGGACTCTTCGTCGATGCGAGCTTCCGGTCGGGACTCGCCGCCACGCTCGGTCCGTATCTCGGATGGGGCGTGGGATTCGTCGATCTCGACAACGACGGCCTGTTGGACCTCTTCATTGCGAACGGGCACGTCTATCCCGACATCGCGCGAACGGGCACGAGCTCCTACCTGCAGCGTAACCAGGTGTTCAGAAACGTCGGCCGTGGCCGGCTGCGGCACGTCACCGAGTCCGTGGGAGGTCCGCTCCTCCTCGAGAAGTCGAGTCGCGGCGCGGCGTTCGGCGACGTCGACAACGACGGTGACGCCGATGTGCTGATCTCGGTGCTGGACGATCTGCCGATGCTGCTGCGCAACGACACGACAGGGAACCACTGGATCACGATCGCGCTCGAGGGCACGAAGAGCAATCGGTCCGCGATCGGCGCCAAGGTCACGATCGAGGCCGGCGGACGCCGGCAGGTGGCCGAAGTCCGCAGCGGCGGCAGCTACCTGTCGCACAACGATCGACGGGTGCGTTTCGGGTTGGGCGACGCCACCAGCGTGGACCGGCTCTCGATTCGCTGGCCGCTTGGCTCGATCGAAGACGCGAAGCAGCTGGCGGCCGACCGCTTCTACACCGCGCGCGAAGGCGCCGGGATCAAGCCCTAGGTCACTGCGCGAATCGAGTGCGCGAGACGATCCCTTTGCTCTCTTCGATCGTCACGATGTGACCGGCCGGCACGCCCCGCAGCGTCTCGACCTTCCCTGACGGCCAGCGCACCTCGAGCACGTCGGCCTCGCTGGCGGCGCCGAGGCCGAAATGCAGGCGCAGGTCGTTCTGACTGAGATAGCTCGACCCGGCGAGCACGTCGCGCCGCTGCGTCACCGATCCGGTCGTCACCCGCACGCGCGCTCCGATGGCGTCCCGGTTCATCCCCGTGCCCACGAGCCGTATGAGGAGGCTGGCCCCGGCCGCCTCCGCGCCGCTTCGGCGCGCCAAGTCGTTGCGCAGCAGATCGGCCGTCTGGCCGTTGTTCGTGACCAGCAGGTCGAGATCGCCGTCGTTGTCGATGTCGCCGGTGGCCAGCCCGCGACCGACCTTTTCGAGCGCGAAGCCCGGGCCGGCGGTGCGGCCGACCTCGGCGAAGCGTCGCGCCGTCGTGTTCCGGAACAGCAGCTTCCGCTGCCGGTACGTCGCACCGGATCGGAACTCGGGCGCGTTGTCGAGGATGTGGCCGTTGGCGATCGCCAGCTCGAGCCGGCTGTCGTTGTCCATGTCCAGGAACGCCACGCCGAAGCCGACGAACGGCAGCGTCGCATAGCCGATCCCGCTCTCGATCGTGGACCAGGCGAATAGACCGCCCTCGAGGCCGCGGTGGAGCGAGTGCATCTGGAAGTCGAGGTTCGTGATGACGAGATCCAGCCGGCCGTCACGATCGTAGTCGCCCGCGTCGATCCCCATGCCGGCGCGCGGCTGGCCGTCGGCCGCCACGGCCACGCCGGCGGTCAGCGCCTCGTCGCGGAACCGCCACGAGCCGGCGTTGCGAAACAGGAAATTCGGCAGGCTGTCGTTGGCCACGAACACGTCCGGCAAGCCATCGTCGTTGCTGTCGACAATGAGCACACCCAGGCCGTTGCTCCGCAGCGCGCCGACCCCTGACGCCGTGCTGACGTCGGTGAACCGGCCGCCGTCGTTTCGGTAGAGCGTGTTCGGCAGCGGGTCGTAATTGAGTGGATGGCAATAGAAGCGCACGCGGCGTCGCGCGTCGCCGCAGGAGGGATTGCGGCGCCGATCGGCGTCGACGTAGTTGGTGACCCACAGGTCGAGGTCGCCGTCGCGATCGAGATCCGCGAACGCGCAGCTCGCGCTCCAGCGCGGCTCGCCCACCCCGGACGCGGCCGTCACGTCCACGAAGCGGCCATTGCCGCGATTCTGGTAGAGCACGTTGGGGCCGGCGTTGGTGATGTAGAGGTCGGAATCGCCGTCGCCGTCGTAGTCGGCGGCACACGCGCCCATCCCGTACGCCGAATGGCGGATGCCCGACGCCTCGGTCACATCGGCGAACGTCCCGTTGCCCCGGTTCCGGTACAGGCGATGCCGCGCCCGCTTCGCGACGGCCGGATCCGCCAGCGATCCGCCGTCGACCAGGAACAGGTCGATCCAGCCGTCGCCGTCGAAGTCGAAGAACAGCCCGCCGGACCCCATCGTCTCGACGAGGTGCTTCTCGGGGCTCGCGCCGTTCACGTGCTGGAAGGCGATGCCGGTCTCGCGCGTGGCGTCGACGAACTGCAGCTGCGCGTCGGCGGTTGCGATGGCTGCCGCCGCGAACGTGAGCGCGGCGGCCAGCCGCCGAATCACCGCTTCGCCTCGTCCGGTCCGGCCTGACCGGCCGTGACGCGGCGGCGCTCCTCGAGCGCCTGCCGGCTCAGACGCTCGAACCGCTCGAACTCGCGCGCGGCCTCGCGTGCCTGACCCGCGCGCGCGAGCGCGACGGCCAGTGCATAGTGCGTCTGATAGCGCTCCGCCTTCACCGCGAGGGCGCGACGCAGCGGCGCGATCGCCTCCTCCGCGCGATCCGTATCCAGGAACATCTGGCCGATGGCCGCCAGCACCTCGGCGTCGTCCGGCGTGATGAGCAGCGCGGCCACGAACTCGGCGAACGCGTCGTCGAACCGCCCGGCGGCCACCAAGGCGCCGGCGGATTCGCGGCGGAGGACTGGATCGTTGGGATTGAGCCGGACCGCGTGGTCGAACGCGTCGATCGCCGCCTCCAGATCGCCTTCCACTTGCGCGAGCCGCGCGATTCCCACGTACAGCGCGTGCCGGCCCGATAGCGTCCCCTCGAGAGCGGCAAGGTACTCGCGGCGGGCGTCCGACAGCCGGCCCTCTCGTTCCGCGGTCGCTCCGCGTGCGATCTGCGCGACGGCCGAAAACTTTGGGCTGGTGGCTGTGTCGCCTTCCCCAAGTGCGGTGCGCGCCTCATCAAGCCTGCCAGCGGCCAGATGGCGGAACACCCGAGCAAGCCTCGCCTCTGCCACGATCGGAGTCCGGGAGGAGGCGTCCGGCACCAGATCAAGAGTAAGGAAGGGCGGTGCGGGAGGGCGATGGTCGCCGGAGAGGAACCGCCCGTACGCGGCGCGGAGCGTGTCCCGTGCTCGCTCGCCGCCGGCGGCCTCGAGATCTCGCGTTCGCCGGAGCACCAGGTACGCCTTGACCGGGTTTGCCGCATCGCGGGTCCACGCCGCCTGATACGCCCGGCCCGCCTCGTCTCCATTTCCCGCCGCCTCGAGGGTCATCGCACGCAGGAGCTGGACATCCGAGGCGCCGGGCCGTAATGCGTCTGCGGCGCCAAACTGTCGGAGTGCTTCGTCGAGCCGGCCCCGGCGGCGATACATGAGCCCCAGATCGACATGACGCTGAAACGCACGTTCCAGGCCCGGCTCGTCCGGCTTCGAGTCGACCTGCGCCTGAAGGCTGGCGATCTCGCGATCCCATTCAGCCAAGGCGGCCGCCATCCGATCGCGAGCGACAAAGATGTCACCGCGCGTTGTCGCGAGGTCCCGGACGACGGCGAGGACCGCGGATTCCTGGGCGGCCTCGACCGGACGCGCGGGCCAGGCAAGCCCCGGGATCAGCGCCAGCACGGCTAGAGAGATCGCCTTCAGACACATTTGCGTTCCGATCGGCGCGATTCTACGCGATCGATTCGAGACGTCCGTGAACTGATGGGCAGAAAACGGGCTGAACTGTATTGACAGCACCGGCTGAGGGCTGTACCGTGCGTGCGCATTTGCGAATTGCGTTTCGCGATGCGAAGAGTGCGTGTCATCGCTGCGTCGAGCGAGGAGGCCGCAGCCGCAACGGAGGCCAAGAGTGAGACGAATGCTGAGAGGTCTGATCGGGATCGCCGCGATACTCCTGCTGCCGGCGGTGGCGCTGGCGCAGGAAGGGCAGATTGCGGGCACGGTGCGTGACTCGTCCGCCGGCGTCATGCCGGGAGTGACGGTGGAAGTCACGAGCACCGCCCTCATCGAAAAAGTCCGCACGACGACGACCGACACCAACGGGCAGTACCGCCTGACGAACCTGCCCGTCGGCAACTACACGGTGACGTTCACCCTCGGGGGGTTCACGACACAGCGGCACGATAACGTCCTCCTCTCGAGCGGCTTCACGGCGCCAGTGAACGCGGTCATGGGCGTCGGTGGGCTGGCCGAGTCGGTGGTGGTCAGCGGCGTGACGCCGACGGTCGACGTGCAGAACGCCAGGCAGGCGGTCAGTTTCGACGGCGACGAGATCCGTGAATTGCCAACGGCGCGCAACGTCAACAGCCTGCTCCAGCTCACGCCCGGCATCAGCAGCAACTACCGCGCGGGGCAGGGGTTCGGTGAGCCCGGCATCTGCGTGGGCGGCATCGGCGTGTTCTGCAACCCGAGCCTCAACGGCTTCAACGTCGGCGACAACGACCCGACGATTACCGGCGGAGATCGCACGACCAACCTGCAGCAGGGCCGTGTGCTGGTGGACGGCGTGGCCGTCAATGGCGGCGCGGTCCTTCCGCTCGGCGGCCTCACCAACGGCTACACGGCGGATATCGCTGCGGCACAGGAGATCAATATTCAGCTCTCGGGCGGGCTGGGCGAATCGGAAACCGGCGGCGCCTCCATCAACATCGTTCCCCGCACCGGCGGCAACAGGTTCGCCGGTGATTGGAACACCACCTATACGCGCAGCTCGTGGTTCGACCGGAACAACGATGCCTTCCAGTCGGGCTGCAGCAGCGTGCCGATTGGCGTCTGCGTGCCGGATCTGGTCCAGTCGGTGAAGTTCGACTACGACTACGGCGGCTCGTTCGGCGGCCCGATCAAGCGCGACAAGGTGTGGTTCTTCGTGCAGGGGCGCGATCAGGGCATTCAGAAGATCCCGGGCGGCGGCAGCTTCTGGCCGAACCTGAACGAAGGGAAGTACGGCTTCAACTACCAGCCGGACCGCTCGCAGCCGAACGTGGAGTACCGGAACATCTGGAAGAACATCAGCGGACGGTTCACCTACCAGGCGACGCAGAAGAACAAGTTCAACTTCTTCTGGGACGAGCAGGACTTCTGTCAGGACCCGTGCCTCGGCGTCGTCTCGGTCTTCACGTCGCCCGAGTCGTGGTGGTCGGTGGCGATCAAGCCCAACCGGCTGCGGTCGGTCAGCTGGACCAACCCGCTCACCAACCGGATCCTCCTCGAGGCCGGCCTGACGGTGAAGAGCGAGCACTACGACACCACGGGGCATCGTGAGTACCGCAACCCGGTCGAGATTCCCCGCGTCGACGAAGTGGGCGACACGGCGGGCATGATTACCGACGCTCAGGGCTTCCTCCCGCGCGTCAACCAGTCGGCCGGCAACCCCGGCTTCAACCTGACGTCCGGCTCGCTCGCCAGCGGCATCGCCGGCGGCGGCGCCGAGCAGCGGGACAACGACAGCTATCGCACGCGCGCGTCGCTCTCGTATGTGAGCGGCGGCCACCACACCAAGGTCGGGTGGGACGGCGGCTACTACATGCAGGATCAGACCAACGGGATGAACGACTCGCGTCTGTTCTACCGCTACATGAAGCCGGCGACGACCTGCGCGACGGCGGCGGCGCTCGAGACCTTCCCATGCGGCAATACCAGCCTGCAGTTCCCGTCGGATCCGTACAACCTGGCGCTGCGGCCGGTTCCGCTGAACGTGCAGTTCTTCAACGGCGTCGGCACGGTCCGCGACCGGGTGTGGTACGGCGCGCTCTACGCCCAGGATCAGTGGACGCTCCAGCGCTTCACGTTCAGCGGCGCGCTGCGCTACGACCACGCCGCGAGCCGCTATCTGTCCACCTGCGTCGGCGGCGCCAACGAGCCGTATATGCCGGTGCAGGCGGATGGCTCGAAGCAGTACTGCACGCCCGACTCCAACGGTGTCAGCTATCACGACATCACGCCGCGCTGGGGTGCGGTGTGGGACGTCTTCGGCACCGGCCGGACGTCGGTGAAGTGGAACATGGGCAAGTACAACAACCAGGCGGCCATCAGCGGCATCTACTCCAACGCCAACCCGGCACGGCGGGCGTCCAACGTGCTGCAGCGCGGCTGGAACGACCTCGACGGCGACCGGCGTGTGGACTGCGACCTGATGAACTTCACGCCGAACGGCGAGTGCGGTACGTTCAACGGCTTGGGGACGTCGGACACCGCACGCTACGGAAAAGACCCGCTCGTGCTCGATCGGGCCGGGAATCCCATCGGGCTCGACACGGTGCAGTGCGGACGCACGGAGGCCGGCGTCTTCCCGCAGGTGCAGGCCTACTGCGCCCAGTCTGGCGACAATCTGATCAGCGGCTGGGGCAAGCGTCGCTACGAGTGGCAGCTCGGGATCGGCGTGCAGCACGAGATCCTGCCGCGGCTCTCGGGCGAGGTCACCTACAACCGCCGGCTCTATCGCAACCTGACCGTGCAGGATCAGCTGGGTCTGGGCTGCGACCTGTACAACGGGGCCACGAACCACGACACGTGCGTCGACGCGATGCTGAACTACTCGAACCCGACGTACGACTTCTACACCGTGAAGGCGCCGACGGATCCGAGACTGCCGGGCGGCGGCGGCTACACGATCATCGGCAACGCCGACCAGCGGGTGGCGATCCCGCCGGCCTGTCTGAGCGGCACTACCCCGATCGCCTGCAACGCGGTGTCGTTCGACCCGACCCTCAACTACTACTGGCACGGCATCGACACCAACTTCGTGTGGCGCGGGCCGTGGGGGCTTCGCGTCAACGGCGGCACCCAGAGCGGCCACACCAGCCGTGAGCAGTGCCGCTCGATGGTGGACGCCCCGGCTGTCCGGGGCCGCGAAGGGAACGAGTATCAGTCCGCGGCTCCCGCCGGGGGGTCACAGGGATGCGCGGCGCCCACGATCTGGACGACCAGGATCAACGGCTCGGCGGCCTACGTGATTCCGAAGGCGGACGTGCTCGTCAGCACCGTGTTCCAGTCGGTGCCGGGTTCGCAGATCACCGCGGCCTTCACCTACAACAAGGCCGACATCACCTGGAACTCGGCGAGCGCGGGCCGGGCGACGGAAGCCTGCTCGACGGCGGCCGCCGGAACGGGATGTCTCGGCACAGCCCGGAACCTGACCACCGTCTCCGTCCCGCTGCTCCTCGCGAACGAGATGATGGGGGAGCGGACGACGGTGTTCGATCTGAAGCTCGCCAAGAACATCCGCTTCGCGAGCAAGCGCGTGACGGTCGGCGTCGATATCTACAACTTCTTCAACTCAGACGCGATCAACAGCTACAACGGCACGCTGACCGGCAGCTTCGTGAACGGCGTATGGACGCCGGCCACGGACAACCCGGCGACGGCCGCCAACGAGGGCAATCAGTGGCTGAACCCGACGACGCTCGTGTCGCCGCGGTTTGTCCGGATGTCCCTGCAGTTCAATTTCTAGAATCGGACCTTCACACGCCCGCGCACTCTCGTGAGTGCGCGGGCGTTTTGCTGTACCGTAGAGCGCCATGCCGCGTCCCCGCCATGCCGGCTTCTTGTCGTGGCTGCGGGCCTGCCTCGCTGCGGCCGTCGCGGCGTTCCTTGCGCAGGCGGTCCCACTCGCGCAGGACGAACCGTTTTCGTTCATCATCGCGGTGTCCGACCAGAGCGGCCGGCCGGTGCGCGATCTCACGCGGGACGAGATTGTCGTCACCGAAAACGGCGTCGAGGCCGAGATCGAGAAGATCGAGCCGTTCGTGATGCCCGTCGCCCTGACCATTGCGGTCGACAACGGTCCGCTGAGCGCGGACGCGCTCGCCCACTATCGCGCCGGGTTGACCGGCCTGGTGCGCGCGCTGCCCGGGGACATGGAGGTGACGCTCATCACGATGTCGCCGCAGCCGATGATGGTGGTGCAGCCGACAACGGATCGAATCCGCCTGCTTCGCGGCGTCAACGGATTTGCGCCGCAGGACGAGAGCCCCAGATTCACGGATACTCTGGTCGAGTTCTCGCGGCGCTATGAAACCGCCTTGAAGGAGACGCGCCGCATCGCCTCGCTCCCGATCCTGCTCATGGTGTCGACGACGGTCACCGAGGCGGTGAGCTACCAGCCCGAGGCGATCACGAGGGCGCTGCAGTTTCTCGAGCGTCGCAAGGCCAAGGTGCACGTGGTGATGCTCAACGTCAGACGGAACACCTCGGCCAGCGCCGCGATCAACGACGGCCGCCAGACGATGATCGCGATTCCGGCCACGAAGGTAACGAAGGGGCGCTTCGAGACGCTTTCGAACTCGAGCAGACTGACGACGCTCCTTCCCGAGATGGGGGCCGAGATCGCCGCGCTGCACGGCCGCCAGATCAATCAACTGTTCGTCACCGCCCGCCGCCAGTCGGGGCGTCGCGGCCCGCTGCAGAACGGGCAGATCGGCCTCACGCGCAAGGGGCTGACGGGGTCAGTCACGCTCGACGGATTGCCGTAGACCGATCAGCCGTGGGGGCCGCCTTCAGGCGGCCCGAGCCCTGAGGAGGCTGCCATGAGGCGGATGGGTTGGACCTTTTCGATGTCCAGCTTGCTCATGTGGGGATCAGTTCTCGCTGCGGCGCAGGCTCCCGCGTTCGAGGTCGCCTCCGTCCGGCAGAACACAACCGGTGACGCGAAGACGTTCGCGAGCCCAGGCCTGATGCCGAATCCATTGGGCGGAAGAGCGAGGCCCGAGCCTGGGCCGGTCGTGATGCAGAACATGTCCCTCCGGGAAATGATCGCCACGGCGTATGAGATCAGTCCGAGCTTCGCTACGCTGCTGATCGCCGGCGGACCGGCGCGGGTCCTGGACACCCGTTTCGATGTCAACGCCCGCCGGCCTGACGGAGCGTCGCCCTCGGACACGCTGCCGATGTTGCGAACGCTTCTTGCTGACCGATTCAAACTGAAGGTCCACGTCGAGAGGCGCGACCTGCCAGTCTACGCACTTGTGATTGCGCGCGAAGGCCAACTCGGTCCCGGGTTGCGGGAGTCCAAGGTCGACTGCAATGCTCCAGGCGCGCGTAAGGCAGCAGTGGACGAAAACAGCAAAGAGGTGTGCCGGATCAACGTCTACGGCTTCGGCAAGCCAGGCCCTGGCGACATGACGATCAGCGACGTCAACTCGATATCCTCCTTGCTAGCGCGAATCCAGGCATTCCTTGATCGGCCAGTCATCGACGCGACCGGGCTGACGGGGAACTTCGAATGGTCGCTGTCCTTCGCGACTCGCGTCGATTCGACAACTGCACCAATCATCTACACGGCTCTTCAGGAGCAGCTGGGGATCAGGGCCGAACGACGAACCGCGCCCTTTGATGTCGTCGTCATCGATTCCGTTGAAATGCCAACGCCGAATTGAGGTCGGTTGGCCGCGTCAAATCCCGCTGCGACCCGTGTGCGGCCGGAGGTTCTGTCGGGTCTTTCCCCGGCGTCTGATCGGAGGCTCCGACAGAAGCCTCTGGGCACGGCG
>Ga0079218_10000738_pt1 | contig 10540 bp, 8 predicted proteins | sample NCCompost_FD_77181 | JGI IMG/M metagenome (GOLD analysis project Ga0079218, IMG submission 77181) | Agricultural soil microbial communities from Utah to study Nitrogen management - NC Compost | ecosystem: Environmental > Terrestrial > Soil > Agricultural land | place: USA: Utah | collected... | reverse complement strand
GCCTGAAGTAAGGAATCTTGCGCGTCATCGTCCCGGCGGCGTTGATCCTTGTACTCACCGCCGCTTGCGAGTTTCGCAGCCCTGGCCAGCCGACGTGGGGCGACCAGTCCGTGCCGCGTTCGCGCTGGAACACGTCGCCGGTGTTCACGCCCGCGCGCACTTCGTTCGCCCAGGCGCTGCGGGAGTTCATCGGCTCCCGGCCAACCGAGGTCGCGCAGCCGTTTCCGTTTTCCCATCAGATTCACTTGAGCAACGGCGCCATCTGTACCGACTGCCATACCGCGGTCGAGCAGGGACCGCGCGCGAGTCTGCCCGGGCTCAACACTTGTATGACCTGCCATTCGCAGATCGCCACCGATCGGCCGCTGATCCAGCAGATCACCGACATGCAGAGTAAGGGGATGGATCTCAACTGGAATCGCGTCTACAGCTATCTTCCCGAGGCGCACGTGCGGTTCGAGCATGCGCCGCACATTCGCGCCAAGGTCGAATGTTCGACGTGTCATGGCAACCAGGCCGAGCAGACGGTGGCGCGCCGCGCCGTGAACATGAACATGAATTTCTGCGTCAGCTGCCACAAGGAGCGGCAGGCATCGAACGATTGCCTGACATGTCATTACTAACCATGGCACCCTACGCACGGTACGCACCCTACGCACCCTGGCTCTAATGGACCGCCGGCACTTCATCAAGCTGACCGCGATCACGGGCACCAGCGCCGCGCTGACGGCGTGCGGCAATCCCGAGAACCAGATCATTCGCTTCATTCCGGAAGACGATCTTGTTGCCGGCATCGCCACGTGGAAGCCGAGTATCTGCCCGCTGTGCAACGCCGGCTGCGGCGTGATCGCGCGTGTAATGGAAGGCGACGCCGAAGTGTTCCGTAACGGTCAAGCGGGTGTGATTCGCATGGGCCTGGCAAAGAAGCTGGAGGGTAATCCCGAGGATCCCATCAGCCAGGGCAAGCTGTGCGCACGCGGCCAGGCGGCGATCCAGGTGACGTATCACCCGGATCGCCTCGACAAGCCGAAGAAGCGTTCGGGCGAGCGGGGGAGCGGCCAGTACGTCGACATTTCGTGGGATGAAGCGATCAAAGAGTTGACGGGTCAGCTCGACGCCCTGGTGGCGGCCGACGATCAGAAGAGCCTGGCGTTGATCACCAAGCCTCGCCGCGGCAGGCGTCTCGAGCTCATCGCGCAGCTGCTCCAGCGGTACGGCGCGCCCGCGCCGGTGACGTTTGAGCTGTTCAGCGATGAAGTGCTGCGGCGTGCCAACGCGACCAGTTTCGGATCGCATCAACTGCCGACCTACGATCTCCAGAATTCCCGGTACGTGATCGTGTTCGGTGCGGATTTTCTTGGGACCTGGAATTCCGTGGTTGCCCATAGTGCCGCGTTCGGGCGCATGAAGCAGAGTACTCCAGGCCAGCGGGCGAAATATGTGCATGTCGATGCGCGGCTGTCACAAACCGCGGCGAACGCCGACGAGTTCGTCGCGATTCGACCGGGCACGGAAGGGGTGCTCGCGCTCGGGATTGCTCGGCTCGTTTCGGCGCAGCGCGCGACCGGGACCGCCGATGCCACGCTTGCGGAGTGGACGCCCGAAGAGGTCGAGAAGCGCACCGGCGTGCCGGCCGCAACGGTTGAACGTCTGGCCAAGGAATTCGCCAGTCACGCGCCGGCAGTGGCGATGATTGGCGGCGCACCGCTCGCACACACGAATGGCCTGTTCAATGCGCTGGCCGTGAATACGCTCAACCGTGTGGCCGGCAGCGTCAACCAGCCAGGCGGCATGTCATTCCTGACGCAGCCCGCGCCACTACCGTCCCGCGGCTTCAGCGAGCTCTTGCAGGGTCAACCCGCGAAAGTCCTGTTGATCGATGACGTCAATCCCGTGTTCGGTTCACCGCCGTCGTGGAAGGTTGCCGACCGACTGCAGCAGATTTCATTCATCGTCAGTTTCGGATCGTTCATCGACGAGACCAGCGCGCTTGCCGATCTGATCCTGCCTGATCATTCGTTTCTCGAGTCGTGGGTCGATGCCGCGCCGGAAAGCGGATCGGCGAAAGCCGCACCGTCGAAATTCGGTCCCGTGATGCGACCGCTCTACGACACGCGGCCCACGCCAGACGTGCTGCTCGACGTCTCGCGCAAACTGGCGAAACCCCTGACGGACTTGCCAAGCAGTTTCGAAGAGTTTCTGAACAAAGAGGTGACTTCTGCCGCGAAGCCCCAAGCCCCAAGTCCCAAGCCCCAAGCCCCAAGTCCCATCGTGTTTGCCGATCCTCGTTTCGACGGCGAGGCGTCGCAGTATCCGTATCACTTGATTCCGCACGCGTCGCAGGCGTTCTATGACGGCTCGCTCGCGCACCTGCCGTGGCTGCAGGAGCTGCCCGATCCAATGACGTCGGGCATGTGGTGCAGCTGGGTCGAGATCAACGCGAAGAAGGCAGAGGAGCTCGCCATTCACCAGGGCGACATCATCGAGGTGACGTCGACGCAGGGCAGCCTTCGCGCCCCCGCGTTCGTATCTCCGGGAATCGCACCCGACGCGATTGCGATTCCGGTCGGACAGGGCCACACCAATTTCACTCGCTACGCGACCAATCGCGGCGTCAATCCGATTGCGATTCTCGCGCCGGCCACCGTTGGCGACACCGGCGCGCTGGCGTGGGCGGCGACGCGCGTGAAGATCGCGCGCGTGAGTGGACCCGACGAAAGCCTGATCCTGTTTGGCGGCGCCACGCGCGAGCGGCCGGAATGGACGCACGGCAGAGGAGACGAGCACTGATGGCCTACCGCTGGGGGATGGTGGTCGATCTCGACAAGTGCACGGGCTGCGAGGCGTGCATGACGGCGTGCCATGCCGAAAACAACATCGCTTCCGTAGCGCCCGAACAGGCGGCGCGCGGGCGCGCCATGCATTGGATCCGCGTGGAGCGCTACTACGAAGGCGACTTTCCAGATGTTCGCGTGAAGTTCCGGCCGGTGCTGTGTCAGCAGTGCGACAACGCCCCGTGCGAAGCCGTTTGTCCGACCTACGCCAGCCATCAAAACGAAGATGGGCTGAACGCGCAGGTCTACAACCGGTGCATCGGCACGCGATATTGCGCGAACGCATGCCCCTATAACGTCCGCTTCTTCAACTTCTTCAATCCCGAGTGGCCCAAGCCGCTCCACTTGCAGCTCAACCCCGATGTCTCGGTGCGCGAAGTCGGCATTATGGAGAAGTGCACGTTCTGTGTGCAGCGCATCAAGGCCGCGAAGACGGCCGCGAAAGCTGAGAACCGCGGCATTGTCGACGGCTCCCTGCAGCCGGCGTGCGCGCAGGCATGTCCGACCACGGCGTTGGTGTTCGGCGATCTGAACGATCCGGAAAGCCGCGTCGCACGGCTGTCCCGCTCGCCTCGCGGCACGAAGCTGCTGGAAGACCTCGGCGCCGAACCGAAGATCACCTATCTGCAGCGGCAACCCTGGTATGAACCGCACACCTTTTAGGGCAAGTCGCCTCGCGGCTGCACTCGGCCGTTCCGTAGGAACGGCCGCCACCCTGTCCATGAGCACTGGGCTGAATAGGAACGATCGCCATGGACCGAACACTGAATAAAGGTCTCAACGACGATCTCGTCCGGCCGCTGTTCAACACTTCGGTATGGTTCTACGCCGTGGTGCTGGCGGCCGGCACCGTGGTCGCCTGCGGCGCGGCTGCCTGGAGCTATCAGCTCTGGAACGGCATCGGAGTCAGCGGCAAACGCTGGCCCACGTTCTGGGCGTTGTATCTCACGAACTTCGTGTTCTGGATCGGCATCAGCCATGCGGGGACGCTGATCTCGGCGATCCTGCGGCTCGTCAATGCCGGGTGGCGGCGGCCGGTGACTCGCTGCGCCGAGGTGATCACCGTCTTCGCGTTGATGATCGGCGCGATGTTCCCGATCATTCACCTCGGTCGGCCGTGGCTGGCGTTCTGGTTGTTTCCCTATCCCAACCAGCGGGAGCTGTGGCCGAACTTTCGTTCGCCGCTCGCGTGGGATTTCTTTGCGATCAACACCTACCTGACCGGCAGCGTGCTGTTTCTGTTCCTGCCGATGATTCCCGATTTCGCTCTGGTGCGCGATCGGTCCACCGGCTGGCGCCGCCGCGTGTACGGGGCGCTGTCATTGGGTTGGCGTGGGACCACCAAACAGTGGAATCGTCTTGAAACGGCGATGCAGATCATGGCCGTGGCGATCCTGCCGGTCGCGGTCTCGGTGCACACCATCGTCTCGTTCGATTTCTCGATGGCCACCGTGCCGATGTGGCACTCCACGATTTTCGGTCCCTATTTCGTGGCCGGCGCGATCTTCAGCGGCATCGCGGCATTGATCATCGCGATGGCGGCGCTGCGCAAGGCGCTTCGGCTCGAGCGGTACCTCTTGCCCTTGCACTTCGAAAATCTCGGCAAGCTGCTGTTACTGATGAGCATCTTGTGGGCCTATTTCGTTTTCAATGAGCGCCTTACCGTGTGGTACGGAAACGAGCCGCACGAGATGGCGGTGTTTTGGGCGACGCAGCGAGGCACCTATGCGCCGCTTTACTGGACGATGGTGGTCTGCAACTTCGTGGTGCCGTTCATCATTCTGGCGAATCCGAGGACGCGCACGATTCCCGGCTGCGTGATCGCGTCATTTGGTGTGGTGATTGGAATGTGGCTCGAGCGCTTCCTGATCATCGTGCCGTCGCTGACGCACAAGCAGCTGCCGTACTCCTGGGGCACCTACTGGCCGACCCCGGTGGAGCTTTACATCATGGCGGCCACATTTGCGGCCATGGTTCTCTTGTACGCACTGTTCGCGAAGTTCGTGCCGATTATCGCGATTTGGGAGCTCAAGGCCGGAGACTTCGTGCATGCGCCCGACGCCGGCGTGGGCGCGGCGGATCCGCATCGCCTCGACGCAGGCGCGTCGTCGCCGGCCAGGCCCGGAGCGGCATCGTGAAAGCGGTCTATGGCCTCTACGCCGATCCCAGTGTTGCGCAGGCGGCGGTGAACAACCTCCGATCGGCCGGCGTGGCCGACGCCGACATCACGGTGATTTCATCGGAGCCGTTCGAGCATCTCGAGTTTGGGCATCGAGACGCGAAGACCGCGATGCCGTGGATTGCGGCCACCGCTGCGCTGTTCGGGCTGCTCGCCACGTACTACCTCCTCGGCGCGTCGCAGATGTCGTGGCCGCTCAGGACCTCGGGGATGCCGATCGTGCCCTTGTGGACCAACCTGATCATCATCTTCGAGATGACGATGCTGTCGGCGATCATCGCGACCGTGATCACGCTGCTGATTACCGCCGGACTCCCGAGCCGCGGCGGAAAGCTCTATGACCCGGAAGTGTCCGACGGCTACATCCTCGTCGGTGTCGAAGACCCTTCGGATGGCGCTCGCCTCGAATCTGCTCTTGCGCTCGCCGGCGGCCGCGTCAAGAAGATCTAGTCCACGTCCGTGGATTAAACTCTTGCGTCCCATGCGGCTCGCCGGCGTCCTGTTCTTCGTTGCTTTCGTTGCGTCATCGACGCTCGCCCACGCGCAATCGGCAGAACGCAAGATCGCATCAGCGATTCGGGTCGCGAACGGATCGATTCGCGTCGACGGCCGGCTCGACGACGAAATCTGGCAGAAGGCGACGCCGATCACCGACTTCATCCAGAAAGAGCCGACCGAGGGTGCCGCGCCTACCGATCCAATGGAAGTGCGGCTCGCCTACGATGACGACGCATTGTATGTGGGCGCGCGGATGTTCAGCCGCGACGGCCGCATCCAGGCGCCACTTGGGCGCCGCGACAACACTGACCAGGCCGAGCACATTCTGGTCGCCTTCGATACGTTTCTCGATCGCCGCACCGCGGTGGTTTTCGGCGTCACCGCCGCTGGTGTGCGCATCGATCGGTACCACTCGAGCGATTCAGAAGAGTCATTTGATTCGGGTTTCGACCCGGTCTGGCGGGCGGAAACGAACATTGGCGCCGATCAGTGGACCGCGGAGCTGTGGATTCCGTTCTCGCAGCTGCGCTTCAGCCCGCGCACCGACCAAACGTGGGGCCTCAACCTGTTCCGGTTTCGCCCCACGCTCGACGAAGCTGATTACTGGATTCTGATCCCGCGGACCGTGCGCGCCTGGTCGTCGCGCTTCGGTGACGTCTCCGGCGTGTCCGGGATCGTCCCGCCCCGTCGCATTGAAGCGTTGCCGTACATCGCCGGCGGATCGACCATGAACGGCGGCCGCGATGCCGGTAATCCGTTTGACAACGGCACGAACCTGCGCGGCCGCGTCGGCGCGGACATGAAGATGGGCCTGGGCCCGAACCTCACCCTTGAAGCCGCGATCAATCCTGACTTCGGCCAGGTGGAAGCCGACCCCGCCGAAGTCAATCTGACGGGATTTGAGACGCGATTTCCCGAGAAGCGCCCGTTCTTTCTGGAAGGCGCGCAGCTGTTCAACATCGGCCATCCGAATTTCTATTATTCGCGCCGTATCGGCGCGCGGCCGATTGGTCCAGCCGACGGCGACTACGTCGACTATCCGGAGTCGAACTCGATCATGGCGGCCGCAAAGCTCACCGGACGGTTGCAGTCCAAGACCTCTCTGGGCCTGATTGCGGCGGTGACCGATAACGAGGATGCGCGCGTGGCGTCAGCGGGATCGCTCGAGCGCCGCGACGTTCCCGTGGCGCCGCACGCGTACCACTTCGTCGGCCGCATGCTGCAGGAATTTGGGCCCAATACCTCGACCGCCGGGTTCATCGTCAATTACATGCACCGCGAGTTCGAAGACGGCAGCGCCCTCGCTGATTTCTACACGCGCAATGCGCTCGCCGTGGCCGGCAACACCCTGCTCCGGTTCAATGGCGGACAGTATGAGTTTCGCGCGTCGGGCGGCGGATCGTTTCTCAACGGCAGCGAGAAGTCAGTCGAGCGCTGGCAGCGATCGAGCTCCCACTATGCTCAGCGGCCCGATCGCGACTACTCGCGACTCGATCCGACGCTGACCTCGTTGGCGGGATGGTCGGTGCAGTTGAACTTCGACAAGACCGGCGGCCGTCACTGGCTGTGGGGCGGCAACACCAAAATTGACTCCGAAAACTTCGAGGTCAATGACATGGCGCAGTTGAACGGCGCCGATGGCTGGCTCTCCAACGCCAACATCCGCTGGCGCGAAACGCAGCCCGGCAGGGTGTTCCGCGCCTACTACATCCAGCTCGATGCCAATGCGGACACGACATTGCGCGGCCTGATGCAGACGGGGCGCCTTCGCGGCACCTTCAACGTCACCTGGTTGAACTTTTGGACGTCCAGCGTCAATTTCGCGCGCGATCTCGCCACCACCAGCGTGTCGTTGACGAGGGGCGGGCCGTTGATGGCGCGCGGGCCGGGGTGGACGATGAACGCCAGCGTCGGCAACCGCGCCACGTCGCGAACGCGGTTGAGCGCACAAGGCTCGCTGCGCTCGAATGACGATGGCGCGTCGGTCAAGAGCATTACCGGGTCGTTCTCGATGCGTCCCGGACCGCGATGGTCGTTTTCGGTATCTCCGTACTACGACCGCGTGACCGAGCCGCAGCAGTACATCACCACGCTCGGCGGCGGGCGCGCGGTGACCTTCGACAACCGTTATGTGTTTGCGTTCATCGATCGCAGCACCATGTCGATGGAATACCGCCTTGGCCTGACGCTGAAGCCCGACGTCAACCTCGACGTTTATGCAGAACCCTTCGCCGCGTCGGGGCGTTACTACGATTACGGCGAGTTGCTCGCGCCCGCCAGCCGCGAGCGTCTGCAGTACGGCACCAACGGCACCGTCCTCACCGTGAATCCTGACGGTAGCCAAATCGTGAGTGCCGGCAGCTCGACATTCACGCTACGCAATCGCGACTTCAACACCCTGTCGTTTCGGAGCAACGTCGTGTTGCGCTGGGAATGGCGCACCGGCAGCACGCTTTACCTGGTCTGGCAACAGGATCGAGCGAGCACCGAAACCCTCGGTGCGCGGGTCAGCGTCGGCGATGCGTTCAGATCGTTAACGGCGCCCGGCGCCAACATTTTTCTGCTGAAGACGTCGTTCTGGATTCCGGTGAAGTAGGGATGATTGGGGTCAGACCCCGAAATCCGCCCTTTCCCAGGGATGATTAGGGACAGGTCAATTCCCTCGGAGAGCGAGAAGGTTCAATGACGCGGCCTAACTTCCAAACGGAAGGGTTTGCGATTCCAGCTATGTAAGCGGTGCGGCCCCAATCATCCCTGCGTGGGGGCGAATTTCGGGGTCTGACCCCAATCATCCCTGGTGAACAAATAACAGGACGGTCGTGTCCGGCTTTAGCCGGATCTGTGACTCGCCAGAATCTGCAGAAATGAACGGTCCTGCAGATCTGACGGCTCCAAACCGGTTTCCTGCAATTCTTCCAGCGTGATCGCGCCCGACGTCCACGCGCGGCTGAAGAAATTCACCAAGGCCTGGCCGGTCGCCGCATCATCAAACACTGCGCCGGCTTTGGCCGCCTTATCGAAGAACTTCTTGATCCGCGCTGTCGCTGCCGGCCGCGCCGACAAATAGAACGCGTACACGGCGGCGTACCGCGTCGGCAACTGACCCGGGTGCAAATCCCATCCTTGGTAGTACGCGTTGACCAGTGAGTGCGTCACATCCGTGAAGTGAGTCTTCCACGCACCGTGCACCACTGCCGCGTTCTCGCGCTGCTCGGCATCCGTGAGCGGCCGCGCCGTGCGTGGGCGATGTGGCGGGATCGGCATGACGTTGCTTCCGCCGTCGGCGATGAACACGCCCGACTGCGCCAACGCCACTTGCATCATGTGCCTGGCAAAGTCGCACGCGAGATGCCGCGGATGCTGCCACGACGCGGTGATGCCGCACAAAGCGGTGTAATCGTAGACACCGAAATGCGCGCCGCGCACGCGTCCATGGCCCGCCGCCACCAGCGCGCGGAGCGCGGAGCTGCCATCGAGCGCCAGGATTGATTGGGGGGTCTCAAACATCAACTCGAGCTGCAGGCTGTTGCGCGGCAACTTGAGCCGCCGCTCGAGCGCGGTGCATGCGCGGACCACTGCGTCAACGTGGGCCGACGTCGTCACTTTCGGTACCAAGATCGCGAAGTTGGCGGGGAGCCGTTTGCCACTCTTCATCAGCGCCGTCACGAAGAGATCGAGCGTTCGCAGGCTGCGCGCGTGCAACTCCGGCGACATGGCCTTGATGCGGATGCCGATGAACGGCGGCAACGTTCCTGCACTCATGCCCGCGGCCATTTCTTCCGCCGCCGATTGCGCGTGGCCGTCCTCTTCGGCGTCGGGGCGCGCGCCGTAACCATCTTCAAAGTCGAGACGAAGATCCTCAACCGGTTCGCGCTTCAATTTCGCGATCACGCGCGCCCGGACGGCATCGGCCAGCGAGGTCAGGCCGACGACTTTCGCAAACGCTGCCGCGGTGGGTGCGAATTCGTCGAGCGCTGCGAGCGCAGCGGCGCCTGAGGTCTGCGCATGATCGCGCCGAAACGCATCGGCGCCGCAAATCAGCGTGTGAACCGGCTGCCGCGAGATGGAGTCGCCGGGATAGGCGGCACCAAGCTTGATGTTGGCGGTACGCAATCGTGCGGTGATCGCCGACAGATCGCGCGTGGGAATCGATCGAACCATCGATTAAGTGCCTCGATAGGTGGTGAAGCCGAACGGCCCGATCAGGAGAGGCACGTGGTAATGACTTTCCCCCGCCGTCGTCTCGAAGACGACGACGACTTCCGGATAGAACGCGGTGACATGAAGCGATTCGAAGTAGCGGCGAGTCTGAAATGTGATCCGATAGACCGCCGGAACGAGCGGCGTACCTTCCGGGTGCAGCGTGCGCAGCCGGCCATCGTGATCGGTCTCGCCGCGGCCAATCGCTGTCCATTCTCCGTCGCCACCATGCTGCTCGAGGACGACGGGGATGCCGGCCGCGGGGCGGCCGCGGGCGGTGTCAAGGACGTGTATCGTGATGGCGCTCATGTTAGGTTCGTGACAGCAGACGGCCCGCCGGCGCGCCGACGAGCATCCCGTTGTCGTAAACAATCTCGCCGCGCAGCATCGTCGTCTTGACCACGCCGCGCAGCCGCGCGCCATCATACGGCGTGACGGCATGACGATGATAGAGGCGCGAGGCGTCAACCGTGAACTCGTGATCAGGATCGACGATCACGAGATCGGCGTCGTGATCGATCGCGATCGCGCCCTTGCGTCCTGTCAGCCCGGCCAACTTCGCTGGTGCGACACAGAGCCAGTGAACCAGCTGCCCAACCGGGATGTGGCGTTGGCTGGCGCCGGTCCACATGACCGGCAAGGACAACTGCAGCGACGCGATGCCTCCCCAGGCGGCGATGAAATCGCCGTCGTCGAGATGCTTCAATGCCGGCGGCGCCGGAGAGTGATCCGTCGCCACCAGATCGATCTCGCCGTCGCGTAACGCGTGCCATAAGCGCTCGCGATGATCGCGCTCGCGAATCGGCGGGGCGCATTTCCACGCCGTGGC
>Ga0079218_10000737_pt1 | contig 10540 bp, 9 predicted proteins | sample NCCompost_FD_77181 | JGI IMG/M metagenome (GOLD analysis project Ga0079218, IMG submission 77181) | Agricultural soil microbial communities from Utah to study Nitrogen management - NC Compost | ecosystem: Environmental > Terrestrial > Soil > Agricultural land | place: USA: Utah | collected... | reverse complement strand
TGGCCCGACGACTCGAGCTGCAGCACATATCGCCGCTGAATCCTTCCCACCACGTCGAACTTCTCCGCGGCCAGGGCCGTACACGTCCGGCGAACCCCCGCCAGCCGTCGCAGCGCCCAGGCACGGCGCTTGCCTGCGAAGAGGTCATGGCTCATGTCTTCCTGTCTCATCTCGATTGGTCAGGCGCGGCCAAGGGCCCGACACGGGATGCGGCGACCTTCAGCCGCAATCTCGAGGTGTCGGTTGACGGCACCACGGTGCCAATGTCGTCGGCGCCGGATTTCGGCGGGGACGCGATGCGCGCCAATCCAGAGCAGCTCTACGTGGCGGCGCTCTCAGCCTGCCACGCGCTGACGTACCTCTTTCTCGCGGCGCGCGCCGGCGTGTCCGTGACCGGCTACGTCGATGACGCGGTGGGAGAGCTGGCGATGGTCGATGGCGCCTTCCGCATGGCGAGGGTGACGTTGCGGCCGCATGTCACGCTCGAACCGGGAGCGGATATCGACCAGGCGCGCGCGCTCGTCGAGAAAGCGCACCAGCGATGCTTCATCGGCAACTCGGTATCGGCGAAGGTCGACGTCGAGCCCGTCATCCAGTGTGCGGAACAGGGGGTGCCGTCGTGATGTCCTTCGAGCGCATTCTCTGCCCGGTTGACTTCTCCGATCCGTCGAGACGGGCGCTCAACTACGCGGTTGCGCTGAGTGCGTGGTACAGCGCGCCGCTCACGGTCCTTCATGCCGCTGTGAACGTCCCGGTCTTCGAAGTCGCCGCGCCGTTCGGTCCGCTCGGTACACCGCCAGTGATGCTGAAGGACCCCGATGTCGAGCAGGAGCGAGCGGCGCTGCGACGATTCATCGGCTCGGCAGCCGGCAGGCCGTCGGTCGAACTCGTCGTGGAGACGGCCGACACGTGTCCGGAGATCCTGCGCCAGGCTATCGATCGCAAAATCGATCTCATCGTCATGGGCACGCACGGGCGCTCGGGTCTGCGCCACGTGTTCCTTGGATCGGTCGCCGAGAAGATCATCCGGAACGCCTCCTGCCCGATCCTCGTGGTTCCGCCGCATGCGGCCGAGGTCGAGGGCGTTGGCGCGGCGATCTTCAAGCGCATCGTCTATGCCACCGACTTCTCGAGGTCCTCGGCAGCGGCGCTGAACCATGCGCTGGCGCTCGCGCAGGAGGCCGACGCGCGGCTCACGCTGCTGCATGCCATAGAGTTCCCGCAGGCGCTGCACGATATCGCGTTGCCGCGGGGCGCCGAGGTCGATCGGCTTCACGCCGCAGCGGAAGCCGAGTATCTGCGGCGCCTGCGCGCGCTCGTGCCGGCGCAGGCGCGGATGTTCTGCAATGTCGCAACGAGAGTCAGTGAGGGCAAGCCTGCCCGCGCGATTCTGGCAGTGGCCGCCGACGAGCATGCGGATCTCATTGTGATGGGAGTGCAGGGACGCGGGGCGATGGACGTATTCGTCTTCGGGTCGAACGCCCACACGGTCATTCGAGAGGCACCCTGCCCGATCCTGGTCGTGCCGACGCCGCGCCCCATATAGGCGCGGCCGTCGGTACTTTCAACAGAGGTCGTCCGTCATCGCCCGTGATCTTCGCGGCAACTGGTCCCCGTTGCCTGACGTCAAAGCCTCACTGCGGCCGCCACGAGTCGTCCGGCCGCATAGGCAGCTCCGGCCACCACGGCACCGAGGGCCAGATTCTCGAGCCCGGTCAGCCACCAACGGTCCCTGGTGACCAACGCACGGGCGGCGCCGAGCAGATACAGGGCACTGAAGGTCGCCGCTGTCGACACGAGCAGCCGGTCGCTCCCCAGTGATGGCATGACATACGGCACGAGAGGAACAGCACCGGCGACGACGAACGCCAGGAGAGTGGCGAGGCCATGCTTCCAGGGATGCCGTTCGAGCTCCGGCAGCCCGTCGGCTTCGCGGGCCCGCTCGTCAGCGCGGATCGCCAGGAAATTGCCGACTCCCATCGAGACGCCATCAGCCGCCAGGTTGGCGGCGCCGACCACCAGCACCGCCACTTGCGAGAGTTGTCCGCCGGCCACGCCGCTCACGACCGCGAACGTGGTGATGATGCCGTCGTTGGCGCCATACACCAGATCGCGAATGTAGTGGCGTGCGGTCGCAGTCGCGCCACGAGGCTCGACATGGAGCGACGCCGGTCTCATACAGACTCCTCGGGCACGCAGTGCATGAGCACCGGCACCTGAGTCATTCCCAGAACGCGATACGCCGTCGCCCCCGGCACGCCGCGGCGGCTGCCGCGCGCGTGGCGGCCAAGAACCAGAATGGGATGTTCGCCCTGCTGGGGCGCTGCGGCGTGCGCGATGTGCTCGGCAACCGAACCGGTTTCGATGCGCAGTGGAATCGGTGTGGGCGTCTTCAAGCCGGCGAGCGCTGTCTCGATCTCTTTCCGGTTGTGCGACACGGCCAGGTCCATTGCCGCCTGCGCGTGCCCGCTCCAGCGGTCCAGCACGGTCAGCTGTTCGACGACGTGAATGGCGCCGACCGGTGTGTGTAGTGTCCTGGCGAGCTGGCTTGCCGCAGCGGCGGCAGCCAGCCCGGGACCTGTGCATTCAACCGCCACCAGAACAGGTCCGACGCCCGACAGATCCCGGGTCCTCGGCTGCGGAGCCGTCCACGTATCGGGGATCACGAACACCGGCACAGCCGACTGCTGCAGGACGCCCTGCGTCGTCGACCCGAACAGGATGCGAGCCGCGCCTGACATTCCGTGCATACCGAGCACGATGACATCGACTCCCTCACGCGTGGCCAGATCGCAGATGGTGACCGTGCCGCGACCCGTGACGACGTGATGGTGCAGACGTGACCGTTCGACCGCAACCCCTGCCGCGGTGAAGCGGCCGAGCTCGTCGCGCGTCTCATGAACCAGGTCGATGCCCTCGGACTGCGCCGCGGCCGCCAGCAGCGGATCCTGCGCATGCAGAACGTGCAGGGTGGCGCCGTGCTGATTCGCGAGTCGTGCCGCGAACTCGAGCGCCACGCGGGACGGCTCGGAGAAATCAACGGCGGCGAGAATCGAACGAACGGGCATCATGCCGACCTGTATATCAGGTCTTGTGCCACGATCCTGCGGCCCGATTGTTGCTCTGGAAGGAGGAAACGGCGTTTAACCAGGGTTTCTTCGCGGAAATTTTCCCAGCCACGGGGAATTTCCCATACAGGGCATCATGACCAAAGCGACGCTACTCATCGTCGATGACGAGGAACTAATCCGCTGGTCTCTGCGCGAACGGCTGGTCTCGGAAGGACACACCGTCGTTGAGGCCGGAACAGCGACTGGAGCGCTGGAGCAGATTGCGGGCGCTGACCTCGTGCTCCTCGACTACCGGCTGCCCGACGGCGACGGGCTCACCCTGCTCCGGCGGATCAAGGAGATGGCGCCAGACACGCCGGTGATTCTCATGACCGCCTACTCGACGGTCGAGAACGCCGTCGAGGCGATGAAATACGGCGCCTATCACTATCTGAACAAGCCCTTCAATCTCGACGAAGTCGCGGTCACGGTGGAGAAGGCGCTCGAGACCAGCCGTCTGCGACGCGAGGTGCGCGCCTACCGTACCAGCCAGAGCCGCGAGTACAGCTTCGACGCCATCGTCGGCCGCGCCTCGACCATGATCGCCGCGAAGGCGTTGATGGCTCGCGTGGCCGCGAGCCCGGCCTCGACTGTGTTGTTGACCGGCGAGACCGGCACCGGCAAAGACCTCGCCGCGAAGGCGATTCATTATCACAGCGATCGCGCCGCGAAGCCCTTCGTGAACATCACGTGCTCGGCGCTGCCTGAACAGCTGCTCGAGAGCGAGCTGTTCGGCCACGAACGGGGGGCATTCACCGATGCGCGCCAGCAGAAGCGCGGTCTGTTCGAGACCGCCGATGGCGGAACAGTGTTTCTCGACGAGATCGGAGAGATGACGCCCGCCCTGCAGTCGAAGCTCCTGCGCTTTCTCGAAGAGAAGTCTTTCAAGCGGGTGGGCGGGCTGTCAGATGTGCGTGTCGACGTTCGTGTGATTGCGGCGACCAACCGGAACCTCGAGGATGAGGTGAAGGCAGGCCGGTTCCGCGAGGATCTCTTCTATCGACTCCAGGTGATGCCCATTCAGTTGCCGCCGGTCCGCGAGCGTCGGGGTGACGTGGTGCTCCTGGCCGAGTGGTACATCGACCGCTACAACCGCGAGTTCCGCAAACGCGTACGCGGGCTCACTCCCGACGCGGTGGCCGTTCTCGAACAGCATCGCTGGCCAGGCAATGTTCGAGAGCTTCGCAACGCCATCGAGCGCGCGATGCTGCTCACGGACAGGGACCTGCTCGCGCCTGAGGATTTCAGCACCCTGTCGCGCACCACGTCGAATGCGACGTTCCGTCTGCCGCCCGAGGGCGTGAACCTCGAGGAGGTCGAACGGCAGTTGCTGGTGCAGGCGCTCGATCGCGCCCACGGAAACCAGACGCATGCCGGAGCCATGCTCGGGATCAATCGAGATCAAGTACGGTATCGCATCGAGAAGTTCGGTCTGGCGCGGCCGTATGGGGAGCGTCACGCGCCGATCGCCGTCGAGAACAACCTGCCGGCATCGGCCTGATGCCGGTCAACCGGCGCTGCCGGTGTGGTGCGTCGGCTGAATTGGCACGGTCAGTGTCACCACGGTGCCCCCGCTCGGCGGACAATCGAGATGGAGCGAGCCGCCGTGCAACTCCGCCGTGCGCGTGGCAATCGCGAGGCCGAGCCCGCCGCCTCGCGCTTTCGTCGTGAAGAACGGATCCAGCACCCGCGTGCGAATGGCTGCCGGAATCCCGGGACCGTTGTCCCGGACTTCAATCATCGCCGACGCATCGGACAGCGTGGTCCCGACCACAATCCGTCCACCAGTGCCGGCGAGCGCCTGGGCAGCGTTGAGCAACAGATTCAAGACCGTGGCGCGAATCAGCTCGCGGTCGCCAGTCAGTGAGCCGCCATTGCCGTTCAACGCAATCTCGACGTTCGCGCCGACCGGGTCACGGCGAACGAGCGAAATCGCCTCTTCGATCAGATGCTGGAGGTCGAGGCGCTCGAACCGCGGCGCCCGTGGACGCGCGAACACCATCAGGTCGTTGATCAGGTCGCCGAGGGAGTCGATGCGCGCGACGATATCCCGCATCACTGCGACGTCTTCGGCGGCCTCGCGCCGCGACATGAGGATCTGGATCGCGCCCTTGATCCCGGCCAGCGGGTTGCGGACTTCGTGGGCGACAATCGCCGCCATCTCGCCAACCTGCGCGAGCGCCGCCTGTTTCACCAGCTGTTCCTCGGCCGCCTTCCGCGCGGTGATGTCGGATCGAATCGCGATGTACTGATAGGGCTTCCCGCGGTCGTCGATGAATGGGACGATGGTCGTGTCCACCCAGTAGACGTGCCCGTCCTTCGCGCGGTTGCGCAGCTCGCCGTGCCAGACGCGCCCCTGTGCGATCGTCCGCCACAAGTCGCGGATGAACTCCTCCGGGTGATACCCGGAGTTGATGATCCGGTGATCCTGGCCGATCAACTCCTCTTGCGAGTACCCGGAGATCTCGCAGAACTTCTCGTTGACGTACGTGATCCGGCCGGAGACATCCGTAATCGCAACGATCGCCGCGTGATCGAGCGCCCGCTTGAGATCGGCCAGCTGTTTCGTGTCGCTGAAAGTCATCATTCTTCGCCGGATATACTGCACAGATGGCCAATGCCACGCTGTTGATTGTCGACGACGAAGCGCTGCTCCGCTGGTCGTTGAAGCAACGCCTGGAGCAGGAAGGCTACGACATTCTCGAAGCCGACACCGCCGCCGGAGCCATTGAGCAGGCTGCGGCCGGGGTCGATTTGATTCTGCTCGATTTCAAGCTGCCTGACGACAATGGGTTGAGCGTGCTCAAACGCGTCAAGGAGCGGTGGCCGGAGACAATCGTCATCCTCATGACGGCGTTCTCGACGATCGAGAACGCCGTCGAGGCGATGAAGCATGGGGCGTACCACTACATCAACAAACCGTTCAACCTCGACGAAGTGGTGATGCTCGTCGAAAAGGGACTCGAGACCAGTCACCTTCGCCGGGAGGTCCGCGCGCTGCGGACGACGCAAGGCCGGGAGTATGGATTCGACGCGATCATCGGCTCGTCTCCCGCGATGCAGCAGGTCAAGTCGCTGCTGGCCCGCGTAGCCGCGAGCCCGGCCTCGACGGTGCTGCTGACCGGAGAAACCGGGACCGGCAAGGACCTCGCAGCCAAAGCCGTTCACTACAACAGCGACCGCGCGACCCGCGCGTTCGTCAACATCACCTGTTCGGCGCTGCCCGAGCAGCTGCTCGAGAGCGAGTTGTTCGGCCACGAGCGTGGCGCCTTCACCGATGCCCGGCAACAGAAGCGCGGGCTGTTCGAGACAGCCGATGGCGGCACGATCTTTCTCGACGAGATCGGCGAGATGACGCCCACGCTCCAGGCCAAGCTGCTGCGCTTCCTCGAAGAGAAAGCATTCAAACGAGTCGGTGGCCTTGCCGACGTCCGCGTGGATGTACGGGTCGTGGCCGCCACCAATCGCGACCTTGAGGACGAGGTCAAGTCCGGCAAGTTCCGGGAGGACCTGTTCTATCGGCTTCAGGTCATGCCGATTCGGCTTCCACCCCTGCGCGAGCGTCGGGGAGATGTCCCGCTGCTCGCCAACTACTACATCGACCGGTTCAACCGGGAGTTCAAGAAGCGTGTCCGCGGACTCTCGCCGAAAGCAACCGCCTTGCTCGAGCAGTATCAATGGCCCGGCAACGTTCGCGAGCTGCGAAACGCCATCGAGCGCGCCATGCTGCTCATCGATCGGGAGACGCTCGAGCCCGGCGACTTCACGACGCTGACTCGGAGCGTCGAGCCCACGCAGTTCCGGCTGCCACCCGAGGGAGTGAATCTTGACGATGTCGAGCGGCAGCTGTTGACGCAGGCGCTCGAACGCGCGGGCGGAAGCCAGAGCCGCGCCGCACAACTGCTGGGCATCAACCGCGACCAGGTGCGCTATCGCATCGAGAAGTTCGGCATGAAGCAATAACACCGTCGCACGCCGTGTCGCCTAAGCGACGCAAGCCGTGCCCGCCAGCACCGGCTTCCGTGTGCCGGCCAATGCGGCACTACGAACCGTCAACACCGGACAGGCGGCAGTGCGCACCACGTGCTCGGCGACGCTGCCGAGGAGCAGATGGGCCACTCCGCGGCGGCCATGTGTGCCCATCACGATCAGATCCATGCCGTTCTCGTCGGCGAACTCGACGATCTGCCGTGCCGTGAGCCCCATCACGATGGCGTAGGTTCCGGCGAAGCGTTCCTCTTCTCCGGGAGTCAGTCGTTTCCGCAGGCACTCACGGGCCTCCTCGCGCGCGCGCTCCCGGAGCGTTGGAGGCAGCGCGGCGCAGCCGTCGGGTGCATTCGCGGCCACCGCGTACGGATCCGAGAACACATGAAGCAGGTGCAGCGATGCGCCGAGTTGGCCAGCGAGCGTCTTCGCATGCTCGAGTGCCGCGTCCGCTGTTTCGCTGAAGTCCGTCGGCACCAGAATCTTGATTGCGGGAGCCATCATCGGCCTCCTGTTAGCGGGCGCGGTTACGGGCGCCGCCGCCTCCCAGAGCACGTGTTGTGCCACGCAGATTGTTTGAGAAATGCGCGATGGTGAGCCGGAGGTGAATCAACGCCGCGGGAGATTTTCCTGCGGCGCCGGAAATTCTCCGCGCTCGATCTTGGCGCCGGCGGCAGGTTGGGAATATTTCGCGGCGCGCGGAAAAACCCCGGGCCAAGGCCGGCCCCGGAGTGCAGAGTTCGCGGGATTTCCTCGACAAATCGTCGATGTCCGGGTCGGCATGCCTGTTGCCCTTCTCGAGGTCGTTCCGCCACGACATCAAACGAGAGGAATCGCCATGGCACTCCGCCACTTCGCACGTCTCGCTCTTGCCCTCATCGCCGCAACCGGCCTCTATCTGGGCGCCTCCGCCGCGGTGGGCGCGCAGGAGGATTCGTCCTCATCGCTCACCGTCGCCTCCGGCCGCGTGGCACTGGCGGGCACCTCGAACATTCACCCCTATACGGCCTCGACGACCGCTATCCGCGTCACCCGCGTGTTGATCGGCAGCGGTCTGACTGGCCCGGGATTCTGGGACGGAATCGTCTCGCCCGGTGCGGTCGAGGCATTCGACATCGCCATTCCCGCGGCGACGCTCGCATCGCCGAAGGGCGATATCGACAAGAACATGCACAAGGCACTGAAGGTCACCGAGCATCCGGACATCGTCTTCCGTCTGCGCCGGATCGAGCCTCGGCAGAACGCGCCAGGGCTCCGCGGTATCGGCACGCTGTTGATCGCCGGCGTCGAACGAGAGATCGCGCTCGAGCTCACGACCGAGCGCAAGGACGCATCGCTCATCGTGCGCGGGCAGTTGCCGCTGCTGATGACCGACTACGGCGTCAAGCCGCCGACCGCCATGCTCGGCATGCTGAAGACAGATCCGAAAGTCACGGTCACCTTCGAAGTCGTTCTTGCGACGCCGAAGACGTAGGCCGACGCACCGACATATTCATCAACGATTGCATTTTTACGAGAGGACACGATCATGACCCGCACACTTCGCACTGCAACCGCGCTGATCGCGCTGCTGGCGCTGGCTGCGCCCGCGGCTGCGCAGCAGACCACCGAGGCGGCGACAGGCTCGACTGAGCGGGCCGCGGGGGCCGCGCCGACGGCGGAGGAGGAAGCCGCGGCGGCTGCCGAATCATCGTGGAAGAAGGGGCGCGCGATCACCATTCAGTACTATCGCGCGCTCGACAAACGCGGCATCAACGTGTTCGAGACGACCAAGGTGCCCGGCGTCGAGTTCACGGGATTCAAGCTCGATTTCGGAGCCGCGTTCACGTCGCAGGTGCAGAACCTTTCGCACCGCAACACCGCGGCGCCGAATGTCGTCAACGGCGTCAACGCGAATCAGCTCGCGGATATCGGCTTCGGGTTCAACAACTCCACGGCCAATCTGGCGCTGAATGCGCAGCTCGCCCCCGGCATGCGCGTCGCGCTGACCAGCTATCTGTCCTCGCGCCATCACAACGAGACGTGGGTGAAGGACGGGTACATCCAGATCGATCAGTCGCCGATCGACCTCGTGCCGCTGAAGATGCTGTTCGAGATCGTCACGGTCAAAGTCGGCCACATGGAAATCAACTACGGTGACGCCCACTTCCGCCGCAGCGACAACGGGAACGCGATGTACAACCCGTTCGTCGGCAACTACATCCTCGACGCGTTCACGACCGAAATCGGCGGCGAGGTCTACCTCAAGACGGCGGGTCTCGTCGCGATGGGCGCGATCACCGGCGGCGAAATCCGCGGCACGGTGCTGACCCCGGGCCAGCGCGGACCGACGATCATTGGCAAGCTGGGCATCGATCGCCAGGTCAAGAAGGATCTCCGCGTGCGCCTGACCGGCTCGATGTACAAGGCGGACAAGGCGATGAGCAGCACGCTCTACGGCGGCGACCGCGCCGGGTCGCGCTACTACTACGTCGTGGAAAATACCGCCGCGACCGAGACCGCACAGAAGGACTCCGGACTGATCAACCCGGGCTTCAAGAACAAGGTCACCGCGTTCCAGATGAACCCGTTCGTGAAGTTCCGCGGTCTGGAGTTCTTTGGCGTCGTCGAGCGTGCCGAAGGCAAGGCGACGACGGAAATCACGGAACGGCTGTGGAAGCAGTACGCGGCCGACCTGGTGTATCGCTTCCTGCCTGACGAGACGCTGTTCGTGGGCGCGCGCTACAACCGCGCACACGGCGAGCTCGCCGGCATCACCGGTGACGTGGGTGCCAATCGCTGGCAGCTGGGTGGCGGGTGGTTCCTCACACCGAATGTGCTGGCCAAGGTCGAGTATGTCAACCAGAAGTTCTTCGGGTATCCCGTGACGAACATCAAGAATGGTGGAAAGTTCAACGGCATGATGCTCGAAGGCGTCGTGGCGTTCTGACGTGTGAAGGGTGGACCACGTGAAGATGTTCTCTCGCCACACTCGTCACTCAGCCGCACCTGGTGGGCGCCGCAGCGCCCGCCAGGTGTTCGTGTTCGTGGCGTTGATGCTGTGTGCCGCGACGCGACTGCCCTCCGACGCGGCCGATACGCAGGTGGGCGTACGGGAGGAGAACGGCGCCTACGTGGTGGCTGCCACGTTCGATGTGTCGCACCCGGCATCGACCGTCGTCGCTGTCCTGACCGACTACGGACAGATCCCGCGGTTCATGCCGGACGTGCATACGAGCCGCGTCCTCGAGCGGAGTGATGGCCTGACCGTTGTCGAGCAGGAGGCTGTCGCGAAGCTGATGATGTTCTCGAAGCGCATCCATCTCGTGCTCGAGGTCCATCAGCAGGCGGGGGAGATCCGTTTTCGCGATCGATGCGGCAAGAGCTTCTCGCGCTACGAAGGCGTGTGGACCATTACCGAGAGCGGCACCGGCCGGACGACCGTTGCGTATCGGCTCACCGCAACC
>Ga0079218_10000735_pt1 | contig 10544 bp, 7 predicted proteins | sample NCCompost_FD_77181 | JGI IMG/M metagenome (GOLD analysis project Ga0079218, IMG submission 77181) | Agricultural soil microbial communities from Utah to study Nitrogen management - NC Compost | ecosystem: Environmental > Terrestrial > Soil > Agricultural land | place: USA: Utah | collected... | reverse complement strand
CTTGAGCGCTTCGAGGCCGGGGCGCGTCGCTAGGGTGGGAGCGCCGTCGCTGTGCGCTTGGACCAGCTTTTCGATCGCCGCCTTCTGACTGCCCGCGATCGCGAACCAGGTGGTGTTGCCGTCGGGCGCGAGAACCAGCGACAGCGTGACGGGGACCGGCTTCGGCTTGCCCTTCGCCGGCGCTGCAGATGCGGGCTCGTCGATGTCGAGGATCTTCCGTGCAAGCTTCGGCGGCAGCTCGATGGTGTACGCCGTTCCTGCCGCGGCGAAGGTCGGTACGCGCGCCGGCGCCGACTTCGCCTTCGGGAACAGGTCCTTGTCCATCCTGTGCTTGTCGGCGAGCCACTTACCGAACTCTTTGTCGTTCATCGCCAGCACCAGATCGCCGAACAGCTTGGTCAGCGCGTCGATCCGCACTTCCATCGCTCCGACGTGCCAGCCCACCTGTGCGAGGAAGCGCTCGCCGGACGGCGCATCCTTCTTCACGGGCGTCGCGCCCGAGGCATACGCCGAGAGCCCGTAGAGCTGCGGCAGGGAGAGCGCCGCTGATTTCACGCGCTCTCGAAACTTCACCCCCAGCTTCTCGCGCGACAAGAACGCATCGAGCAGCTCGGCGAGCGGCGGGATCATCTTTCCGAGGCGCTCCTTGTCACCCGGAACGCCGTAAGCCCCTGCGTGCGCTTCGGCAGGCAGGCGGAAGAACAGCGCGGGCGCCGGGGCCGCGCGCTTCGAGACGTCGCGCACCATCTGGCCGACGGTCGAGGCGTTGCCCTCGAGGCTGAGCCCGTAGTCGATGTCCAACACCTGCGCCTTGGTGTCGAGCGTCGCGCCGAGCGTCAGGCGGTCCGCCTCTTTCGCGATCAGCATCAGCTCGTCGGCGAGCTCGTAGACGATCTCCGACAGCGCGCGATCGAGCCGCGCGTCGTCGGCACCGATCTGACGCAGCAGAAGCCCCGACAGGATGCGCAGCGAGCCGATCTCGTCGTGGTAGCGCTTCTCGATCGGGCGCAGCCGGAAATCGAGCAAGAAGTCGCGCTCCGTCAGGCGCTCGTTCGGCAGCCCGCGTGTCGCGTACGGCAGCAGCGCCTCGACGTCGCCCCAGTCTTCGCCGCACACGAGCCGCGCCGGACTCGGACCGAGCGACGCGGCGATCGCGCAGGTCGCCTTCTGGATCTCGACGCGGTACACGCCGGGCGCCACGCGCGTCGGACGCCCGCCCTGCGACTCGACGAACGAGCGCGCCGAGTCGAGCCCCGTGAGCCCGAGCGACACGACGATCAGCGGCGGCGCCGTCTTGCTGGTCGCCGTGCGATCGAGCATGGCCGCTGCCTCGAGCGGCGCGTTCCAGTCGACGAGCGCCTCCGCCTCGCGCATGTCCGAGGGCAGCAGCATCCGGAGCGCGAGCGGCAGACCGGTCCAGCTCGCGAGCGTCTCGACGAACTCGCGCGGGCGCTTCACGCGCCCGACCGCGACGAGCTCGGCCGGCGCAGCGACCGGCGACAGATCCGGCGCAGCCTCCGCCGCAGGAGCGGTCCCTGCGGGCTTGACGGCCACCGGAGCAGGCGCCGGCTTCGAGGCACACGACACAGAACCCAGCAGGAAACCAAGCCACACGACCCGACGAAACGACATGGCCACGGACTCTACTCAAGTCCGTGGCCATGGTCACCGGTCGTCGCCGGTCGCCGGTCGTCACCGGTCGTTCGGGTCGTCGGTCGTCACCGGTCGTTCGGATCGTGGTCGGGACCAGAACTGCCCGCCACGCTCCCGTCTTGCCCGGAGCAGATCCCGATCACCCCGAGCGGCGCACTCCAGGAACAAAACCCGGCGAGGCCGGGCGGGCCTGCTCTCAGGAAACGAAGGTCGCGAGGCGTCACCTGCTACCGAACCCTAATTGCTCTCCTCGAACTCGGCGTCGATCACGTCGCCCTTCTTGCCGTCGGCCTTGCCTTCGCCCTCGCCGGCCGGCGCTGCGCCAGGAGCCGCGCCCTGTGCGCCACTCGTCTCGTAGAGCTTCGCGGCCATGGCGTGGGCTTCCTTCTCGAGCCGCGTGGAGACGTCCTGCACCTTCTCGTCGTCCTGCTTCTCGATCGCCTCGCGGCCTTCCTTGATCAGACCCTCGATGGCGCCCAGGTTGACGCCGGCGAGCTTGTCCTTGTTGTCGGCGATCTGGCGCTCGAGCGTGTAGCAGAGGTTGTCGAGCTTGTTCCGGCGCTCGATCTCGTCGCGGCGCTTCTTGTCCTCGGCTTCGTGCGCGGCCGCATCCTTGACCATGCGGTCGATGTCGTCCTTGTTGATGCCGCTCGAAGCCGTGATCGTGATCCGCTGGTCCTTGCCCGTCGCGAGGTCCTTGGCGGTCACGGCCAGGATGCCGTTGGCGTCGATGTCGAAGGTGACTTCGACCTTCGGCACGCCGCGCGGCGCCGGGGGCAACCCCTCCAGGTGGAACTTGCCGAGGGTCCGGTTGTACCGGGCTTCGGCGCGCTCGCCCTGGAGCACGTGGATCTCGACGCTGGTCTGGCTATCGCTCGCCGTGGAGTAGATCTCCTTCTTCTGCGTCGGGATCGTGGTGTTGCGGGCAATCATCACCGTCATCACGCCGCCGAGAGTCTCGACACCCAGGGACAGCGGGGTGACGTCGAGCAACACGACGTCCTGGACGTCGCCGGAGAGCACGCCGCCCTGTACGGCTGCGCCGATCGCTACGACCTCGTCGGGATTCACGCCGCGATGAGGCTCCTTGCCGAAGTACTTCTGGACCGTCTCCTGCACGAGCGGAATGCGGGTCGAGCCGCCGACCAGCACCACTTCGTTGATGTCGCCGGGGCGCTTCTTCGCGTCGTCGAGCGCGCGACGCACGGGCTCCATGGTGCGATCCACGAGCGGGCGGATCATCTGCTCGAGCTTGGAGCGCGTGAGCTGCTTCTGGAGATGCTTCGGACCGCTCGCGTCCGCCGTGAGGAACGGCAGGTTGATGGTCGTCTCCTGCTTGTTGGAGAGCTCGATCTTCGCGGTCTCCGCGGCGTCCTTCAGACGCTGAATCACCATCTTGTCCTTGGTGACGTCGATGCCCGTGTCCTTGCGGAACTCGGCAGCGAGCCACTCCATCACGAGGTGATCGATGTCGTCGCCACCCAGGTGCGTGTCGCCGTTGGTCGAGATCACCTGGACGACGTTGTCGCCGACCTCGAGGATCGAGATGTCGAAGGTACCACCGCCGAAGTCGTAGACCGCGATGACCTCGTTGGCCTTCTTATCGAGGCCGTAAGCGAGGGCGGCGGCCGTCGGCTCGTTGATGATGCGGCGCACCTCGAGACCGGCGATCTTGCCGGCGTCCTTGGTGGCCTGCCGCTGCGAGTCGTTGAAGTACGCGGGCACGGTGATCACCGCTTCGGTGACCTTCTCGCCGAGGTAGTCCTCGGCCGCCTTCTTCAACTTCTGCAAGACCTTGGCGCTGATCTCGGGCGGGGCCATCTGCTTGCCGCGCGCTTCGATGGCGACGTCGCCGTTCTTGCCCTTCGTCACCTTGTAGGGCACGCGATCGGTTTCGCCCTGCACCTCCTCGAAGCGCCGGCCGATGAAGCGCTTGGCCGAGTACACCGTGTTCTCCGGATTCGTCACGGCCTGGCGCTTCGCGATCTGGCCAACCAGCACCTCGCCCTTGTCGTCCCATGCGACGACCGACGGCGTCAGCCGAGAGCCTTCCTCGTTGACGATGACTTTGGGTTCGCGGCCCTCCATCACGCAGACGACGCTGTTGGTCGTGCCCAAATCGATTCCGATGATTCTGCCCATTGTCTGCTCCTCGAATTCGCCGGCCCTTTTCCGGAGCGCCGCGCGATGTCACCGCCGACCGAAACGGCGGCCGGACCCGGTAACGGGCCGCAACATAACCACGTCGATCCGTGGGTCAACACGTGGCAGCGCCCGAGCCCTTCATCCGATAGCCGCCGGGCCCGGGCCCCGCCAGGGCCGGGTCTTGGTGCGCCCGCCGGGCCGCGCCGGTTTCCGCTCCCTACCCCGAGGAATCCTGTTGACTCCTACGACCACGAGGCTACTTTCCCGGCCCCCACTCCCCGGGGCCGTAGCTCAGCTGGGAGAGCGCTGCGTTCGCAATGCAGAGGTCAGGGGTTCGATCCCCCTCGGCTCCACTTACTTCCCGCCCGTTTAGTTTCGTTCCCGCCCGCCCCCACCGGAGTCCTCCTCGGGGGCTCGTCGCCCCCGCGCCCCCAACGCGACTCGCGGAGCTCGTCGCGCGGCTCGCCCGTGGCGAGCCGGGTTCGGGTCTTGGCGTAGTGGCCGCAGGGAGGCAGACGCTTCGCCTGGGATACGAGCGGCTTCGCTTCGCTCGCCTGGGGCGATGGGCGGCTTCGCTTCGCTCGCCGCGGCTTAGCGACGGCGGCGGCGAACGAACGCCAGAGCGGCCAGCGCCAGAAGCGACTCCGCGCCGCGGCTCGGGGTCGTCGGCTCGCCGATCGAGCAGCTCGCCTTCGAAGTGCTGTCGGAGTCGTCGTCCTGCGCCGTGGGGTCGGGCTCACCCGTGGGGATGGGGCTCGGCGCGCGGCGTTCCAGGCACACCGAGGCGGCGCTCGAGCCGGAACCGATTTCGACACACGAGAGGCCCGAGCCGCAGTCGGAGCTCTTCGAACATTTCTCGACGCAGTACGGGTCGTCGCTGTCGTTCGGCTGGTAGCAGCCAAAGCCGGACAGGCACTCGTTGCCGGCGCTGCACGGTTCGCCCTGTCCGCCCAGATCCGGGGGCGGCGGGGTGGTTGGGGCGGGCGTCGGGGTCGGTGCCGGAGTCGGCGTGGGAGCGGGGGTTGGCGTCGGGGCGGGCGTCGGCGCCGGCTCGGGGGTCGTCTCTGGGTCGCTCTTGCCGGAGAGGGCCCAAAACGGCGCGTCGTAGCCGCCAGCTTCGGCGGCAGCGAGTGCCACGCTCTGGATCAGGCCACTCCAGGCGCTGACCGAACCGTAGACGGGGCCGGTGCAATCCTCGCCTCCACGAGAGACGACGCCGACCACCTTGCCCGCGGCGTCGAGCGCGGGGCCGCCCGAGTCGCCCTCGCACACGCCTGAGCTCCCGCGAAACTCGCTGACGCGCACGCCGATGCCGCAGCTGCCGGGATCGCACGCCACCTCGAGACCGGTGAGCACGCTGCGGCCGTTGGAATTCCCGCGCACATCGATGCCGTAGCCGACGGCCGTGTACTCCTCACCCATGGTCACGCCGCGGTCGATGCGCGGCACGGTCGGCTTGGCCACCGTCGACGGCACGTTCTCCGCGAGGGTCACGAGCGCGATGTCGAAGCCGCAGGTATCGTTGCCCTCGCTCGGCACGTCGATGCGCGAGGCTTCGAACCAGGTCCGGCTGGTCTCGAGCACGCGCGAGTTGGTCGCGATGTAGTCGCTCGCCGGGATGGGGTCGCCGAAAGCAGCCTTGCCACAGATCACCTCGGGGCTCGGAACGCTGGCGATGCAGTGCCGGGCCGTGATCAGCAGGTTCGGAGCGATCAGGGTGGCGGTACAGCTCGAGGCCTCCCCGTCCTTCAGTGACACTGTTCCGAACACGCTCAGGTGCTCGGTGTCCGTTTGCCCTCCGTCGATGGTTTGCAACAATCGACCGGAGGACTCGTCCCCGGCATCGGAACACGCTGCCGATAGGCAGCTCACTACGAGGAGACTGAGGACGAGCCGGCAGCGCGCTGGCACCATGGTGAAGTCCCCGGAGTGTAGAATCTCTTGCCCCAAGCTTCGAGGAAGGTCGGGGCTCCTCCGTCGCATCTGATGAGAACCATTAAGATTTATCAGCCACTCGCGGCGCGCCCCAGCCGCGTTTTCCAGGCTTTGACCGAACCGCGCGAGCTCTCGGCATGGCAGGCGGACAAGGTGGAGGGGCAAGTTCGTCAGGGTTCGAATCTGACCTTCGGCTGGCCGATGCTCGGGATCTCGCTCTCCCTGGAGGTCGTTCGAGTAGACGCCGGCCGGGCCGTCGCGTTCGCTCACGGCTCGGCGCGCCTCGAGTTCGAGATGGTTCGGGGCGGGCTCGAGCTTCGCCACACGGCGCCGTTCGACGACGACACGCTCGCCGGAACGGCCTCGTCGTGGCGCATCGCGCTCGCCACCCTGAAGAACTATCTCGCGCGCCACGCAGGACGGCAGCGCCGCGTGTACTGGGCGGTCGCCCGTTCGCGCGGCAGCGTCGAGCTCTGTCACGCCTACTTCACCGAGCCGGAGCTCCTGACCTCTTGGTTGGGCTCGTCGCCGGCGTCGCTCGGCGAGGTCGACAGCAACGTGACGCTCACGCTCGCCAGCGGGCGGCGCGTGAGCGGGCCGATGTTGGCGCACACTCCGGGGCGCGATCTCGCAGTGCGCTGGCGCGAAGCCGACGACTCGGTGCTCGTGTTTCGCACGCTGCCGGTCGACACCGATCCCGGCGCTCGATACCTACTGCTCGGCTGGTCGCGATGGAGCGATCTGCCCGAGGTCGAGAGTATCCAGACCGAGCTCCGCCGCGCCGTGACCCAGCTCGCGGGGAGGCTCGATCGCGCCGGTTCGGCATAGCGCCTCCGTCGGAACTCTTACTGACTCTTGCAGCAGCGCGCGCCGGTCGAATAGTCGTAGTACGTCGTCGGGTGGACTCCGACGCGCGACTCGCAGCCTTCGCGCGTCGAACGCGCGTAGAATCCGCCCACGAACACGCCCTTGGGATCGTCGACCCACTCGTCGAGGTTCCCCACCATGTCGAACGCGGCGTCGTCGCCCCATTCGCTGCGACAGCTCGCCGTGGCCCCGGTGAGGCGCAGGAGCGGGTCGCGGTTGGCTTCGGAGACCAAGTTCAGCCGCGGATCGAGGTGACCGTAGAACGATGCTGCGTGAAGCAATGCTGCCGGGTGCAGGTGCCGGTACACGTTGCAGCTCCCGTCTTCGAAGCGCGCCCCGTAGGGGAACTTGCGGATCGCGCTGCCGCGGCAGGCCTCGACCCACTCGTCCTCCGTGCACAGTCGCTTTCCGGCGTTCGCGCAGGCCACTTTGGCCAGCCACTGAGGGATGTACCCCTGGGGCACCACGCCCGGACGCGAGATCGCACGCGGCACGTAGTCGCTGCGGGAGTACTGGATTTCCGGAAGTAGGGGCAGCGATACGTCGCGTGCGCCGGGTATTCCGACCCGGATGCGCTCCACCGTCCAGGAGCCGAGCGCCGATTCGAGCAGCTTCGGGTGCGGGGGATAGAACGGAGAGAGCTGCTTTCCGGTCCGGTTGTCGACCGTCGACATCTCGAAACGGTCGACGCAAAAACCGCGCACGACCACCATGTCTCTCGGGCAAGCGCGAGCCGGCGCCGGCTCGGCGGGCACCGGCTTCGGGCTCGCCGAAAACAGCCCGAATAGTGCGAGTGTCGCGAGGCATCCGAGCGCGAGTTTCTGGCTCAGCACGTAGCCAGGCTAGCACCACTGTCAGAAATCTTGTCACGAGCAGATCACGATCACCCCCAGCGACAACTAGCCCACGCGAAACCGGCGAGCCCGGCGCGGCCTGTTCTCAAAAACCAAGAGTCGCGAGGCATCAGCAACTGCCTGAACACAAAACCCAGAACCAGATGCTACGCTCTGCGCGTGGAAACCGAGCGAGGGCGGCCGCGCGGCGAGCGCACCGAGTCGGCACGGGCCGACGAGCGTACGGAGTCCGAACGTGCCGACGAGCGTGCCGATCTGCTGCGCGAGATCGTGCGGCAGACCGGGATCACCGACGAGCGGATCCTCGCGGCGTTCTCACGCGTTCCGCGACATCGCTTCGTGCCCGAGCAGCCCCGGCAAGCCTACGCCGATCGCGCGCTGCCGATCGGTCACCAGCAGACCATCAGCCAGCCCAGCATGATCGCGCTCATGCTGGCGGAGCTCGACGTGCGGCCGGAGCACCGAGTGCTCGAAGTCGGAGCAGGCTCGGGCTACGCCGCGGCGCTGCTCGGCGAGCTCGCGCGCGACGTCACCGCGATCGAGATCGTGAAAGAGCTCGCCGTCCGTGCCCGCTCCACACTCGCCGAGCTCCACGCCGACCACGTGACGGTGATCGAGGGGAACGGCCGGGAGGGCTACGCGCCGCGAGCGCCGTACGATCGCATCCTGGTCTCGGCCGCGCCGGAAGAGATCCCGCCGGCGCTGCTCTCGCAGCTCGCTCCGTCGGGACGGATCGTGGTGCCCATCGGCGACGATCTCGGCCAGGACCTGGTGATCGGCGAGAAATCGCAGGCGGGCGTGCTCTCGTTTCGGAACACCGTGCCCTGCATCTTCGTGCCGCTGATACCGAGCTGAGCACCCGACTACGCTAGCCCCACTCGCGACGTGAATGCGATCGGCGTGCTGCCAATCCGAGCGTACGCGCGCTGCCAGAGATCGTCACCCGGCGCCGAGAACACCAGCCCGGCGTCGAAGTCGGTCGGCAACCACGAGCCGCGGCGGATCTCGTTCTCGAGCTGCTGCGGAGCCCAGCCCGCGTAGCCGAGCAGTCCGAACATCTGCTCTGGAACGCGCCCTTCGGCGACGCGTGCCAGGATCCGCTTGGACGCGCAGGCGAGCACGCCCTCACCGACTTCGAACTGGCCCTCGATGTCCGGAAAGCGGTCGCTCGCGGGATAGAGGAGCCAGACTTGTTCGGGCGAAACCGGGCCGCCGATCCGCACCGTGCCGGGAACGTCCGGCGCGACCTTGGCCATATCGGCGCGCACGACCAGATCGGAGAGCGTCATGACCTCGCGGCCGTTCAGCACCCATCCGAACGCTCCTTCTTCCCCGTGAGCGGCGAGCAGCACGACCGAGCGATCGAAGTTCGGGTCCCCGAGCGGCGGAGCGGCGACCAGAAACCCAGGCGCGAGATCCGACATCAAGGAGTCGAAGCTATCGGATAGCCTCGACGCCGTCGAGCGGGCTGCACCCCTCGCCCACTCCGAGGCGCCTGGAATCAAGCTCGATCGGCCGGTGTCCCGATCGGTCAAGGGGCCGGAATTCTATCGGAATGACTGGATCTGGTGTAAGAGTTGGCTTCCGATGCACGTCACCTTCTACGGAGTCCGCGGGTCGGTGCCGGCGCCCGGCGCGCAAACCGCGCGTTACGGAGGCAACACATCGTGCGTCGAAGTCCGCTTGCTCGACGGCACTACCCTGGCGCTCGACGCGGGCACGGGCCTGCGCGCTCTCGGCAAGGCGCTGGTTCGTGAAGGTCGCGAAGAGCGCGTGCACCTGCTCTTGAGTCACACGCATTGGGATCACGTGATGGGGCTGCCCTTCTTCGCCCCGCTCTGGAACAAGTCGAATCACGTGATCGTGTATCCGCTCGCCAACGAGGCGCAGCAACGCTTCCAGCGCAACATCTTCGACGACATCCATTTTCCCGTCAGCGTCCACGACATCCCCGCCAAGGTCGAGCTCGCCAAGCCGGATGCCGGTGCCTGGCGCATCGGCGGAGCAACGGTGCGCCCGGTGCAATTGAATCACCCGGGCGGCGCGCAAGGCTTCCGCATCGAGGACGAGGACGGCTCGTCGCTCTGTTATCTGACGGACAACGAGCTCAACGCGGCGACCGCGGTGATCACCGCCGAGGCGCTGGCGCGCTTCTCCGCCGACACGGATCTCATCATCCACGACGCGCAGTACGAAGTCAGCGACATGCCGCACAAGATGGGCTGGGGTCACTCGCTGGTGGACGACGTGCTGCATCTCGCGGAGCTGGCCCAACCTGCCCGGCTCGCCCTGTTCCACCATGACCCGGATCGCACGGACGACGTCCTGGACGAGATCGGCGCGCGCTCGAAGACCCGCCTGGCGGAGCTCGCCCCTTCCGTCGAGCTTTTGGTAGCCCGGGAAGGGCTAGAGCTCGAATTGATCAAGCGTTAGTCAACGGTTCTTCCTAGACCCGACGACGCTGACGCACGGCGGCGACGCCTGCCCCCGCCCAGGGCCGTGCTAGACACGCACCCGTCGCGCTCCATCCCGGGGCCGCCCTGGTCAGAGACCCAGCCGAACCACCATGAAGTACGGATATTTCGACGACGCAGCGCGCGAGTACGTGATCACCACGCCGAAGACCCCCGTCAAGTGGGTCAACTACGTCGGCACGATGCGCTTCGGCGGCATCGTCGACCACACCGGCGGCTCCCTGCTGTGCAAGACCGATCCGGCGCTGAACCGCATCGTCAAATACATCCCGCAGCTTCCGGCGTCGGACTTCAAGGGCGAAACCCTGTACCTGCGCGTCAAGGAAGCCGACGGCTATCGAGTGTTCTCGCCGTTCTTCGTGCCCACGCTCGATCCGTACCAGCGCTACGAGTGTCACGTCGGGCTCGGCTACAACCGCTACGTCAGCGAGTTCTACGGGATCCGCACCGAGGTCACGGTGTTCGTTCCCCAGGGTGCGAGCTCGGTCGTGCGCGACGTCAAGATCACGAACTTGCGTAAAGAGCCGGTCTCGGTCGATGCGATCCCGGTCGTCGAATACACCCATTTCGACGCGCTCAAGCAGTTCAACAATGCCGACTGGGTGCCCCAGACGAT
>Ga0079218_10000734_pt1 | contig 10545 bp, 6 predicted proteins | sample NCCompost_FD_77181 | JGI IMG/M metagenome (GOLD analysis project Ga0079218, IMG submission 77181) | Agricultural soil microbial communities from Utah to study Nitrogen management - NC Compost | ecosystem: Environmental > Terrestrial > Soil > Agricultural land | place: USA: Utah | collected... | reverse complement strand
TGAAAGAATACTCAACATAAACTCGTTTTTCCCTTACAGGGTGTTCTGAGTAAAATCAGATCTGAGATTAAACCTGGAAATACCTGATCCAGGTAATGCTGGCGAAGGGAACAGGGAAAACAGATAAAGCCCTCCTTAATCGGGGGGCTTTGTCATTGGCATCATCCTTAATTTAAAAAAAACCGCCCCGAGACTAGTCGGGGCGGTGTTAGCTTTTCCAGCAATGGTTTTAGTCAGTTTTATTTCTTCTCCTTTCAGTTCCTGAAAGTTCCACGCCTCTTTCAAAACCCGTGTTTTCTACACGTAGCTGGTTTGATACATTATCAACTCCTGAAATTCTTTCCGCTAAATCTTCTGCTCTTCTTTTTGCCCACCTGCTATCAACAGTTCCAGTCAATGTAACATCACAATTATTCACTACAATTTCAATATTAGATGCATTAAGCATATCGTCATCACTTAGCCTGTCGCTTACGTCTTCGCGGATGCGTTCATCTGAACGTTTATATCCTTTAGGGCCAACTCCTTTAAATTCCCCTTTATCCAACCTGCGCCGGCGTTCGGCATCTTCATCCCCAAACCATGAAGAGACTTCATCCCGGGTACGGTCCCACCAACCACGGTCATAGCCTCCCTGGCTTGCATTTCCGTAATTCCGGGTATCGCCACCATAGATGTTTTCATCCCGGTACTTTTTCCTTTGCCTGTCATTTTTTCCATAGCTGACCTCGTCATCACGCCAATAACGGTTTCTTCCATAATAAGGATCACCCGATGCATTGAAACTGCTTCCATAGTTCTCATTATCTTCCGATAAATCCATTCTTCTTTTTCTGTCAAAATCCCCGCTATATTGGCTACCCTGGTAGCTTCCATAATTGCCATAGCCCTGCTGACCCAGGTTGCCTGATTCCGTATTGCCGAAGCCTCGCTGAAAACGGCGATCGCGGCTTGAGCCATAATCATCAAAATCACGTTCGTAGTTAATATTACGGCCCATACTACCATAACCATAATTGCGGTTGTAATCTTCCCGGCCATAATTTACGTCTCCGTAGTCCTGGCCATAACCTCCCAGGCTATAATCACGTTCACGATTATAACCGGGATTTTCCCAATTTTCGTTTGAGGCATATTTGCCTCGGTTACGATTTTTGTTTGCCATAAAATATAGTTTTATAAAATAAGAAGTACTAAAATGATCCAAAAAAATCGTACCAAAAAACTAATATAATGATGGTAAAATGACATGGTCTATTCTATTATAAACCAAATCATAATACCCAGAGAAAATCCTAATTAAAATCAATGTGAATTATTCTCAACAAATTACCCCTGTGTGTAGAGAATTATTGAATCGACAGGGCATGAATAATTCTACAAAAAAGAAAAAATTTATAAAGCCGCATCATGTGGAACAGAATATAATTTCAAATCGATAATATCTGCAGGAAGAGGCCTGGAATTCCAATGTTGATGTATAACAAGCGCAGCGCCTAATGCGGAAGCTGCCGGCATCGCAGCCGCATACACTTCATAACGTGGTAATGCATCAGCTAATAAATGCATAAAGATTGAATTTTTACTAAAACCCCCATCTACAAAAATTCTTTTTATAATGCCGCCTTCCAATAAAAGTTGGGTGCTGTTAACCTGTTGCGCAATAATATCTGCAATCAATTGGTGATATGCCTCTTCATAATTTAAAAATGTATTAAGATTTCTCGCTTCAAAAAATGATTGTCCAATTTTTGCAGCCCTTTTACTTTTAATATTTCTTTTATTCCCCGAGCTGAGTTTAATCAATATTTTAGGGTCATATGCAATACCTGCGAAATAATCCTTTGGTTTATTAAAATATTGCGCCAAACGAATTACCTGCTGTTCATGTTCATACCCGGCAAACAACCGGGAAGCCTTTACCGGCTTCTTTTCATATGAAAGATAACATAAGCAATCCTTTGACAATTCATCGCCTGATAATAAAATATCATTAAAGGGGTTCAGGCTAATACACCAGGTACCTGTTGATAATAATATAAACGGATCATTAAATGAAATTAGATAAGGGATCAAAGCTGCAGAGCTATCGTGCAGTCCTACTCCAACCGTGATTTTATCCTGTGTAACACCTCCCGGGTTACCCGCATAAAGAAAGTCGGGCAATTTTTCCATGATATTTTCCTTATCTACCCATTCATGATAACTATTTTGCCGAAAATCCCAAAGGAATGTATGACACCCGACACTGGTAATTTCCGAAAAAACTTGCTGTGTAAAAATGAAGCTTAAATACTGGGGCAGGTGCAGGGCATATTTTATTTGTGCAAACTTTCTGGGGTTTTCGTATTTCAACCTGTATAATTGCAAACCCGAATTAAGATTTCCGAGTGAGGGTGAAGCAGTTTGTTTACAAACCGCAGTTTCACCACCATAATTTTTAAAAAAAACTTTCTGAAGATCGGGTGGATAAGGTTTTAGATAATTATACAAAGGGGGAATTATATCTTTTTTCTCATCCAGGTAAACAAAACTTGCTCCGTATGCTGCAAAATTTATTGCCTTAATATTAAATCGCCCACCAGATAACAACCGATCAAATGATTCTTTGACCCATTGTGTTAACAATAATACATCTTCACATGCATATCCATCTTCATCTTTTGTTTCCTCCAGTTGCTTAGTTTCTTCATAAACCAATTTATATTCTTCATTAAATAATAATAGCTTTTTATTAGTTTTTCCAACATCATATATTGCTATGACAGGAATTTTGATCATGGGATGTTGATATGTTGACAGGTTGATAAGTTGATAAGGCGGGGAAACTATTCTAATTTTAAAGACTTCAATTTCACTATTCACTATTCACTATTCACTATTCACTATTCACTATTCACTATTCACTATTTCACAATCCCGTTGCCACCGTTTTACTTCCACGCTCCTTTGTTAATTGCTCCCTGATTTTCAAATCACGAAATATTTTCAATGGATCCAGCGCTGCACCGCATCTTATCCTGGCCTCAGCTACAAGAGCCCGAATATCCGTCCGGAATATATTTTGTAAAACCTCCTGTGCCATTACTGTATCATTTGTCTCCTGTGCTGCAACTAATTTTTCCCTGTCAATTAATAAGGCTTGTGTATAAGCAATCATAATCGCTTCAACTGATTGCAATAGATCTTCCAGTGGGTCTTTTACATTATGGCTTGCATCAATCATCCAGGCCAGGCCGGTATGATTCATTCCTTTTACATCCATACCTTCCACCAATTCATTAAAAATTAAAAAAAGCTGGTACGGTTTGATACTTCCAGCAGTCAAATCGTCGTCGCCGTATTTACTATCATTAAAATGAAATCCCGCGAGCTTGCCTTCCATCAGCAGGAGTGAAACAATTTGCTCAATATTGGCATTGGCTAAATGATGACCCAAATCCACCAGTGTATAAGCTTTGGGGCCCAATTTGTTTACATATAACAATGATTGTCCCCAATCTCCTACGGTCATCGAATAAAAGTTTGGTTCGAAAGCTTTGTACTCTACAAATACTTTCCAGTCCGCGGGTAATGCAGCATATATTTCCTGCAGGCTTTCCAGTGTATTTTGAAATGCATTCCTGAAATTCAACTGTCCGGGAAAACAACTACCATCACTTAGCCAAACGGATAATGCATGAGAACCTAATTCAACTCCATGTTTAATTACTTCAATATTATGTTCGACGGCCTGTTTGCGTACTGATTTATTAACATGCTGCAAAGAACCAAACTTATAACTATGTTTTTGGTTCTCCTGGTCCTGGAAAGTATTTGAATTAACAGCATCAAACTTAATTCCCAACTGAACAGCTATTGTTTTAATCGCAGCATAATTACCCGGAACGTCCCAGGGAATATGCAGGGATATGGAACCGCTGGATCCGTTCAAAGCATGCAGCAATCCCACATCTTCCATTTTTTCTTCGAGGTTCCCTGGTTCACCCGGTCCGGAAAAACGTCCAAACCTTGTTCCACCCGTACCCAGTGCCCAACTGGGAATAGCTACCTGGAAATTTATCAACTTATTTATTACTTCATCGATGTTTTTAATTTCCCGGGCAATAAATTCAAGTTTCCTTTTATGCTCTTGTAACAATTCCTGGTTTTGTTCCTGGATTTTAAATTTCTCAATCTGCATAGTATAATTTTTATTGCAGGTAAAAAACTTCTTTTAATGGAATTGATACAGGTGAATCATCACTGTTTGATTCCATAATATCTTTCATATATGCCCACCATTTTTTCATTACCGGGTGATGGGGAAGCTCATCCAGATTCAATGGATTTTCTATTTTCAATACCCCAAACAAAAAATTTGTTTGTTCATCCAGGAAAATTGAATAATCAGAAACTCCTGTTTCTTTTAGCAAATCTTTTAATTCCGGCCAGATCGCATCATGACGCTTTTTGTATTCTTCTTCGTTCCCTTTGAACAATTTCATTTTAAAAGCAAGCCGGTGCATATTATTTTTTATCGGGTAAAAGCTGCAGACACTCCGCCATCCACATTTAAAATATTTCCTGTTGATTTATTCAATAACCCGCAAACAAAAACAAAGCAGGCATTGGCAATATCTTCAGGGTTAATGATCTCATGCAGCAGGTTTCGTTTTGCATAAAATGCTGGTAGTTCTTCCACTGTTATCCCATAAGCTTTTGCTCTTCCCTCGGCCCACCCACCGCTCCAGATATTGCTTCCAGATATCACTGCATCGGGATTTACTGTATTCACCCTAATCTTATCTTCACCCAATTCAGCAGCATTTAATCTTGATAAATGCAATTGGGCTGCTTTCGCAGATCCATAACCCGCATTATCGGGACCGCTGACCAATGCGTTCTTGCTTACAATATTCAACACATCTCCACCCAAACCTTGTTTTCGCATGATTTCAACAGCTTTCTGCGTAACCATGAATTGACCTTTTACCAATACATCATATAAAAGATCCCAATCTGCTTCGGTATGATCTTCCAATGGCTTTGAAATCGAAAGCCCGGCGTTATTAACAACTATGTCCAGTCCCCCAAAAAAAAGAGCAGTGGCATCTACTGCCTTTTGTATGGTATCAGCTCTTGTGACATCAATTACCACCGTTTCAAAATCTTCTTTACCATATTGTTTTTTGAATTCTTCCTTAGCTTCTTCCAGGCGATCAATATTATTATCGCTTAAAACAACACAAGCTCCTTCATCTGCAAACTTTTTGGCAATTGCCTTACCAATTCCACCGGCACTTCCTGTTATCAACGCAATTCTCCCGTTTAATGATTTTGGTTTTGGCATTCGTTGCAATTTTGCTTCCTCAAGTGACCAGTATTCAATATTAAATGCTTCCTGGCGTTGTAATGATGTGTATTCTGAAATTGCTTCGGCACCTTTCATTACATTGATAGCATTGATATAAAACTCTGCAGCCACCCGGGCAGTTTGTTTATTTTTTGCAAAAGTGAACATTCCTACCCCCGGGTATAAAATAACCACCGGGTTAGGATCACGCATAGCTGGGCTACCAGGGCGTTTACTGGTATTGTAATAATCAGCATACATTTTTCTATATGCATCAAATAAAGGAGCAATTTTTTCTTTTAGTTTATTTAAATCGTTTTCATCTTCATCAATTGCTGCATGTAAAACCAGGGGAGAAATTTTTGTTCGTAAGAAATGATCCGGGCAACTGGTACCCATGATGGCTAATCGTTCAAGATCTTTGGAGTTGATAAATTCCAAAACCCTGTCATCATCGGAAAAATGTCCAATCATACCTCCGACTCCCGAAGGAAAATTTATTGAACAATATCCCCGCAACAAAGGAGCCAGGAAAGCTGCTTTTTTTAATCGTTCTTCTTTTGGTAATGATTGCAATTTGTTACCGCCAAATACAGTCTTTTTTAAAGATTCTTTAGCTGTAATGGATCTTTCAACATATTCGGCACAACGCTCAATAACTTCCAGAGTGTTAACATAACAACCAAATGATGTTTCACCCCAGGTAAACAAACCATGAGATCCAAGAATAATACCCCGGATTTCCGGATTCTCATCCAGGTATTGTTCTAATTTCAAACCCAGGTCGAATCCCGGTCTTTGCCAGTCTATCCATCCAACAGATCCTTCAAATAATTCATTTGTAATTTTTTTCCCATTTTTTGAAGCCGCGATTGCAATTACTGCATCAGGATGCAAATGATCAATATGTTTAAAGGGAAGAAATGCATGTAAAGCTGTATCAATTGATGGAGCTTTGGAATTTAGATCATAAATGCAATGATTAAAAAGTTCTACCATCTCATCCTCCCGGTCAATACCTTTGTAAATATTTTTCAAACTTCTTAAACGATCCAGGTATAATGCTGCAAGCCCGCTTCGATTCATAGTTCCCAGGTCGCCTCCACTTCCTTTCACCCACATCACTTCTGCGTCTTTTCCGCTTAGCGGATCTTTTGCCATTGCTTTACAAGATGTATTTCCACCACCATAGTTAGTCAATCGCAAATCTGCTCCCAAAAGATTGGAACGGTAAACCAATAATGCCACTTCATCACCTGCAAGCTCTGCCGCTTTTGCTTCATCCCACAAGTACCTTACATGTTTAAATTTGGTTTTTGCGATCATTGAAATATTTTTTATCGTTTCTATTTCATTTTCTGCAAGTTCGGAAAAGCGAAGACCCACTATTAACTTTTAACCTTTAACTATTAACTAATGATCCTTCTCACCCCTTCAAAGCATTTCCATATCCTACTAAAATTACCGACAGTATTATTGTGACAATACCAATTGTGATGGTTGATTTTGTTTTTTTACTTACCCCGCTCCATTCTTTCAACATGATTCCCCACATATTTGCAACAAGTATAATGAATGCCATATGCAGAATCCAGCTGCTGGCACCATTGCCCAGTTTACTTTCCCCCATCCCATAAAAAAAGAATTGTAAAAACCAGGTTGTACCTGCAATTGCAGAAAGCAGGTAATTTTTTCCAAGGGGTGTATTTTTATTTATATAATCTCCAAAAGATTTGTTTCTGGTATTAAGGATCATGCACCAGATAAAATTTGTTGCTAAGCCGCCCCAGAGTAATACTACATATGTAACATTATTCTGAAACAGTGGATTCATACCTTCTGCAACTGCGGCGGCGGCCATTGGCTTACCTGCTTCTATACCAAAATTGAAACAGGCGCTCATAATACCGGAAAAAATTGCAACAATTAACCCTTTTACCAAACTGAATTCCGCTACAGTTTTTTTCTTTTCTTCTTCGGGCATTTCCTTTTCTTTCATCATACCTGCTTTGCCACAGATATAAATGCCGAGTAAACAAATAACAACACCGGCCAAAACAATACGTCCCCATCCTGTTGTAAGAAGATCATTAAAAGTTGTTTTTCCTTCAGCAGGATAAAAATTATAATAAATGGAAGGCACCAATGCGCCAAAAGCAGAACAAAAACCCAATACAACTGAATTGCCCAATGACATGCCCAGATAACGTACGCCTAAACCATATGTCAAGCCGCCAAATCCCCAAAGCACGCCAAATAAAGCTGTGTATTTAAGGGTATCGAAAGAAGAGGCTTTAATAATTTCAGAAAACCCTGGTACAGTGAGCCAGGCAGCCAAAGGTGGTACTATAAGCCAGGAGAACAAACCCCCAATAATCCAGTAGCTTTCCCAATGCCAGCCTTTTACCTTTTTGTATGGCATGTAAAAACTGCCCGAAGCAAAACCCCCGATAAAATGAAATATAACTCCTAAGATAACCTGCATTCCCGGAAAATTTTATTCTTTTCTTCTCATTTCTTCACTTCAAAATGATATTTGCCTGAACCAATTTTAAATATTACATAATCTTTTTCCTTACCTGCTAACACTATATTTTTAGATGACGTAACTGCTGACCCGTTTTCCGTTATTGCTTCAATACCTGATGCAGGCACATATACAGTGGCGGAAGTATTTGGTGGAATTTCCACAGCCAGAGATAATTTTCCATTTTCAATTTTCCATCCACTACTGGTTTTGCCATAATAAGTTTGTAATGCAGCTGCAGCATGTGTAAGATTACCTCCAATATGCGGTTTGATTTTTATTTTTTTATACCCTGGCCCAACTTCCTCTGTGTCCAGCCCTGCTACTACGCGATACATCCAGTCGCCAATGGCACCATATGCATAATGATTAAAAGAATTCATGGATGCCGGTTCAAATGTACTGTCGGGGCGGATTCCATTCCATCTTTCCCATATTGTAGTAGCACCCATTTTTACCGGGTACAACCAGGAAGGATAGGTTTCCTGCATCAATAAAGTAAATGCCATATCAGTGTATCCAAAACGCGTTAACACATGACATAAATAAGGAGTTCCTAAAAAACCGGTTGTAAGATGGTTGCCATAACTTTTAATATTTTCTACTAATTTCTCAGCAGCCTGTGCACGAAGGTTTTCCGGGAGCATATCAAAATTTAAAGCCAATACATATGCGGTTTGAGTGCCCGAAATCAACCTGCCATTTGGTGTGAGGTATTCTTTTACAAATGCATCTTTAATATTCCGCAGCAACTGTGTGTATTTTTCAACATCTTCTTTTTTCCCTAATACATTTGCGGTGTTGATCATTAATTGTACAGAGTTTCCAAAGAAACATTGGGCAATCATATATTTATCCGTTACTGCCGATCTACCGTCATTATCATCAAAAGGCCGGAAGAACAACCAATCTCCAAAATGAAAACCCGTATTCCATAAATAATTTTTACTTGCATTTTCCATATAGCCAACCCATGCTTTCATGCTGTTGTACTGGTTCTCCAGTATTTTTTTATCACCATAGGCAAGCCACATATTCCATGGAATGATCGTGGCAGCATCGGCCCAACCTGTTGATGCACCTGCTCCCGGGCCCAATACATTGGGAATAACAAAAGGAACACTTCCATTTGGCTGTTGATCAGCTTCAACATCCCTCAACCATTTTGCAAAAAAATTATTTACGCCAAAATTGAATGCGGCTGTTCTTGAAAAAGCCTGTGCATCCCCGGTCCAGCCAAGACGCTCATCCCTTTGCGGACAATCGGTTGGTACATCAAGGAAATTACCTTTTTGACCCCATTGAATATTATGCTGCAGTTGATTAATGAGTGGGTTGGATGAAACAAAATTACCGGTTGGTTTCATATCGGAATACAAAGCAACCGCGGTATAGTTTTCCGGTTTTATTTCACCCGGGTTGCCCTCAATTTTAATATAACGGAATCCATAAAAAGTAAAATGGGGCTCAAAAATTTCCTCGCCCCTGCCGGATAAAATATATGTAGCCGTTACTTTAGCATCCCGCATATTCTCAATATAAAAGTTCCCGTTTTTATCCAATACTTCAGCATGCTGGATTGTGATTTTATCTCCTGCTTTCCCTTTCGCCTTAACAATAACCCATCCAACCAGGTTTTGTCCAAAATCAATTACCTGTTCCCCATTGGGTGTCTTAAAAATTTTAAGTGGCTTAAAACTTTGGTGTTTTTTTACGGGCTCATTATAAGTGGCCAGCAGGTTATCAAAAGTATTATTCCCAATTTTTACACCACTCCAACCGGCATCGTTATACGCCGCAGTAGCCCAATTGTTTTTTTCTTCACGCGCATCAATTGTTTCACCATGATAAATTTCTGCATACCGTATAGATCCAGTTGAAGATTTCCAGGTCTCATCGGATATAATAGATGCAGTGGTACCGTCTGAATAAACGATATCAACCTGGAATAATAAGCCAAGATCTTTACCGTAAATATTTTTGTTCCCGCCCCAGGCTAAAAAACCCCTGTACCATCCATTTCCTATTACAGCTCCTGCTACATTTTTACCCGTTGTTAAAAGATTGGTTACATCATACACCTGGTATTGCAGTCGTTTATTATAACTGGTCCACCCCGGGGTTAAATATGCATCACCAACTCTTTTTCCATTTATCTGCGCTTCATACATACCAAGTGCTGTAATATATGCTGTAGCTGAAGCAATTTTTTTATTCGCAGAAAACTCTTTCCTGAAATAAATTGCCGGCCTGTTTACGGAGTCTTCACTAAAACCGGCGCTTATCCACCTGGCCTTCCAATCAGTTTTATTCATCAATGCCATTTGAAAGGATGCGGGACCACTCCATGCCGATTGTTTGCCGGAATTATCCCAAACCATCACCTGCCAGTTATATTTTTTACCTGATTGCAAGGCATTACCCGCATAAGGCACATGTACAGACTGATCAGAAGATACCTTACCGCTATTCCATACTGTTGTTTTTCCATTCACTACTTTTATTTCGTATGCAGTTTGGGAAACATTTCTCTGATCACTTATAAGTTGCCAGCTAAAACGAGGTGTGCTTATATCCAGCCCTATAGGATTAGACAGGTTTTCAGTTAGCAGGTTTTGCAGTTTTACCTGGGCATTTGCAGAAATGAAATATAGCTGTAAACAGATCAGCAGGCTCACTATTT
>Ga0079218_10000733_pt1 | contig 10550 bp, 6 predicted proteins | sample NCCompost_FD_77181 | JGI IMG/M metagenome (GOLD analysis project Ga0079218, IMG submission 77181) | Agricultural soil microbial communities from Utah to study Nitrogen management - NC Compost | ecosystem: Environmental > Terrestrial > Soil > Agricultural land | place: USA: Utah | collected... | reverse complement strand
TCAGACACCTGGTAGCTGTCGGTGTTGAAGATGCCGCTGTTCACGCCGCCAATCGCAAAGGCGTTCTGTACCGTGAACGACATCTCGCCCGGGTTGTAGCCGTAGACGTTTGAGCCGATGTCGTACGGCGAGAACCACTTCTCGGTGCTGCGCTGCACGCGCGTCCGGTTGTAGGTCACGCGGACGTTGTGCACCGCATTGGCGCCGAGCACCATCGTGTCGCCGAGCGCGAGGCCCTGGAACAGGTTGTCGAGACCCTGCGCCGAGGTGGTCAGCACGTTCTGCGACACCTTGTAGGGCGGATCCTTTTTCACGAACTTGAACATGTAGCGGCCGAAGATCGAGTGGTTGGCGCTGTGCTGGTAATCGGCGCGGCCGAGCCCGTCTCCTTCGCGGCTGTCGTCAGGAATCTCATAGGTGATCTGGCCGCAGGGATCGGTGGTGGTGGGCAGCCGTTTCGCCATGTTCAGCGCCGCGGGGCTGAAGGCGCTCGGACTGATCCGGTTGTTCACGAACGGCGCGCGGAGCGCGACATCGCGCCCCTGACATGCAGCCGATGCGAACGTGGTGAAGTCGCCGGCCAGCATCGCCGCCGTTGGGACGTACGAGATGTTTGCGGCGGGCGTCTGCTGAACCGAGGTGCCCTGGTAACCGCCAAAGAAGAACAGGCGGTCACGCACCACCGGGCCGCCGAGCGTGCCGCCGAACTGGTTGCGCACCAGGCCGTCGTTCTTCCGCTCGCCGGTTTTTGGATCGATGGCGGCAAACGGGTCCTTGGCGTTGAACCGCTTGTCGCGCACGAACTCGAACGCGTTGCCGTGCAGGTTGTTGGTGCCCGACTTGGTCACGGCGTTGACCGACGCGCCGGCGTGCATCCCGTTCTGCGCGCTCAACCCGCTGGTGGCGACACTGAATTCCTGCAGCGCGTCGGGAAACGGCATCGGCAGATTGGCGTTGTTGTTGACGTCGTTGTGCATGGCGCCGTCGAGCGTGTAGGCGACGCCGAAGCTCAGCCCGCCTGCCACCGAGATGCTGACACCGCCGGTCATCGCCCGGTTCGACGCCGTACCGGTCTGGACGGCTGCGCCCGCGAGCACGATCAGGTCGGTGACCTGGCGGCCCTGGAGCGGGAGCTCGACGATGCGCTCGTTTTCGACGACGTCGCTGATCCCGGCGCTGCGGACGTCCACGAGCGGCGCCGCGGCTTCGACCGAGACCGTCTCCTCGAGGTTGCCAACCGCCAGCACCGCGTTGATGGTGGGTGTCGCGCCGACCTGGAGGACGATGCCCGTCTGCACGTAGGTTCTGAATCCCTGCAGCGCGACTTCCAGGCGGTAGGGACCGGTGGGCAGGTTCGGCAGCGTATAGCCGCCCTCGGCGTCGGTCACCGCCGTGCGCGTAAACCCGGTATCCGTCTGCGTCACCGTGACGCTGACACCGGGGAGCACGGCTCCGCTTTCATCCGTGACGCGACCCGCCATTTCCGCGGTCGCCTGTGCCCATGCGGGGGCGGAGGTCACAACCGTCAACGCCGCGCCGATCAGGAAGGTCTGTAGCAAGCGCTTCATACGTCCTCCGGTGGGCGGTTTCAGCCCTATCCCTCTTCCATCCCGTCAGTGCCTTTAAAACCCGTACTTGACGCCGAACTGCATGACTCGCGGCGGTGTCGCCTGCGTCGTGATACGACCGAAGGTGCCGGTGAGAAAGTTCGTTTGCGGGTTGCCCCAGTTGAAATGGTTCGTGAGGTTGAACGTCTCGAGCCGCAGCTCCAATGTGTGCATGCCGCCGACGTCGATCAGCCTCGACACCGACAGATCGACGTTCCACCGCCCCGGTCCCAGCAGGCTGTTGCGAACGTGGTCGCCGAATGCCCCCGGCGCCGGCTCGGCAAACGCGGCACGATTCAGGTAGCTGTCCAGCGTTTTCTGTCCGTAGACGTCATCGCTCAGTTGATTGACCCGCTGCGCCACGCCCTGGCCGTTGAGCGCCGTGTCGCGGCCGGTGGTCACCGTGAGCCAGGCGCCGGAACTGACGCTCACAATTCCGGATAGGCGCCAGTCGGACGCCAGAACGCGCAGCGCGGCGTTGGCCACTTGCGGCGTCTGGTACCCCACCGTCACGTTGCCCAGGTGCGTACGGTTCTGGGTACAGTTGCCGCGATCGAATGTCAGATCGTCGGGATTGGTTGGCCCCGCCGCGAACTGGTTCTGGTTCGCGATCATCGTGTGTCCGAAGCAGTACGACCAGGTGTAGTTCCCGCTGAAGCTGACACCGGCTGCGGACCGGCGCTGCGCGGACAGGCGCAGGCCACGGTAGGTGGACGATCCGAAGTCGTCGAAGACCTCGAGCGCGCTGATCTGCTGCCCGACGCGCGGATTCTCCAGCGAGATGACGCGTCGCAGGTTGGTGTTCGCCGCGGTGCTGCACACCGGCTGCGCCACGCCGTTCAGCGTACACGGGCCAAGTCCCATGAACGACGCCGGGTTGAGCGGCACCAGATCCCATAACCGATCGGTGTGGTTGCCCAGGTAGCTGACCGCAACGCCCCAGTCAGTGCCGATCTGCCGCTCGACAGTCACGTTCCACGACTGCACGCGCGGCGAGTTGATGTCGGGATCCATCGCACCGAAGGCGCCCGCCGGCGGGAACACCGTCTCACGGCTGGTCGTGATCGGATGCGGATTCCCTCCCAGATGGGCATAGGGATCGTCGAATCCGCCGGGAGGAAAATCGACGAACGTGCGGTTGCCGAACGGCGGGGCGGACGTCTGAAGGAACTGGAAGTCGCCGACAGGAAAATCGTAGGTCAGCCCGTACGAGGACCGAACCGCCGTACGGCCGTCGCCCGTGACGTCCCATGCCACGCCGAGGCGAGGCGAGAGGTTCCACCACTTCCGGTTCATGCCCGAGCTGCCCGGCGGATAGCCCGAGTCGCCCGAATACAGGAAGCCGGGCGGCGCGTTCACGAACTGCGTGCTCCTGACGCCCTGGCGGAAGTTCTCCCAGCTCCACACGGGAATTCCGAAACGCCCCTGCATGTGCTGTCCGAAGTACGGCTCCCAGCGCAGGCCGCCGTTCACGGTGACTCGCGGGGTCAGTCGCCACGCGTCCTGGGCGTAAAGTCCCAGGTAGTGCTGAGCGGGATCGGAGCCGCCGGGACCGCCCTGCTCGACATTCGACATGCGTCCCAACAGGAAATCGGCCAGCCCCAGGCCCGTCACCTGGCCGTTGAAGCGCCACTCGCCGCCGCACCGCGCGCAGGTCTCGATATAGGTATCCCAGTAGGCCACGTTCACACCGAGCGCGAACTGATGGTTGCCGCGCACCAGCGTCACGTCGTCGCTGACCTGGTAGGTCTCGGTGTGGGTGATGCCATAACCGGCGCTCGGGTGGCCGATCAGGAATCCGCCCGTGATGTTGACGTTCATCCGGTGCGGTTCGTAGCTGGCGGCCTTGATCCCCAGGTCGGCGGGTTCGACCGCGGGACGATTGAAACGATCGACGCTGGTACGGTTGAACGTCACCCGGAACGCATTCACCGCGTTCGAGCCGAACACACGGGTATCGCCGAACGCCGCTGACGTGGCCCAGTTATCGAGGCCGACGCTCAACTGATGCGTCATCGTCAGGATGTTGTCGACCGTCGGCACGCCCTGCTTGTGAAACGTCGCCATGTAGCGGCCGAACAGGGAGTGATTGGCGCTGCGCTGATAGTCGACCTTGGTGACGATCTGTCCCTCGTTCCGCTCGCCCCCCGCGCCGCCGGTCGGGAAGCGGTGCTCGCCGCAGGCATTGGTCGCGGCCGGGAGCCGGCCGGCCAGGTTCATCGCCGCGGGGCTGAAGAGATTCGGATTGACGCGGTTGTCGACGAACGGCGCGCGCAGCGCGATCGCCCGCCCCTGGTTGCACGCCGCCGAGGCGAAAGCGGTGAAGTCGCCGGCCAGCATCGCCGGCGTCGGCACAAACGCGAGGTTGTCGTTCGGCGCCTGGCGCAGGTAGGTGCCCTGGTATCCGCCAAAGAAGAACAACCGGTCGCGGAGGATTGGTCCGCCGAGCGTTCCGCCGAACTGGTGACGCAGTAGGCCGTCGTCCTGCCGCTTCCCGTCCGGGCCGATCGGCGCAAACCGGCTGGTGGCGTTGAAGCGCTTGTCTCGGTAGAACTCGAACAGGTTTCCGTGGACGTTGTTGGTACCGGATTTCGTGACCGCGTTGACCGAGGCGCCCGAGCGCAGCCCGTTGTCAGCCGAGAGGCCGCTGGTGGCGACGCGGAACTCCTGCAGCGCATCCGGGAACGGCAGCGGAAGACCGCCGCTGCTCTGCGTGTCGTTGTGGATGGCGCCGTCGAGCAAGTAGGCCACGCCGAAATCCTGGCCGCCTGCGACGCTGATCCTCACGCCGCCTGAAAAATGGTGCGAAGGGGGCGCGGCCGTCTGCACCGCCGCGCCGGCCAGCACGATCAGGTCGGTGACCTGACGTCCCTGCAGCGGCAGTTCGAGGATGCGTTCGTTCTCGACCACCTCGCTGATGCCGGCGCTGCGAACATCGACGATCGGGGCCGCCGCTTCGACCGCCACGGTTTCCTCGAGGTTGCCGACCGCGAGCGAGGTGTTGATCGTCGGCGTCGCCGCGACCTGCAGCACGATGCCGGTCTGCACGTAGGTGCGGAATCCCTGGAGCGAGACCTCCAGCCGATAGGGGCCGGTGGGCAGGTTCGGCATGACGTAGGCGCCGGTGTCATCGGTGACGACCGTCCGGGTGAAGCCGGTGTCGGTCTGCGTCATGGTGACGGTCACGCCCGGCAGGACGGCACCGCTTTCGTCGGTCACCGTGCCACTGAGCTGCGCGGTGGCCTGTGCCCAGGCGGGAGTGATCGCCAGGAACCCGATCAGAACGGTCACGCCGAGACACCTTGCCAGTCGCGCCATGGACCCTCCTTGCTGTGTGGGACACCGAGCCCAGCCGCTGTATAGCAGAAAAATCCCAAATCCCAAATCCCAAAGCCCAAAGAAGTCCCAAACCCCAAAAAGCACAAAACCCAAACCCCGGGACCACCGGAGTTTGGGTTTTGAGCTTTGGGATTTGGGATTTGGGATTTGGGATCTAGTCGGTCACTTCCCCCGGCCGCGTGCCCCAGCCGAAGCCGTCAGATTTGCGGTGCAGCGTCAGCATGTGAAGTTTGTGGTCGTTCGGCGTGCGCGACGGGTTCGCGGTGATCGTCACGACGTCGCCGTACTTCAGCGTCGTCCGGCTCACGCCCTGCCCTGTCAGCTGACCGCTACCGCCCCACTCAATCGACCAGCGAACCACCTGCCCGGTTTCGTCTGGCGCCTCGACCTGCACGAAGGAATGCGGGTTCCGGAACTGGAACTGCACCATGGTGCCTTCGAGCGAGACCTTCTTGCTGGTGTCGTACTGCGCCGCCTGGGAATGGTGCGCAGACGCCGTGATGCCCGACAGCAGCGCAGCAGCCAGGATGAAAACGAGCCATCTACGTGTCATGGACGATCCTCCAGCGAACACCCCGCCATCGGCCAATGGGACGGTCCCGGTGATAGTACGGGTGGCCCCCGCAGGTGTCAAGAAATCGCCTGTCCCGAGCGACGTCGAGGGGCCCTACCGCGTCGAGCAGGGCTCGGGTTTGAACGGCGCCCCGTCGGGAAGCTTCTTGAAATGAGAGCTTTGCACGTACGGCACCTGCAGGTTCTCTGGGTCGGTGACTTCGGTGACCACGGTCAGCCAGACGTCGCCGTTCGGCGCGGTGAACCGGTGGTAGTACTCGGTCACCGAGGCATTCCCGCTCAGCGGCACTCCATTCCTGCGCAGGTAGCCCGGCCGAATCCGGTTCGTGATCACGCGCAGCTCCCCGCTGCGCGGCGGCTGGCGCGTGTACATCCACTGGGCTGCGGAGTGGCCCTGCCAGGTCGCTTCGGCCGGCGGCGGCCCGGGACGGAAATGCAGCAGGCGGGTCTGGCTGCCGGCCTCAAGTTCCATCTTCATCGTGTAGTCGTCCTGCCAGCTGATTCGCAGCCGGCCCGGCATCCGCGTGATGCCGGCGACGGTGTAGCCCCGGCACTGTTCGCCGGCGGCCTCGTCGCGGGCGGGATCCCACGTGTCGGCGATTTTGCGTGCCGCGGGGGTCATGGGAATACGCGTGTACTCCCCCTTCCGAGGCGGCAGCATGCGCTGCGGCCAGTCCTCGCTGATGACCGACACCCACGTACCGGTGAGATCGATCGCCGCCGCCACCCGTGCCGTCTCGGGCGCTGCCCCGGCGCCCCGGCCCCGCTGGGCGTGCGCCGGCGCCGCGCTGAACACCAGGGCAGCGATGACTACGACAGCGCTGGACGCCGTTGCGGCTTTCACGCCTCGCATACTTGTAAACTTAGCCACTTACTTCCAACTTCTAACTTCCCACTTCTCACTTCTTCGTGAGGCTTGCGTAGACCGCCTCGATGAACGCATCAGGCGAGCCGTAGATCCCGTCGAAGTCGAGGGTCGGCTTCGCCGCCCTCACCTGCTGCAGCGTCATTCCCTGTTTGATCAGGTCCTGAACACGGTCGCGCACCACTTCCACCATGTTGCGGTAGATCGCCACGTCTGACACGTCGCCGAGGCGGCCGTGGCCGGGGATCACCAGCGTGCCGCCCTGGTGACGGAACTCCGGGAACGCCAGGTCGATCACTTTGTTCAATCCGTCGAGCACGCCCTGTACTGATCCGCCCTTCGCCAGGTCGATCATCGGATAGCGGCCGGGTGTAAATATGTCGCCCGTCACAATCACATCAGAGAAGCGGAAGTAGACGATGCTGTCGCCGTCGGTGATGGCATTCGGCACGTGATACATCTGGATGCCCTCGCCGTTGATGTATTGGCTCATCTTGTGGGAGGGGATGTAGTACGTCTCGGTTGGCCAGGCCTCCTCCGGGTATTTCATCTCGGTCATCCGCTTCAAGATGTTTTCGTGGCCGATCACCGTCGCGGGCGTCGTGTTGCCGACCAGGCGTCCAGCTTCGCCGCCGTTATAGGTCACGCCGGCGGCTGCCACCTTCGGGGTGCCGCCCTGGTGATCCTGCGCGAGCGTGGTCTGCAGGATCCACCGGATCGGCTTGGTCGCTCTCGGTGAGGCGATGACCGCGGTATACGAGGGGCTCGCGAAGCCAAACGCCGTCAGCGGACCCCAGCTCCCGGGCGGGTAGCACGGCGGCCCGACGCATGTCGTCAGCCGCGCGGGGGCGCCCGCGACCGACGAGCCGATTTCGGCCACCGTCGCGATCAACTTGTCGGCCATCGCAGCGGAGCCGGCGTCAATCAACACCTGGCCGTCGATGCCGGCCGAGACGGCGATGTTGCTGCCGGCGCCGACCACCATGAACACGTTGCCGCGAACCGGCAGTACGTGCAGCTCGTTTCCAGATTGAGCGACGGTCGACGTCTGTGCCCACACCGCGGCTGGCAGCAGCAGCGCCGCCGCGAACACCATTGTTCGTCCCTTCATCGAATCGCTCCCGCGCGTCACTTCGACGCCGCCGTCATGAGGTTCCGGATCTTCTCGCGGTACTCGGGGTACATCGTTTCCTTCCCGCCGCGCAGCACCTCGGGCGGCACGCCGCGCTTGGCGGCCGCGTCCTTGAGATACGGATTCTTGCCGGGCAGGAAGTGCGGGAAGCCGGGTTGCACGTTTTCGACGCCTACGGTGCAGGGAAAGAACGGCAGCTCCTGACGGAGGTTCCGCCGATAGCTGATCGACTGGATGTGCGGCTCCTCCATGTAGACCGGATCCTCGAGCAGCGTCGTGACCGTCAGCAAATCGCCGTCGAGCATCAGGTATTCGGTGACCTTCGCCTTCTCGCTGAAGAGCGCCGTGTTGGCCCGGATGTAACTCTCGCGCAGGTGGGTCGTCGTGATCACCAGCATGTTGCCGTCGTACTTGCCAGTGGAGAATCCTGCCCACGAGTGCGGCGCCCATTCAGGCGGATGCGGACGGCCATCCATGTAAATCGGCCGGTCGGTATTGCGGAGGAACTGGACGTGATACGCGACGAGCTCACGGGTGACAGGATCGATGTCCTTGGTGATGCGGAAACCGCCGCCGTAGTACCAGTTGTAGATCGCGGGGTGCGGGCGGCAGACGAATTCCGGGATTGACCAATCGGAGATATCGCCGGTGTCGGCGCGCATCCGCCCGGCATCGTTGTACGGAAGGCCGGAGTAGTCATGCATCTCGGCGGTCGTGCCGATTTCATGCTGCAGCTCGCTCCACTCGCCGCTGAAATCGGTGGTCTGGTAGGGCGTGTCGAACGATGCCTGCCCGGAGGCGGCGACGCTGAACAGCACCCCGGCCAGCACGCAGACAGCACCGGTGAGGCAGGTGCGGTAAAGGCTCGGCATTTCCTGCTCCAGTTGAGTGTTTTCTAGGCGCTAATCATACTAGTTCGTGGCATTCGCTGCGGCCATCTGCGCCAGCAGATCGTCGAGCGCTTTTCGATCCATCAGGCGCCCGTTCACGACGACGGCGTTGATGCGCCTGGTGTTGCCGATGTCCTGCAGCGGATTGGCGTCGAGCAGCACGAGGTCAGCCATCTTCCCTGCCTGCACTGACCCGAGATCCTTGTCGCGGCGAAGCAACCGCGCAGAGCTGCTCGTGGCCGCGACGATCGTTTCCATTGGCGTCAGGCCTGCCCTCACCATTTCCGCCAGCCCTTCGTGCAGGCTGCGGCCGGGAATGCGCCACGCGCCCCCGCTATCGGTGCCGACCACGAACTGCACGCCCCCACGCTTCATCACCGCGATGATGTCGTGCCGCCGTCCTTCGACCGCCTTCGCCAGTTCCTGCTCCTGGGCCGACGGCGGTGCCGGCGCCGCGGCGGGACCAGCCACCTGCTGCTGCCATCGAGCGCGCAACGGCGCGAACACGTACTTCGCCAGGTCGGCGTTGCGGTCCGCGGTCGCGCGGACGCCGCCTTCAGGCATGAACGTCGGGCTGATCCAGGTGCCCTGTTTGACGAAACGGGCGGCCAGCGCGGCGCACTTCTCCGCGCTGTACGAATCCACGGCGATGCGCCGGAGCTCTGCGTTGCGGCGTCCGCGGTCCGCCGCCGGCAGCGACAATGCCGCCAGCTGACCCTTGAGGATCTCGTCCTCGCGCGTCGAACATCCCTCGAGGTATCCGGCAAAGTGCTCGATGCTTCTCATGCCGGTATCCGACAATGCCGACACCGGTACGCCGGTCGGCACGTGGCCGGTCAGATACAGACCGTTGGCCTTCGCCTCGCTCGCGATCGCGAAGTACGCCTCCGGTGTCAGCTCGTTGTGGATCTTGAGGAACTCGACTCCGCTGGCCTTGGCCTCGGCGACGGCCACCTTTGCCTGCGCGGCCGTCGTGATCTGGTAGGCGCGGGGAATCTCGCCGACGCTGACCGACTGCCATTCTTCAGCCTCGCCGGCGGTGTCTCCCAGCTTGGGCGGCAGCTTCTGCGCCGGGATCAATCCGTCAAAGTTTCTGCTGGCCAGAAACATCCGCGGACCAAGCAGCTGGCCCGCCTCGATGCCCCGCTTCATCTCATGGAACCGAGGCAATCCGGCCATCAGTCGCACACCGGTAACGCCGTGGGCTACCAGCAGTACCTCCCCGAACGTCGTGAACCGCGGTACGCGGGAATCGCCCCTCAGGTGCAGGTGCATGTCCCACAACCCGGGGATCAGAAACTTCCCGGTTCCGTCCACGACCTGGGCGCCGGCCGGCACGGTCACGTTTCTGCCGACGGCCGTGATGCGGTTTCCCGTAACGATCACCGTCGTGCCCGCTTGTGCATCGGCGCCGGTGCCGTCGATCAGCGTCACATTGCGCACCGCCAGCGTTTGGGATTGCGCCGACGGCGTCATCGGCGCCGCGAGTACGACCGCCAGCAGGACCAGGAGAAGACGCCGAGCCGTTCGCATCGCCATACGCGTTCTCCCTAGAAAGTGAACAGGTTGGTCAGTTTGACGATAAGGGCGCGCTCGACCGGTTGGCCGGTGGCCGTGTCGCGGCGGTCATTGTAGACGATGTAGATGTCGCTCAGCGGATGGTGGGTGAAGTTGAACCGGACGTTCGAGCTGACCTGTTTCGTGTCGGCGTTGTACTGCAGGAACGCGTTGAGGAACAGGCGCGGCGTGAACCCGTAGAGGATGCGGGCGCCGATCAACTGCGTGGTGAACTCGCCGTCTGGCAGCGTCACGTCGTTCCGGCTGTAGGAGAGATCGAGATTGAGATGATGGTTCGCCCGGATGTCCATCCCGCCGCCGAGTGACCGGCTGCGCCCGTTCCAGAAGTCGCCCCAGCTCGTGTTGCCGTTCAGCGCCACCCGCATGCGGTTGCCGCTGTCAGCCCGCATCGTGTAACGTCGGTAGTCGTAGTCGCCGGCGGGCAGCGCGATCGACGGCCGGATCGCGAACGGGCTGATCAGCCGATCGAACGTTTCCGTAGCGGTGAAGCGAACAAAGCCGTTGTTCTCGAACGAAATTCCGGCCGTCGCTTCGCCGACGCGCGTTTCGATCCCGCCGCCGACCCC
>Ga0079218_10000732_pt1 | contig 10553 bp, 5 predicted proteins | sample NCCompost_FD_77181 | JGI IMG/M metagenome (GOLD analysis project Ga0079218, IMG submission 77181) | Agricultural soil microbial communities from Utah to study Nitrogen management - NC Compost | ecosystem: Environmental > Terrestrial > Soil > Agricultural land | place: USA: Utah | collected... | reverse complement strand
GCCTTATCGATGACCGCCTCGGTGACTTTGCTATCTTTAACAAGCTGCAGAAGCACAGGATAAGTGTCAGGATCCGGCAACTCAATATCTACTCCTGACTCGATCGCCAGCTTAGCCGCTTCCCCTTTATTGCCTGCCACATGATGCAGGTCCTGCAGTTGTGGGATGGCGTAGTAATCTGAAACAACAGTACCCTGAAAGCCCCACTCGTCCCGAAGCACTTTCTCAAGCAGCCATTTATTTGCGTGCGATGGAATACCATCGATCTCATTGTAGGAAGCCATCACACTCAAAACGCCTGCCTCTCTGACTGCTGATTCAAAACTCGGCAGAAAGACCTCACGCAAGATTCTTTCTGAATAATTGGCAGGAGCGATGTTTGTGCCGCCTTCAGGTTGGCCGTGAGCGGCAAAATGTTTCGCAGTCGCGATAATGTGGTCACCATCAATCATCGGCCCGGGTCCTTGCAACGTCTTGATGAGGGCCACAGCCATGCGCGACACAAGGTAAGGATCCTCGCCATAAGTTTCATCGGTTCTTCCCCAACGAGGCTCGCGCGCAACATCGAGATTCGGACCGAGTACCTGGTGGCTACCGCGCGCTCGAGTTTCAAGCGCGGCGGCGGCGAAAATCCTCGAGATGAGATCAGGATCAAAACTGCTGGCGAGCGCCAGGGGCTGCGGAAAGCTTGTGCTTCCCTGGGCCATGTGACCGTGCAGGATTTCGTCATGAAGAATCGCGGGTATTCCCAGCCTAGTGTTCTCGATCAGCCATTTCTGAACTGCGTTCGCAAACAGGGCTCCCTCGCGGGGACCCATTCGTTCTCGCTGTCTGGCGATTTGGCCGATTCCGTGCTTCAGCACTTCTTTCGCCTTTTCGGGCGAGAGCTCTCCCCGGCTAGTCGAGAAGTCTGACTGAGCCTTCACTTGGGGCCGGGCTTGCCAGATGCAAGTCAGTTGCGCGACCTTTTCTTCGAGAGTCATACGACTCAACAAATCGTTTACCCGCTGATCAATCGACAACTTTGGATTCTTGTAGTCGGGCACAGTCCCCTGCGAATGAGTGTGGCTTGTCCCAATCATGGCTAGGGTCACGACAATTGTTAGGTACAGCGCCCTAATCAAAGGACGTAAGCATGTCCGAGAAAGTTTTGGAAATCGTGCGAACCTGGTCATCAAGAGATCTACCTCCAAGATAAGCGGCTAAACTACGGTTGTCTCAAGGGCAGGACATTAAAATTTGATATCGTGTCCTGGATCCGTGGGGGCGTTCCCTCCGTGGGCGTCCCATCTTCGCATCAGTTGTAGTAAAAATTAATGGTAAATCCACGATGGGACACACTAAGGGTCTACAGAGCTACGCAACTTCTTCATGATACCCAGTGGAGTGGCTCAATAATACAGGAGCCCGTGAAAACGGGCATCAGCATAAAGCTTGGGGCGTAAGCCCCAGGTAAGCTCTGTGAATGATTTTCGGAGCCCGTGAAACGGGCGTCAGCTGATACTCTCCGCTGCCGCCCGTTAGTTTCTCTGTCCTGGGGCTTACGCCCCAGGCTTTATGCCGACGCCCGCTATCGCGGGCTCTCATCTATGTGCCACAATTTAGTAAAGCAGATGAAGAGTAGCTAAGCGCGATCAACTGACTCAATGACGAGTACCACGGAAGCAAAAATAAACGTTCGTCCAGGCACGCGTGTTTTTCGCGCGCCTGGACGAGTCAACTTAATTGGCGAACACACAGACTATAACGAAGGGTTCGTAATGCCGGTAGCGATCGGCTTGTCCACCTGGGTAAAAGCATTCGGGCGTGATGACCGCACGGTTTCAATATTCTCTGAGAATTTTTCCGAACCAGCAGAGTTCGATCTCGACGATAAAAATCTGCACGCCCAGGGACATTGGAGTGATTACGTGAAAGGGGTTGCGGTTACCCTCGAGCGTGCTGGCTATCGTTTGCGTGGGGCACAGTTGCAAATTCGCGGTGAGGTGCCAATTGGATCAGGGCTAAGCTCGTCGGCCGCCCTTGAAGTAGCTAGCGCTTTCGCATTGCTTACCACATCCGGGATTAGCATCGACCGTGTGGAGTTGGCAAAGCTTTGCCAGCGTGCCGAAAACGAGTTTGTAGGAATGCGCTGTGGGATTATGGACCAGTTTGCTTCGTCTAACGGTCAAGTCGGAAATGCGCTCTTGCTGGATTGTCGATCGTTGGAATACAAACCGGTTCCTTTGCTTAAAACTGCTCGCCTTGCCGTTTGTAACACGATGGTCAAGCATTCATTGGCAACTAGTGAATACAACGCGCGCCGGCTGGAATGCGAGAAAGCCGTGCGTTACTTCGCTGAGCGATTGCCCAATGTCCGGGCTCTAAGAGACGTTTCGGACAAGGAGTTGAAATCACTTGGCAGCGATTTGCCCGAAGTAATTTATCGTCGTGCTCGCCATGTGATCACAGAAAACCAGCGCGTGCTCGCAGCCGGAGCAGCGCTTGAACAGGGCGATCTTTCGACGTTTGGTCATTTAATGAAGAGTTCGCATGATAGTCTGCGTCATGACTATGAAGTTAGCTGTAAAGAACTGGATTTGATGGTAGAGATCGCACAGCAAGTTCGAGGCGTTTTTGGGTCGCGAATGACGGGGGGAGGATTTGGCGGTTCCACGGTCAACCTTGTCGCAGCCCAAAACGTCGATGAGTTCAAGGAAGTAGTTTCTCGAAGTTATCAGAATGCCACTGGGCTTTCTCCGGAGATTTACATCTGCAATGCTGCGGGCGGAGTGGAAGAGATTTTTGATTTGTGATTTTTGATTTTTGATTGAGAATTCCAACTTGAAATCCAACCCAGCGCGCGATTCGGTTACACTTCAACTTGAAATCACTCAAAATCTAAAATCTAAAATCCAAATGCTTGAGCTAACACGTCACCCGCATCGCCGTTACAACGCACTCACGCGTGAGTGGGTATTAGTTTCGCCGCAACGCACTGATCGTCCGTGGCAGGGACAGATAGAGGATCTGGTTCGGGATGCCCAGCCTGAGTTCGATCCTAATTGCTACTTGTGCCCTGGCAACGCGCGTGTTGGTGGGGTGCGAAATCCGACCTACACATCCACGTTCGTTTTCGAAAACGATTTTGCGGCCCTGCGTCCCGACACTCCGCCCGGCAAGATTGATGAAGGCGGACTTTTAGTGGCTGAAGCCGAGTTGGGTATCGGCCGGGTCGTGTGCTTCTCACCCCGACACGATCTCACAATAGCGGGCATGGACGTACCAGGCATTCGCATGGTCGTAGACACGTGGACTGAACAGTATCTGGAACTAGGCACCGTGCCTTTTGTTAATTGGGTACAGATTTTTGAGAATCGTGGAGCGCAGATGGGAGCCAGCAATCCGCACCCTCACGGACAAATTTGGGCCAATAGCAGCATCCCTAACGAGGCGAAGAAGGAAGACGATGCTCAGCGGGAATACTACCGCACCCAACATAGCTGCTTGCTATGTGATTATCTCGCCCTGGAAATAAAATCAGGGGAACGTGTGGTCAGCTCTAACGCTTCGTTCTATGCCGTGGTTCCGTTCTGGGCCATTTGGCCATTCGAAACAATGCTCATAAGCAAACGACACACGACCGGCATTGACGACTTTACGGAGGAAGAGCGGAATGGATTGGCCGACATACTCAAGCAGGTCACGATGACCTACGACAAATTGTTTAGAGTTTCTTTTCCTTACTCAATGGGTTTTCATCAGCGACCAACGGATGGAGTGGGCCATTCGGAATGGCACTTCCACGGTCATTTTTATCCGCCTCTGCTTCGCTCAGCAACGATACGGAAGTTTATGGTGGGATATGAGCTGTTGGCCATGCCGCAACGTGACATCACCGCGGAATCAGCAGCGCAAAGATTGCGGGAGTTGGTGGGCGCGGTTAATTGAGATCAATAACTGGTATGTTCAATCAATTCGCAGGTCAGGAAGGGGGCAAGCGCAGCGCGCCCCCGCTTCAGATTTCGTCATCACTCCGCTTGAGTGGATAAATCATATCGAATAGTTTTGCGGCTCGAGCGGGGGCGCGCTGCGCTTGCCCCCTTCCTTACTTGCAAGTTAATTGAAGTTGAATAGTCCTTCCGCTCTACCTCATCTCACGTCGAGACTAATCACCGTCACCGAATGCTTTGGTAGTGTTACAACAAAGCTTCGTCCACTACGTGCGGTTGTGCTCTTGATAGAAACTGCATTAGGTCTCACAAAGTCGTTTGAGGTGGTCAGAGATGGAGCGGTCAGAGTGTGTATCTCGACTCTGGGACCAGGGACGGCGTTTTGCACGCTGATGGTGGTAGTTAGCGCGCTCGTACGGTTTGTGTTCACCGCCTTGATAAAAATTTTTCGCCCATCAGCAGAGCGGCTTGCTACTGCGTCAAGGAACGGGATGTTCTTCCCTTCTTTGCTCGTATCGAATGTTGGACTGCGGATCTCGGACTTGAGGCGCTCATCACCACGGTGCTCATTGTAAAGTTTGTTTACCAGGTAGCCGGGTGAGACAAAAACACCGTAGCGGTTTGCCTGAATGATTCCGCCCGGCCATCCATTAACCAGATCGGAGACCGCACTCATCTCAACCAGGTTGCCGCTGCGCTCAAAGACATTCATCAAACGCGCCGCGTAGAGTGCCGACTCCATCGAATACTGCCGCTCGGTTGGAAGATCCAGGCCCCACTCGTTGATCGCTAATTTTATCGGCCGATTAGGTACGACTTCGCGTATCAACTGCTCGACTTGGCCGTAAAAGCGCTCGAGGAAAAGTGGCCGCGCCATCAAGTTCAACGCGTCTCCCGCCATTTCACCACGACCGTAGTAATGATGAATCGCCAGGTAATCAATGTTCTCGCCAGCTTCACGCAGTACGGTGCGATTCCAGTTCATGTTGTTGTCGCCCACTGCGATGAGTTTGATAGAAGGGTCAACGGCGCGCATGGCTTTCGCGTAACGGTTGTAATTGCGCGCGTAGGTGTCGGCGTCGGAGTGGCCCCGCACCCAATCGCCCCAAATTTCATTGCCTACTTCCCAAAGCTTCACCCTGAACGGCTCCGGATGGCCATTCGCCGCTCGCATTGCGCCGTACTTTGAGGTCGCAGGCCCGTTGCAGTACTCGACCCACGCAGCCGCTTCTTCCACGGTCCCGCCGCGACCTTCAACGTTGACTGTGATTGAGGGCTCTGCGCCGACGGCTCTGGAGAAAAGAATGAATTCGTCTGTACCGAAGTCACTTGGCTCAGGTTCGTTTTTCCAGGAAAGATTTGCCCACGTAAATCTCTCGTCCCGAGGCCCAATACCCCACAACCAGCGGTAATCCTGCGCGACGTTTCCGCCCGGCCATCTAATGAATGCGGGCTTGAGTGCTTGAATTTTTCCAAATACGTCGCTTCGCACACCTCCAGGCCTGGCATCGCCTGGCCGCAAAGACACCTGATCAACCCAAACACGACCTCGCCCGTAAAAGAGGATTGCGAAACGTGCGAAGGCATCGGCCTTTTTCGGGCCAAGAATAAACTCGTACTTTCGCCAATCTCCGGTTATGTTGCTGATGATGGCCTCGGTGTAGACGGCTCCTTCATCTTCTGATTCAAGCGCAACCCTGATTGGTCCAGTGTAATTAACGCTCTTTAACCATAGAGAGCCACGGTATTCCAGACCAGCGCGGACGGGAATGCGCGCCTGGTAAAAGCCGTGCCGTTGGATGACGCCGTTGCCTGCGTCCACCCTCGTGGCATGTTCCTTCAACGTGGGTTCTCCCGTGTTGACCTTAAACTTGCGTTCGACCGGATAAGCAAACTCATCGTCCCACTTGAAGGTCAACCCGTAATCGTCGTTGCGGTCGTCCGGATAACGTTCCCAATGGCGTGAGAGGCCAATCACATTTGGCGCCTCCTCAAAGCTTCGATTCCTAAGTAGCTCGGCATCGAGACCGCCCTTAATCCCTTCATACATGAATTCAAGGAACTGTCCGTAGAGTAGATGGCTAATGCGATTCTCCACCTTGCTCGCGTCGATAGTGATGGTGGCCGACTGGTTTGTTTGCGCATTGATCCGAGCAACATGCGCCATCGCTCCTGCTACCAGCACGGCAATCAAGACACGCGGAAATGGATTTCTGTTCGTACTCATAATTTCAAAGCGATTAAGTTTGAACGACGCCGTTTGCTGGCGCTTGTTGTCCCTGAAAGGGACACAAGCGTAACTTCCTATTACTTCACTGTTACACGGATCACTGTGAATGACTGCGGACTAATCGTGTATGCAAACTCACCGCCTGGAACGGTCAACTGCTTTTCAACAGGAGCAACTTTCGTCGGGGTTTCTATGCTGTTTTCTGCCTTTAGATCCGAACTCTCAAGGACGAAGGCTTTTCCAGCTTTGCCTACACTCTTGGCCCCCACCAGATGAATGCGAATTTCTTTAGCCGCAGGCGCTGGGTTCACCATTTTCACAATCACTTCACCCGTGCGCTCATCCAGTGACGCACTGGTGAAAAGTTCGCCTTCTCCGTTTTTAGCTGAGCCATTAAGCATCACGGGCAAAATTTTGGTGCCGCGGTTTACGCTGAATAGTTTTTGCACGTAGTAATTTGGAGTGCCGTAAGATCGAAGATTGTCGAACCAGATCATATTCGGCGTCCATTGCCACGCTTCAAGATGTCCGAACAGCGGCGCATAAGATGACATCTGGACAACGTCGGCATTCCGGTCGAGTCCAGTTACAAACGCAGCTTCAGAGAGTGCGCATTCCCAATTATTTCGATTATCAGGGCTCGCGATTCCTACGCTCTGAGCGGCGTATTCGCCGGCGAAGACTTTCGGCCCGGTACGAGGATAATTGTCATAACGTCCCGCGTTATCGCGAAACCATTTCGGCGCCATGTAGTAGTGCTCATCCACAAGGTCGGCTTTTAGCTCGCGCAGCTTGGCCCATAAGAAGTCGAACCGGTCTCCATCGGGCGAGGGGCCAGCGCTCGAAACTAGCGCTATATTCGGATACTTGGATTTAATTACTCGAGCGAAGATCTCGTAGCGCTCAATGTATTGAGGACCCCACTGTTCGTTCCCTACGCCAATCATTTTCAGGTTGAACGGCGCCGGGTGGCCCATCGCGGCACGCTTCAGCCCCCATTCAGTGTTGACTGGTGCATTGGCAAACTCGATCAGGTCGATGGCATCCTGAATGTAGTGATCCAAGTCTTCGAGTGGAACTAACTCTCCAGTATTAAATTGGCAAGCCATGCCGCAGTTTAGGATGGGCAGAGGTTCTGCACCGATGTCTTCGCTTAACTGGAAATACTCATAGAAACCGAGGCCGAATGACTGGTAATAGTCAGGAGCCGGGCGGTGTCTGAATTCATAGTTCCACCGGTTAATGATCAGGTTCCGGTCATCAGGATCTCCAATGGTAGTTTTCCACTGATAGCGTCGTTCAAGGTGACTTCCTTCCACAATGCACCCTCCAGGAAAACGAAGGAAGCCGGGGTTCATCTCCTTAAGCAACTTAACTAAATCGGATCGCAACCCGTTTTTCCGGTTCTGCCAAGTGTCCTTCGGAAACAGGGAGACGACGTCCAGATCGAGAGTGCCACCGCCGTCGGCCAGCAAAACCAGGCGGGCTTTCGGATTCGTCTCATCCGCACGGATCGTGGATTCATATTTCTTCCACTCCGGTGTGAGGCCGGAAATCTTTGTTTGCCCTAAGGCACGGCCATTGGCGTCCTGCAGGGTAATACTTAATCCTGTAGATGAGCCTTCAGTCCGGCGCGCGCTGACCGAAAAAGTGTATTCCGCACCTTTCTCCACTCCGATCCCGCGAAATCCTTCATTCATTACTCCAAAGCCGGCGCCTGGTGTCTCGACCTTTAATCTTAGGTAGTGAGCATTCGCAACATCTTTAACAGAGCCCTGGTCGAGAACGTAAATAGCGCCTTTAGAATCTGCGGCATTGATTTGTTTCCAACCCATCAATGGATCGGGAAATTCAAACGAACGATTTTTTATCCGCTCAGGGTACAGCCCACCATCTGCTCCGAAGTTAATGTCCTCAAAGAACAGGCCGAAGAGTGTCTTTGGAATTGGGGCGCCGGGTTTGTCCACTTGCACCGAGATCGTGTTCGCAGTTTGCGCCCAGACGACTTGCGCATGAATGAAGACGAGACTGAGCGCGCAAACCAGCGATGTTGTCAGGCTTACAAGAATGGATGTTGTATTTCGAATTGATCTCACCATGTCACCCGTCTTTCCTAGTGGTTAATCTTCGAGTTCAAGTTTCATCAGAGCGATATCCTCGGCAGTCAATATATAAGGTACGGCTTTGCCGCCGGAGTTGGCTTCGCGGCGGTGGCTCTGCCCCGCCGTAAAGCTGACACATCATTTGGGCTATGCCCCTGATGAGGGCTCTGCCCTTCATGTGGTCGACTGGATGCATCCATGTACGCCACCCGATTTTCTAAACATTTCTCGAACAGACGAGATCTAGGACTCCACCGGGCTGAGCCCGCACAAGGGGCGCAGCCCGATTCACAAAGAGGTCTACGGCGGGGCATAGCCACCGCCGCGAAGCCAACTCCGGCGGCAAAGCCGTACCTTTAAAAGATCTAGTACCGTCCCCTGATATTTGCCGCGACTTGCGTTTCATAAAACTCGCGCAACCTCGCGTGCACTTCCCTTCCGAGCGGAGTGAGTTCGCTCGCCGTCACATTTGCGCGTGCTTGCTGAGGGCTGCTGGCGCCGGGAATAATTACTGTGACCGTGTCGAAATCCAGAATCCATCGCAGCGCCCACTGGGCCATCGTCATTCCTTCCGGTACGAGAGCCTGTAATGCTTCTGAGAACTCCACTCCTTTTTCAAAAGGCAGGCCTGCAAACGTCTCGCCCACATTGAAAGCCTGACCTTCACGGTTGTAGCTGCGGTGATCCGTCTCCTCAAACTTTGTCTGCTTAGTAAATTTACCTGAGAGCAGTCCGCTCGCTAGTGGTAATCGTACGATGAGCGCGACCCCCTTCGACTTGGCATTGTCGAAGAACTCAAGAGGTTTTTGACGGAAGACGTTGAAAATTATCTGAAGCGAAGCTAGTTCTGGATGCTCGAGACAAATCAGCGCTTCTTCATTAGTTTCAACGCTGACCCCGAAGCTCCTGATCTTCCCCTCGCGCTTCAAGACGCCGAGCGATTCAAAGACCTCGCCGTCGCGCAACACTTCGGTTGGGATGCAGTGAAGCTGCGTTAAGTCGATAGCTTCCACACCCAATCGATGGAGCGACGCCTCAGTGTGAGCGCGCAAAAATTCAAGCGTGAAGTTTGCCGGCCATCCCGGTTCCGGAAACCGGCCGAGCTTGGTGGCAATAAAAATCTCGTGAGAACTTTCTTTCAGGAACTTCCCGATAATCTGTTCGCTGCGGCCCAGCCCGTAGACATCCGCCGTGTCAAAAAAATTAACTCCACCTTCGGCTGCGGCTCGAAGAGTATCAAGCGCTCGATTCTCATCGACCTCGCCCCAGTCGGCACCTCCGAGCTGCCAGGTTCCCAGACCGACCTCAGACACTTTCTTCCCCGTATGATCGAATAAGCGATAGTTCACTGAAAAGCCCTTGATTATGGATGCCCTGTCGCCACCCTGACGCAAGCGGGAGTAAACCGCCCTTCCCAACCTGTTAGCTTCTTAAATTTGTGCTGTCATTAAAGAATTGAGAGCCTTCACTCTAAGGCGCAGTCACTCAAGACTGTACAACTCACAGGTTGGGAAGGGCTTGCCTTCGCCTGACTTTGCTTACAATCAAGTCACAAACATTCCAATACTCTCAGCACTCTTTACCTGCGGCGGTTGCCCATTGGGCCGCGGCCCCTGCCGGTCATGCGCTTGATGAAGGTGGCTTCCTCCGGAATGTAGGGCCTCCCATCGGTGCGAAAGACTTCGTGAAACCAGATGGATGGCTCACGTCCCACATAGGGTCGCTGCCACGAGTCCCATGGAAGATGAGTCTGGGATTTGCCCTGGACCAGTCCCCAGTTAATCATTCCGACGTTGTGAACCTTGCCGACCATCAAGCCGCCGATGAAGAAGCTGCCATTGCCCCGCGCCATGTATTCGGTACAGATCAGCGGACGGTTATAGCGCTTGAGCCAGTTGATCCGTCTTTCCAGTTCGGTGGGTGAATCGTAGTTGTGAAAAGTGATGACATCCGACAAGTTGATCTGCAATCGGTCCATCTCAGTCATCTTTTCGGGAGTAGACCAGTCGCCTTTCCAGACACCTGAGCTCAAGGGTTGCTGGTTTCCAGCCTCACGCGCCCACTCGAATGCTTTTGGCAGCAACTCGAGAACCAGATCAACCTTGTTCTTTGGCTCGAGGTGACCGTAGCTGCCCTGGTTTGTGTTGTCCGGCTCGTTCCAGATATCCCAGGCAAGAATGCGCTGGTCCCTCGCGAAGGCACCGACGACTCCTTTCACATAGGCTTCCAGTCGCGCATGTTCATTTTTGTCCTGGAGCGTTTTGCGGCTGGGGCTTTGCACCCAACCAG
>Ga0079218_10000731_pt1 | contig 10554 bp, 12 predicted proteins | sample NCCompost_FD_77181 | JGI IMG/M metagenome (GOLD analysis project Ga0079218, IMG submission 77181) | Agricultural soil microbial communities from Utah to study Nitrogen management - NC Compost | ecosystem: Environmental > Terrestrial > Soil > Agricultural land | place: USA: Utah | collected... | reverse complement strand
TCGTCTGCATCACCGAGGGGGTTCCGGTGATGGACATGACGCGCGTCATACCGTTCGTCCGCGAGCGGAAAGCCCGGCTCCTCGGACCGAACTGTCCCGGTCTCATCACGCCGGGCGAGTGCAAGGTCGGCATCATTCCAGGCAACATCTGCACGCCCGGCCGGGTCGGCCTGGTGTCCCGAAGCGGTACGCTCACCTATGAGGTCGTCAACCACCTCACGAAGAACGGCATCGGCCAGAGCACCTGCGTGGGCATCGGCGGCGACCCGATCATCGGCACGAACTTCATCGACTGCCTCCGGGCGTTCCAGGAGGATCCGGCGACCGATGTCATCGTCATGATGGGCGAGATCGGCGGGACCGATGAGCAGAGCGCGGCCGCCTTCGTGAAGGAATACGTCACCAAGCCGGTCGTCGGCTTCATCGCCGGCCAGACTGCGCCGAAGGGTCGCCGCATGGGGCACGCCGGTGCGATCATCTCCGGGTCGAGCGGAACGGCCGAGGAGAAGATGGAGGCCTTCGCCGACGCCGGCATCGGGGTCATGAAGCGGCCGGTCGACGTGGTGGAGCTGGTGCGCGAGCGGTTGCCGCGCTGATCACACATTCGCGCTGATCACAGATTGAGGAGGACGACGTGGCTGGCACGCGCACTCTCGCGATCATCAAGCCCGACGCCGTCGCAGGCGGCAGGACCGGACAGATTCTCGCGCACCTCGAGAGGGAGGGCTTCAGCATCCGGGCTGTCCGACTGGCCCGCCTCACCGAGGCCCAGGCCGGCGCTTTCTATGAGGTACACCGCGGTCGGCCGTTCTATGCTGAGCTCGTCCGATTCATGACCAGCGGCCCCTGCCTGCCACTGGCGCTGGAGCGCGCGGATGCCGTGGCCCACTATCGCACCGTCATCGGCGCGACCGATCCTGCCGAAGCGGCTCCAGGTACCATCCGGAAGCTGTACGCGGAGTCCAAGGGCCGGAATGCGGTGCACGGGTCCGACAGCGACGAGAATGCGGCCCGTGAGATCGCCTTCTTTTTCAGCGAGAGCGAGCTGGCCGGACTCTGGGGCTAGCTTGACCCCAAGTTGTTGTCGGAGTTAGATTAACGGGCTATGCTTCGAGTGGATATTCGGGACCTCGACCGGGGTCCCGTGAAGACTGTCGGGGAAATCGAATCGAGCGATCCGGCCGTCGCCGGACTCGGGTTCGCGTTCGGCGAGCCGATTCTTGTCAGCGGCGAACTGCAGAAGGCCGGGGAGGGCGAGTTCCTCTGGCGCGGGCGTATCCACGGCGTGGTGCTCGGCGAATGCCGCCGCTGTCTGACCGATGTGCGGCAGGAACTCGACGTTCCCGCCGACGTGCTCTTTAGCAGCGATCCCGAGGCGGCCGAGGATCCGAGCGTGTATCCGCTGCCGGTGAGCGCCGCCCAGGTCGATGTGACGGCGGCGGTACGCGAAGAGGTTGCGCTCGCCGTGTCGCCGCTGGTGCTGTGCCGAGAAGATTGTGCTGGCCTCTGCCCCAGGTGTGGCGCAGATCTGAATGCGGGACCGTGCGACTGCGCACGCTCCGCCGAACCCGTCTGAGGAATCCATGGCAGTCCCCAAGCGCCGTACCTCGAAATCCCGCAAGCGCCTTCGCCGCGGTCACGACGCCGCACCGAGCGTCGCCTCCCAGGCCTGCCCGCGCTGCGGCTCGCCCAAGCTCTCGCATCGGGTCTGTGACTCCTGTGGCTACTATCGCGGCAAGAAGCAGGTAGAGGTCGAGGACAGGTAGGGGTGATCCGCGTCGCCGTGGACGCGATGGGGGGCGACCATGCCCCCCGGGCCGAGGTCGAAGGCGCTCTCCGCGCTCTCGCCGAACAACCCGAAACGTTCATTCAGCTCGTCGGACGCCCGGAGGTGATCGAGGCGGAGCTGTCGCGACATGCCGAAGCGGATCGCAGCCGCATCACGATTCGACCGGCCTCCGAAGTGATCGGAATGGCCGAAAAGCCTCTCGCCGCGGTGCGGGGGAAGCGCGATTCCAGCATCGCGGTCGGGCTGGGGCTCCAGAAGGCGGGCGACTCCGACGCATTCGTTTCCGCGGGCAACACCGGCGCCGTCCTGGCGGCCTCCACGCTGCTCCTCGGCATACACGCCGGCGTCGAGCGGGCCACGGTCGCCACGCTGTTTCCGACTGCGGACGATCCGGTCCTCGTGCTCGACGGCGGCGCCAACGTGGAGTGCTCGGCGCGCGAGCTGCTCGGCTTCGCGGTGCTTGGGTCGGTGTACATGCGCGACATCCTCGGCCGCGAGAATCCCGCGGTCGGGCTCCTCAATGTTGGCGAGGAGGACGAGAAGGGCACCACGGTGGTGAAGGAGGCCCACGCGCTCCTCCGGCAGTATCCCGGCATCAACTTCATCGGCAATATCGAGGGGCGTGACATCGTCGCCGGGCACGAGAAGCACGGCGCCGTCGACGTGGTCGTGTGCGACGGATTCGTCGGAAACGTGGTGCTGAAGTTCTACGAGTCGGTTGCCCGGCTGATCGTGCGCATCGTCCGGCGCGACGCGCCGACGATCCTCGAGCGCGACGATGTCCGCAAGGTCTTCCGCGCCCTCGACTACTCCGAGTACGGCGGTGCCCCGTTGCTGGGCGTGCGCGGGGTGTCGATCATCTGCCACGGCTCGTCGAGCGCGAACGCGATAAAGAACGCGATCCGGCTCCCCGTCCAGTCCGTCCGCAGCAACCTCAGCCAGCACATCGGCGCCGAGATGGCGCAGCACGAGGCAGCGGCCCGCACATGAGCCAGGGCGTGCTCGCCCGGCCGTTCGCGGCGATCACCGGCCTGGGCGTCGCGGTTCCCCCGCGAGTGCTGACCAATGCGTGGTTTGCCGAACGCCTCGAAACGTCCGATCAGTGGATCGTGGAGCGCACGGGGATTCGGGAGCGTCACATCGCCGATCCGGAGCATTCCGTCGCGGAGTTGTCTCGCGAAGCCTCGGTCGCGGCGATGGAGCGGGCCGGCGTCACCGCCGACTCCCTGGACTCGATCGTTCTCGGCACCGCGACGCCGGACCGGCTGCTTCCATCCACCGCCTGCGATCTCCAGGTCCTGCTCGGAGCCACCAACGCGGCCGCGTTCGACATTTCCGCCGCGTGTCCCGGGTTCATCTACGCGCTGACGGTCGCCGAAGGCCTCATTGCATCCGGCCAGAGCCGCACCTCGCTGGTTCTCGGCGCAGAGAAGCTCTCGGCGATCACCGACTGGGATGACCGGAGCACCGCGATCCTGTTTGGAGACGGAGCCGGCGCAGCGGTCATCCAGCGCGTCGAGCCGAATGGGCAGGCACCGCGCGGGATTCTCTCGACCTTCCTCAAATCCGATGGGCGTCTGGCCGACCTGCTCTACCGGCCGGGCGGCGGGGCGGCGGCGCCGTTCAGCGAGAAAGTGCTCTCGGAGCGGTCGCACCTCATCCGCATGGCCGGCCGTGAGGTGTTCAAGGCGGCGGTGCTGGCGATGGCTGAGGCATGTGACGAAGCGTTGCAGCGGGCAGGTGTGAGCGCCGAGGAGATCGACCTTCTCATTCCGCACCAGGCGAATGTCCGGATCATCGAGGCGACCGCGAAGCACGCGGGCATGCCGATGGACAAGGTGATGGTCAACGTCGAGCGCTTCGGCAACACTTCATCGGCGTCCATTCCCATCGCGATCGACGAGGCGGTGCGCGAGGGACGCATCAAGCGCGGATCGCTTCTGCTGCTTGTCTCGTTCGGCGCCGGCTTCACCTGGGGGAGCGCCGTCGTCCGGTGGTGACGGTCGTGCTGTGCCCTGGCCAGGGTGCCCAGAAGGTGGGCATGGGGCACGACCTTGCCAAGCGGTTTCCCGCCGCGCGCGATACGTTCGCCGCCATCGACCAGGCGCTTGGCGCGCCACTCTCCCGGATCATGTGGGAAGGGCCCGAGGAAGAGCTGACCCTCACGCACAACGCGCAACCGGCGATCCTCGCGCACAGTGCCGCGGTTCTCGCCGTGGTAGGCGACCGACTCGGCGACGTCGTGCTCGCGGCTGGCCACAGCCTCGGAGAGTACACTGCGTATGTCGCTGCCGGCTCGCTGCGGCCTTCGGATGCCGCGCGGCTGGTCCGCCGGCGGGGTGAGCTGATGTACGAGGCCGGACGCGCGCGCCCGGGCGCCATGGCGGCCGTGCTCGGACTCGGAACGGCGGAAGTCGAGCGTGCCTGCCGGGCAGCCTCGACGAATGGCGAGATCGCCGTGGCGGGGAACCTCAACGCACCGGACCAGACCGTCATATCGGGCGATCCGCCGGCGGTCGAGCGCGCGGGAGCCAACTGCCGGACGGCCGGCGCCAGGCGGGTCCTGCCACTCAAGGTGAGCGGCGCATTCCATTCGCCCTTGATGAAACCGGCCGTTGACGGACTGCGGCACGCGCTCGAGTCCGCGCCCTTCACCGAGCCCCGGTTCCCGGTGATCGCGAATGCGACGGCGATGCCCGCGCAGACGGTGCGGGAGGCCCGGGACCTTCTCGTCGACCAGCTCACCGCCCCGGTGCGCTGGGTCGGTTGCATGCTGACCGCCGCGAAACTCTATCCGGCCGCGCGATTCATCGAGGCCGGGCCCGGTAATGTGCTCTCCGGGCTGCTGAAGCGCATCGTGCCCGGTGCGACGGCCGTCCCGCTCGGCACCGCCGTCGAGCTGGAGCAGTTCCTGGCATGACCCCAATCGACCTGTCGGGACGAGTGGCGTTCGTGACTGGCGGGACGCGCGGCATCGGGCTCGCCATCGCCCGCACGCTTCTGGACGCGGGCGCGCGCGTCGCCGTCGCGGGACGGGATGCGGACCGCGCGCGCTCCGCGGCGGAACGCCTCGGCGCCGGGACGCTCGGCGTCGCCTGCGACGTGGCGGACGCCGTGCAGGTCGAGGCCGCACTCACTGCCGCGGAATCGGGCCTCGGGCCCATCGACATCCTCGTCAACAACGCCGGTCTCACTCGCGACAACCTGCTCCTCCGGTTGAGCGAATCAGACTGGGACGTCGTCCTCGACGCGAACCTGAAGGGCGCCTTCAACACCACTCGGGCCGCGGTGCGGGGCATGATGAAGCGCCGATCCGGGCGCATCATCAACATCACCAGCATCGTCGGCCTCACCGGCAACAAGGGCCAGGCGAACTATGCGGCGAGCAAGGCGGGACTGATCGGCTTCACCAAATCGGTCGCAAAGGAGTATGCGAGCCGGAATATTCTCGCCAATTGCATCGCTCCCGGATTCATCGATACCGACATGACGAGCGCCTTGCCCGACGGGGCGAGAGCCGCGTTATTAGAGCAGATTGCCCTCGGACGGCTCGGTCGTCCCGAGGACGTCGCCGGCGCCGTGCTGTTCCTGGCATCCGACCTCGCCTCGTACGTGACGGGTCAGGTGCTCGTCATCGACGGCGGGATGGTCATCTGAGGCAGGCCTTCATACTACCCCGAGGACGACATGGAAAACGTGGACGAGAAGGTCAAGGACATCATCGTCGAGGAGCTCGGCGTCGAGCGCGAAAAGCTGACGAACGAGGCGAGCTTCATGGAGGACCTCGGCGCGGATAGCCTCGATACCGTCGAGCTCGTCATGGCGTTCGAGAAGGAATTCGAGATCGACATCCCGGACGAGGACGCCGAGAAGCTGCGCACCGTCGGCGACGCCCTCGCCTACCTCCACACCAAGATCGGCAAGTAGCTTGGGGCAGCGTGTGGTCGTCACCGGGGTCGGCCTCGTGACCCCGGTCGGACTGGATTGCGAGTCGAGCTGGAACGCGCTGCTGGCTGGACGGTCCGGCGCGGCACCGATCCGGAAATTCGACGCGAGCCGACTGCAGGTTCGCTTCGCGTGCGAGGTGAAGGACTTCGACCCCCTCGTCTATATCGACCGCAAGGAAGCGCGGCGCCTCGATCTGTTCGCCCAGCTCGCCCTCGCCGCCTCCCACCAGGCGGTGACGCAGGCGGGACTCGACAGGGATGTGCCCGCTCCCGATCGAACCGGTGTCATCATCGGAAGCGGGATCGGGGGAATGCAGACATTCGAGGAGCAGTGCTCGCTCTACATCACGAAAGGCCCCGACCGCGTCTCCCCGTTCTTTGTTCCGATGTTCATCCCCGACATCGCCGCCGGCCTGGTGTCGATCCGGTACGGACTGCGCGGGCCGAACTATGCAACCGTCTCGGCCTGCGCATCGAGCGCCCACGCCATCGGTGAATCGTTCCGCCTCATCCAGTCCGGTCATGCCGACGCCATGGTGACCGGCGGCGCTGAAGGAGCCATCTGCGGGCTCACGATCGCCGGCTTCCAGAACATGCGCGCGCTCTCGACGCGCAACGACGCGCCCGAGGAGGCGAGCCGGCCATTCGACAAGGGCCGCGATGGCTTCGTGCTCGGGGACGGCGGCGCCAGTATCGTACTCGAGAGCCTGGACCACGCGGAGCGTCGCGGCGCCACGATCCTCGGCGAGGTCCTCGGGTACGGCGCGAGCGGGGACGCGTATCACATGACGTCGCCGGCGCCCGCTGGTGAGGGGGCGCAACGCGCGATGCGCGCGTGCCTTGCAGACGGCGGGATCCACGCCGCGGAGGTCGACTACATCAACGCGCACGGCACCTCGACGGAGCAGGGGGACATCGCCGAGACGCAGGCAGTCAAGGCGGTCTTCGGTGAGCACGCCCGGAAGCTGGTGTTCAATTCCACGAAGTCGATGACCGGACACCTCCTGGGGGCCGCCGGCGCACTCGAGTTCGCGGTCTCGCTGCTGGTTGCCCGCCATGGGAAGATCCCGCCGACTATCAATCAGGTGACGCCGGATCCCGAGTGCGACCTCGACAGTGCGCCGAACCGCATGATCGAGCGGCCGGTGCGTGTGGCGCTCAGCAATTCGTTCGGTTTCGGCGGGCACAACGCGAGCCTGGCGGTGCGGGCCTGGGCCTAGCGCTCGCCTCCTGACCCGGCAGACGAGAGCCCCCCGCACCATGCCCGGGGGGCTCGGTCGTTTTAGATTTCGAGGGCTGCGCCAGTCCATCCAAGGAGCACGAATGCCCGGCGATTTCGACGTCGCTCGCCTCGAAGATTCCGATCTGCGCCCCATCGCCGCGAAGGTCTCCGCCGGCGAGCGGCTCGATGTGCGCGACGGGCTCGCCCTGTATGAGACGCGCGACCTCCTGGGCCTCGGGGCCCTCGCCGACTTCGCCAACCAGCGCCGGAACGGAGACCGGGTGTTCTTCTCCGCGAACCAGCACATCAATCCGACGAATGTCTGCATCCTGAGCAACACGTGCACGTTCTGCTCGTTCGCCCGGATGCCGAAGGAGAGCGGCGCCTATACCCGCTCGCTGGAAGAGATCTATGCCGAGGCGGAGCAGGCAACCGGCTCGCCGACCCGCGAGTTCCACATCGTCGGCGGGCTGCATCCGAAGCTGCGGCTCGCGTACTACACGGACATGATCCGGGGCCTGAAGGAGCGGCACCCGGAGGTCCACATCAAGGCGCTCACCGCGGTGGAGATCGCCCATCTGGCCCGCATCGAGCGAATCTCCGAGCGTGACGTGCTCCTCGCGATGCGCGACGCGGGACTCACGAGCCTGCCCGGCGGTGGGGCCGAGGTGTTCAGCACCGCCGTGCGCGCGACGATCGCCGAGCGGAAGCTGACCGGGCAGGAATGGCTGCGGGTTCACCGCACGGCGCACGAGCTCGGTATCCCCACCAACTGCACCATGCTCTACGGGCACGTCGAGACGGCCGCCGACCGGATCGAGCACCTCGAGATGCTTCGTGGACTGCAGGATCACACCGGCGGCTTCCTCACGTACATCCCGCTCGCGTATCACCCGGAGCACAACGAGCTGGGCGAGGAGCTGGGGCGCGTCGGCACCGCTACCACCGGCTATGAGGACCTCAAGGCGATCGCCGTGGCCCGTCTCTTCCTCGACAACATCCCGCACGTGAAGACCCACTGGCCCATGGTGACGCCGTTCCTCTCGCAGATCGCGCTCAGCTTCGGCTGCAATGACGTCGAAGGCACGGTCGTGTACGAGAGGATCTATCACGAGGCGGGCGCCCGGACGCAGATGCACCTGCCCTATCTGGATCTCGTCGATCTGATTCGCGGAGCGGCGAAGCGCCCGGTCGAGCGTGACAGCCTCTATCGCTCGGTGCGCGAGGCCTTCGACGATCTTACGCCACCCCCAGTTCAGGGGATGAGGCAGCTGCCGGTGGTGCACGCCGCATGAGGCTCGGCCGGATTCCCTGGATCAACTGCTACCCGGTGTATGCCGCGCTCGACCGGGGTGTCGTTGCGTCGCCTGCGGCGATGGTGAGCGGGACTGCCTCGGAGCTCAACGACCTGCTTGCCGCCGGCGAGCTCGACGTGAGCGTGGTTTCGGCGGTGGAATACGCACGCAATGCCGCGGCGTATCACCTGCTGCCCGACCTCGCGATCAGCTGCGATGGCCCGGTGCGAAGTGTCGCGCTGTTCGCGAAGCGTCCTCCGCAGGAGCTCGACGGGCGGACGGTCCTGCGCAGCGCGTCCAGCCGGACTTCCGTGCTCCTGCTCGACCTGTTGTGCCGGCATCGGTGGCGGGTGTCCCCGCGGTTTGCCACCGCCCGCGCCGAGGCGAGCGATCTGGCTGCGCTCGCCGGCCTTCCGCACGACGCGGTCCTCGTCATTGGCGACGCCGCCCTCATGTTGAGCGCGCAGGCGGTGTATCCGCACATGGTCGATCTCGGTGCTGAGTGGAAGGCCTGGACCGGGCTCCCATTCGTCTTCGCCGTCTGGGCAGCGCGGCGTCGGTCCGACATCGTAGCGGTCCGGACCCTCCACTCGGCGCTGCTCGCCTCGCGCCGGTGGGGACTCTCGCATCTCGACGAGCTGGCGACCGAGGCTGCCGTCGCGTCCTCGCTGCCGGTCGAGTCCTGCCGCTCCTACCTCGACGGCCTGGACTACGCGCTCTCGTATCGCCACCTCGCCGGCCTGACCGACTTCTTCCGTCGCCTGACGCACGACGGCCTCGTGCCGGACGGATCGCTCTCCTTCATAACGGCCGCATGATCACCGGGACGATCGACCGCGAGTCGGCCGAGTTCCGCCGCTACCTGGAGCTTTACGAGCGCGCGCCCCTGCTCGAGCTGGGTGCGCTGGCCGACGCGGAGCGCCGCCGGATTCATCCCGATCCGATCGTCACGTACATCATCGACCGCAACATCAACTACACGAACGTCTGCGTCGCGGACTGCCAGTTCTGCGCGTTCTACCGGCGGCCGAGGGATCGCGAGGGCTATGTGCTCTCCTACGAGCAGATCGGCGCGAAGATCGAGGAGTGCAAGGCGATCGGGGGCGTGCAGATCCTGCTGCAGGGCGGGCATAATCCCTACATCCCGTTCGAGTGGTATCTGGAGCTGATGCGTTACATCAAGCGGCACCACCCGATTCACATCCACGGGTTCTCGCCCTCGGAAGTCGTGTTCTTCAGTGAGCGCTTCCGCATCCCCATGCCCGAGGTCGTGCGCCAGCTTCGCGAGGCGGGCCTCGACAGCATTCCGGGCGGAGGCGGTGAGATCCTGGTCGACTCGATTCGGGAACGGGTCGCGCGCAAGAAGGCCCAGACCGGCGAATGGCTGGGCGTGCAGGAGGAGGCGCACCGCCAGGGAATGAAGACGTCGGTCACCATGATGTACGGCCTGGGTGAAACCCCCGCCGACCGGATCGAGCACCTCCTCCGGGTCCGCGAGCTGCAGGCTCGCACGCGCGGCTTCACGGCGTTCATCTGCTGGCCGCTGCAGCCGGAGGGAACGCCGGGGATGTCGCACTACCAGAAGACCGACGCGGTGACCTACCTCCGGACGCTGGCCATCAGCCGGATCGTGCTCGACAACGTGCCCAATCTGCAATCGTCGTGGGTGACCATGGGGCACAAGGTGGGGCAGGTGGCCCTGCGCTTCGGGGCGAACGACTATGGAAGCCTCATGATGGAAGAGAACGTCGTGTCCGCTGCCGGCACCACCTACCGCACGACCCTGTCAGAGATCAACCGCATCATCCGCGATGCGGGCTTCCAGCCGCGCCGCCGCCGCCAGGACTACTCGTACCTCGAAGATCCGGTCGCTGCGTGACCGGCGGCCGATGAGCCGCACCGGGATCGGGTTCGATTCGCACCGTTTTGCACCGGGCCGTCCGCTGATCCTTGCCGGGGTGCGAATCCCGCACCCGGAGGGACTGGCCGGACATTCGGATGCCGATGCCGTGGCGCACGCCGTGACGGACGCTCTTCTCGGGGCGGCCGCCGCCGGAAGCATCGGCGAACACTTTCCCGATGCCGACCCGCGGTGGAAGGATGCGGATTCGATGGAGCTGCTGCGCCGAGTGGTGGCGGTCGTGCGCGAGCGCGGCCTCCGAGTGGTTCACGCCGACGTGACGGTGATCGCGGAGGCGCCGAGGATCGGGCCGGACGCGTCTGCCATGGCCGCGCGGCTAGAGGAAGCCCTGGAGTCGGGCCCCGGGTCCGTGGGCATCAAGGGCAAGACGAACGAAGGGA
>Ga0079218_10000730_pt1 | contig 10554 bp, 10 predicted proteins | sample NCCompost_FD_77181 | JGI IMG/M metagenome (GOLD analysis project Ga0079218, IMG submission 77181) | Agricultural soil microbial communities from Utah to study Nitrogen management - NC Compost | ecosystem: Environmental > Terrestrial > Soil > Agricultural land | place: USA: Utah | collected... | reverse complement strand
TGCGAAACTGGAGGGAAAGTTATTGAAGCGGCTCGTGGCCGCCAACATGCTGACGATCACGGATGCGGGCAGTTTGGCGCTGGGCCTGCTGCAAACTGGACCGCGCACCGAGACTACAACTGCTACCGACGTCCCGCCTTCCCGCAGTCAACCCTACCTGGCAGCGAGTGGCTATGCCGAGCTGATGGGTTCTGTCATTGATGCCGCGCTGCGGGCGACGCCGCAAGCGGCAACTAATCAGCCGCGACAAAATCGCGCACGCGGCCGGGCTGGCTTGGGCTCAAACCAGGCAAACGCGAACCCGACATTGAGTGCAGCCGAACTTGAACAGATGAATGCGCGTCGCCTGCTCAGCGGACTGCAAAGGCTACTACCGCGAGTTGAGGAGATTCTCCCCGGTCGCGCGCAGGCTGTGCGTCAGAAAATTACGGAGCTGGGCGTGAACAATAATCAGCGAGCGAACGTCAACCAGATCTTTAGTAGTCTGGACCAGCAAAACTCCGCAGGTCTATTGGCTTCGGCGGCCGCCGCCCCCCCAGGAATGCAGTCGCGTATTTACCGGCGCGCTGCCCTTAAAGCTCTCGACGAGGGCAATCCCGATCTCGCGCGCCAGATTGCGGCCGACCATCTTGAGGGCAATAACAGAGATACGATCCTCAAAGAGATGGAACTGGTACAGCTGACAAAGAAAGCCGAAGGTGAGGCTATCGATGAAGCGCGCCGGCTAATCGCCAGCTTGCCTAACGATGAGCAACGCGTCGACATGCTGTTGCAACTCGCCGGCAGGACTCACAGCGCGAACCCGAAACTTGCGGTGCAGCTGCTCGAGGAAGCGCGACAAATCACTAACAAGCGTGCCAACAGCTATCAGCAACTCGAGTTGCAATTGCGAGTGGCTGATGCCTTCAAAGATATCGAGCCTGATCGCAGCTTCGAAATCATCGAACCTGGAATCATGCAGCTCAACGAATTGTTAGCCGCGGCCTCAACTCTTAGCGGATTTGAACTAAACGTGTTTCGCGAAGGTGAAATGCCGCTTCAGGGTGGCAACGGCTTGAGCACGATGGTGGCGCGCTATGGTCAGCGACTCGGAGCGCTGGCGACCAAAGATTTCGAGCGCGCCGAGACTCTCGCTAACAGGTTTCAGCTTTCGGAACCACGAATCGTAGCGCGACTCGCCATCGTGCGCGGCTTGCTGGGACTTGAACCCGCTGTGAATGTGGGCGGGCGGCGCTTTCGTCAGGGAGCTTTTACGCGACGCGCTCAGTAAACGCGGATACTATAACCGCCCGAGCTGGTCGATGCGCATGCGCAGAGATCGCACGTAACCTTCTCTGATTTCTTCGTCGTAGTTTGCTGCCCGAAAGGCGTCGCGCAGCTGCTCATCTGTGAGCTGACTGAGCAGCGTGCCGATCCAGCGCGCATGTTCGACCGGAATCCCGCGCATCGACTTTTCCTTTTTCACCTCACCCCTGTAATACGGAGGATAGAGAACGCTGAGGTGGCCCAACCTGGATGGTCGCGTGTCGTAATCAAACTCAACTGCGCCGTCTTCAATTCCCAACACAAACCGGGTGGAAAGAAAGTCGTTGAGATTATTTTTGGTCCGCTTACCGCCTAAGCCGCCCGCGCGACCCAGGGTGGCGCCGAGATCTGTGACGTAATAGAGCGCTTCCTTGGTGCTGGAACGTTTGTCGTAAAGAATTCGATTGTTAGCTGCGCGGGCGTCAAAATTGTTAAGAAGAATCATCAGGATTTTCAGCCCGCTGAGATGCTTCGTATCTTTGAATGGATTTTTATCCCAGTCCCAGGTGTCGTCTCGCTTAATATGCGAGCGCCGGGGTTCAAACCGCGCGCCTACCAGGAAATTTCCCGGCGCAACGTGTTCGTCTCCTCGAGAAAGGTGTTTCGGGAGTTTTCTAATTTTAACGTTCTCGAAGTAGTAGGCTTCTTCGGCAAAATATCCCACCGCCCACACAAGGCGTGTTGCTGCCGTTTCGGATTGTGCTTCTTCGCCAAGCTTGACGCTCCAAAGCACTCCGCGCCCGTCTCTAACGTCCAGTTTTGGTGATTCGCCTTCCTTGTCTTCCTTGATGAACGTGAAGGGAGGCACAGGCGCAAGTGCTCGCGACCCTGGCCCATCGAGCAGGTTTCTCGATTGAATCTTGCCTGGGTCGTTCCATAAGACTCGATGGGAAAATATTGTCCCGCCCCCCTGCTCGGATTTCGTCTTCCCTTTTTGGGCTTGGACCGATTGCGGCTGGAGCAGTGCTAATACCAGGACCACATAAGCAACCAGAGCCAGGCGAGATGTTGCGGCTTGGCCCAAAGCTTGAAACTTCATCTCAAGAAACCTCCTCTCGGCGATTTGGGAGTGGGACGTAGAAAGGAACGGGATCACTCTATGCGCAAGTCGTGCCACTGGTGGGCCAGCCGGGTTGAATCGACGAGTTCTGCGGTGTGCGGATTTCTGGGAGTAATCCGCATTTCAGACTTCCCATCCGTACTATCACCGAACATTGAAACGCGGAAATGAGTACATCTTGACCACTTTGTGAAGGGGCTTTGATTGAATGATTCTCAAACATAAGGTTGACCTAACGCCGCTACTGTTGGCGTATACAACCGCTGTTGGCACCAAACAAAGCAAACTGATTGAGGTCTGTAAATGGCACCGTGCTTGCCAGTTTTGTGGGCGTGAACACCAAAATTAACTTTATAGTAAAAGCTGCTACGCTTCTTTTGGTCTTTTCGCTTTCGGCGTTGGCCTTCGGTCAATCCACGCAGACAGAACCTCCAAAGACGGTTGCGACTGCGATTAAACCTGCGAATAAACAAGAGAAGTTGCTGCTTAGGAATTATGAGAAGGCCGTCAAGCAGTATGTTGCACTGCGCGAAAGTGTCAGGAAAAAACTTCCACCATTGTCCAAGGATTCTACACCGGAGCAAATCAGCGTCTATCAAAAACAGTTTGTAGACGGGGTGCGGGCGCACCGCGCTTATGCGAAACAGGGCTACATGTTTACGCAGCCTCTTGCTAATTATATCCGCGAGCTCATCAGGAAAGAGTTCAAGGGCACTGACCGGGTGCAGGTGCGCGAAGCAATTCTTGAAGCCGATACGGCCGGCGTGCCGCTTAAGGTGAATTATCCTTATCCGGAGACGAAAGAGTTATCGCAGGTTCCGCCGACTCTTCTCTTAACGCTTCCGCAACTACCCAAGGAAGTGAAGTACCGTTTTGTGCAGCGCAATCTTTTGCTGGTTGATACGGACAACGGTTTGATCATCGATTACATGACTAACGCCTTGCCTTAGTCCCAGCATTCACCGGAGGAGCGGGATGAAACGCATTCATATTTACCTTCTAACCTTATTGGTATTGCTGGTCGGCAGTGTTCACGCCAACCTTTGGGCGCAGACCGCAGCAGTTGCGACTCAAAGCCAGGTTAAGTCGGCCGCTGCTGGGAATTCCCTGTTAAGGGTCAGCTTGCCGTTGAAGGACAATTCCGTCCGCTTTGGAATGATCGGCGACACGGGGACCGGCACACAGAAACAACATCAGTTGGCTGAAGTGATGCTTGAGTATCGCAAGGCTTTTCCCTACGAATTCGTCGTGATGATGGGCGACAACATGTATGGCGGTGAAAGTGCGAAAGACTATAAGTCGAAGTTCGAAGATGTCTATCGCCCGCTGCTCGATATGAAGGTGAAATTTTATGCGTCACTTGGAAATCACGATGAGCCTGCCCAGCGGTTTTATGAGCATTTCAATATGAACGGCAAAGAGTATTACCGCTTCACGAAGGGTAATGCGGCTTTCTATGCGCTGAACAGCAATTACCTCGATAAGAAACAGTTGCAATGGTTGGAAAGCGAGTTAGCAAAAGACACTTCTGAATGGAAGGTTTGCTTTTTCCATCATCCGCCCTACTCATCAGGGGGCAAGCACGGTTCCGATAAGCAATTGCGTGAGGTTGTGGAACCGATCTTCGTGAAATACGGAGTCAACCTGGTGTTGACCGGCCATGATCATTTCTACGAGCGCGTGAAGCCGCAGAAGGGCATTTATTACTTTGTCATTGGCGCGGGTGGAAAACTGCGTTCGGGAGATGTGAAAGACAATTCCGTGCTGACAGATAAGGCTTTCGATCGCGACATGTCATTCACAGTCGGTGAGATTGTGGGCGATCAATTTTATTTCCAGACAGTCTCGCGCACCGGCGAAACCGTTGATTCGGGAGTTTTACCTAACCAGCGAAAAAAACCCTAGTACGAAGTTTCGAGTTTCCAGTTTCGAGTTTCGCGTGCGCAGTGGAAACGTACTAACTCCACCAAGGTGCTGCGTTGCAAATCCACTTCTCGAAACGCCGAACTCGAAACTCGAAACTTTTAGTGGAGCATTTTCCGCTTAGTAATCCCACCATCAGCGTCAGAAAGAGGATTGATGACGATAAACGAGTGGGGGTCAATTTCTCTAACGACATTCCTTACGCGACCAATCTCTAGACGAGTAACCACGCAGAACAGAATGTCCTGTTCGACACCGGTCTTCCCACCGCGCCCTTTGTAAACCGTAACACCTCGCTTCATGCGCCGCACAATCGCTTCCCTGATCGTATCGCTGTTTTCCGAAATGATTGTTATCGCGGTGTACTCCTCAATACCGTGGAGAATAAAGTCTATTGTCTTCGAAGCAGCAAAGTAGGTGAGCACCGAATAAAGAGCGATCTCAATGCCCAGAAAAAACGCCGCCGCTGAAAAGATCACAATGTTCAGCAGCAGGATTACATCCCCCACCCGCAGCAGATTGCTGCTCTTACTCACCAGGAGCGCCGCGATCTCGGTCCCATCCAACACTGCGCCGCCCCGAATTGCCAGACCAATGCCGGCGCCAATAAAGAAGCCGCCAAAGACTGCGGTTAGTACTTTGTCCGAAGTGACCTCGGGATAGTGCACAAACGCGAGACAAAGTGATAAACCGGCGATTGCCAGTGCGCTACGCAGCGCGAACTTCCAGCTGATCTGCCGAAGTCCAATAGCGATGAACGGCAGGTTAATGATTAGGATCAAGATCGCGAGCGGAAACCCGAGCACGCTCGACAGCAGCATTGAGATTCCGGTTACTCCACCGTCGATGAAGTGACTGGACAAAAGAAATCCCTTCAGGCCCAATCCTGCCGAGAGGATGCCGATCACGATTAGCGTGGCGTTAAGGAGTTCCTTCAGAAATTTCTTCATGTACGAAAGGATACGGGGAAACGGGGTAAGGGGGGAAGAAAACATTTTCCCTATATCATTTTCCATTTTTTCATTTGTCATCGGTGGAAACAGGTAAGCGGCAGCGTGAGGCCAAGTTTGCCTGTATGTGAATCGCCTTTGGCCAAAAGCAGTCCTAATGACAAATGAAAATGGAAAATGATCTGTTGTTCCCGCGTGACCAGCGTTCCTTCGTTCCCCTGTTGCCCCGTTCCCCTGTACTATTGCTCATCCCCAAAGTTAAAACTCAGGCCCGTTCAGGAGGATGAGGATAATGTTGAAGCGCGCGCTCACGACTCGTTTCGCGATCATTTCCGTGATGTTTACAGTCTGCACGATGGCAATGTTTGTATCCTGCACAAACGATCCCGGAACCGCAGTTTCACCACCCGCAGAGCCGGTTCGATTTGTCGCAGACGCCGAAAAGCGTTTACTGGAACTGAACCTCAAGTACAGTCGCGCCGATTGGGTAAAAAGCACCAATATCACTGAAGACACCGAGCTGCTCTCCGCTGAAGCAAACAAAGCCGTGATTGAAGCGACGACTGAACTTGCTAAGGAAGCGCGGCGCTTTGAAGGCCAAAATCTAACCCCGGAGCTACAGCGCAAGTTGAAACTTCTAAAACTCGCGCTCGTGTTGCCTGCTCCGGACAATCCTGCTGAACGTGATGAAATCACAAAGCTCGCGGCATCTCTCGAAGGGGACTATGGCAAAGGTAAATATTGCCCTGAGGGTGATAAGGGGAAATGCCTCAGTCTCGGCGAGATGGAAGAAATTCTCGCGAACAATCGCGACCCCGAAGAGCTGAAGCGAATCTGGCTCGGTTGGCATCAGGTATCTCCGCCTTATCGAAAGAACTATGAACGTTTTGTGGAGCTGAGTAATAAAGGCGCTAAAGAGATGGGTTTCAAAGACACGGGAGCTATGTGGCGTGAAAAATACGACATGGAGCCCGACGCTTTCGCGGCCGAGATGGAAAGATTATGGCTACAGGTGAAGCCGCTCTACGATTCGCTCTACACCTACACCCGCCGGAAGCTCTCAGAAAAATACGGGAAGGAAGTGGTACCGCCGGATGGTCCGATACCGGCACATCTTTTGGGAAACATGTGGGCGCAAACCTGGGGCAATGTTTATCCAATCATCGCGCCACAAGGTGGTGGCGATCGGGGCTACGATCTGACGGCCACGCTGAAGGCCCGCAATACCGATGCGAAGCAAATGGTCCGTTACGGTGAATCATTTTTCACCTCGCTGGGCTTTGAGCCACTCCCCGGAACCTTCTGGGAACGTTCGCTATTTACTAAACCTCAAGACCGTGAGGTCATCTGTCATGCAAGCGCCTGGGACGTCGACTACGAAAAAGATGTGCGCTTAAAGATGTGCATCAAGATCGACGAGGAAGATTTTTCGGTGATCCATCACGAGTTGGGGCACAACTATTACCAGATGGCCTACGCGGGCCAGCCGTTTCTCTACCGCGACAGCGCGAATGACGCCTTTCACGAAGCGATCGGCGACACGGTTGCGCTCTCAGTCACTCCCCCCTATCTCAAACAAATCGGTTTGATAGACAAGGTGCCCGATCAAAACTCTGACATTGGCTTCCTCTTGAATCGCGCTCTCGACAAGGTGGCGTTTCTGCCGTTTGGGTATCTGGTCGACCAATGGCGCTGGAAGGTTTTCTCGGGAGAAGTTGGCTCGGGCGATTACAACAAAGCGTGGTGGGAACTACGAACCAAGTATCAGGGTGTGGCGCCGCCGGCACCTCGCTCGGAACAGGATTTTGACGCGGGGGCGAAGTATCACGTCCCGGCCAATGTTCCCTACTCGCGTTACTTCCTGGCCGCGATTCTGCAGTTTCAGTTTCATCGGGCGCTGTGTCGCGAGGCCGGTTTCAACGGGCCGCTCTACCAGTGTTCGATTTATGGCAACAAACAGGCGGGCCAGAAGCTCAGTCAGATGTTGGCGCTGGGCTTGAGTAAGCCTTGGCCGGAAGCACTGAAGACGATGACGGGCGAAGACAAGATGGATGCGATGGCGATTATTGACTATTTCGCGCCACTCAAGCAGTGGTTGGACGCTGAGAACCAGAAAGCAGCGAGTGGGCTTCAGCAGTAGATGTGTGGTGGAGTGAAGTCGGGCTCGGCTCCGAAAACGGCTTTGCCCTCGAAGGTACGCGGTAAGTCTCTGCCCTACCGCTTAAATCCTAACAATAACTAAGCCGCGGGCTTAGTCCCGCGGCTCATAAGTTTGCGCGAAACGGCTAGTCGGAGACTCACCGCTAACCACCTGCGGCCAAGCTGCACTAAAGAGCGATCGCGTGATGCATCAGAGCAATGCCGCGAGACTACCGCCGTTCACTGCTCAGCTGATTCCACTAACTCGGCCGCGAGGAAGTGAGCAACCACTTCGGTAGGCCAGCGCGCATGGTGGCGCCCTTCACGGATGGTGGCCAGCATAACCTGCACATAATCCTGCGTCGTTAGCCTGGGAGACAGCCTGCCTACTGCATTACCATTTCCTTCCTGCCGGGCTGGGACAGGCTGACAAAGTTTCAATGCGTGCTTCTGTGTGAGTTCATTGGGGCGTCGGAGGTCATGTTTGATAACAATTGCCGGTGCTGACATGTTTAGCTCCTCCATCGCTGCTATTTCGCTCAGCCATCCTTCAAACGACTGGTCGAGTGTTTTCCGCGTCACGTCGAAGACGTCACGATCGAAACGCGGCGCGGTAACGACATACAGCCGCCGCTGCTTTACCTGCAGAAACTCTTTCACGATAAATATAAAGCACGACTAATCCCGGCTGTTTTCCAGCAACGGGGCTGTGAAAGAGGCGAAATAGCGTAACTATCGTGAAGGCGCCGAAACGTTGACGTCGATCTTCTTGTCGCCGCTGAAGATCCGGCCTCCAAAAACAAACAAAGCCGCCACCACGATGATCACGAAAATCACGAGGATTGCGACTACACCTGTGCTGCCGCTACCATTGTCACCCATTGTTTCTATCCTCCATTTGGATTTACCCGGCCGTAGTTTCACCGCCGAGTAGCGTTAGTACTTCACCCGTTACGTAACTTGAATCCACTTCTGAAGCGAAATAGACAAAGGCGGGGGCAATCTCTTCCGGTTGAGCGGGCCGCTTCATGGGCGTATCCGCGCCAAACTCGGCAACATCCTGCGCTTTCTGGTCGGATGGATTAAGTGGCGTCCAAACCGGACCCGGCGCAACGCAGTTCACCCGAATGCCTTTCTCCACGAGATTCTGTGCCAGCGACTTGGTGAACGCGTGAATCGCACCCTTAGTCGCGGAATAGTCCAGCAGTCCTTTACTGCCCTCCAGACCGGTGATCGATCCCGTGTTGACGATAGCGCTTCCCTTTTGCAGGTGGGGCAGGGCCGCTTTGGTCACGCGGAAATAGGCGTAGATGTTGGTCTTGAAGGTGCGATCAAGTTGCTCGTCTGACAGGTCGTCTAACGACTCCCGGTGTTGCTGAAAGGCCGCGTTATTAACAAGGATGTCGAGTTTTCCGAACTCTCGGACGGTCTGCTTCACCACGTCCCGGCAAAAGCTCGGCTCGCGAAGATCACCGCGAAGCGGCAGTGCTCTACGGCCCTCGGCTTCAATCGCCGCCCGGGTCTCCTCGGCATCGCCGGCCTCCTGGCGCAAATGCGTGAAGGCTACGTCCGCGCCTTCGCGCGCAAAAAGGACTGCCACAGCCCGCCCGATGCCGGAATCGCCGCCAGTAATTAAAGCGACCTTATGATCTAACTTGCCGGAGCCTTTGTAGAGCGGCGCCTGGTACCGCGGCCTGGGGTCAAGTTTCGACTCGATACCTGGTTTGCGCTGGTGCTGTGCCGGCATCGGCGACTTAGGCTCCTTCAATTGCCCAACCCCTTTTTTGTTTGCTGCCCGCCTAGCCGCAGTTTGTCGCGGAGCGCCGGCTTTCTTCGCGCCGGCAGTCTGTGAGCGTGTCTGCGGTGCGCCGTTGTTTTTTTCTGAAGTTGCTTTTCGTTTACTCGCCATGTTGGAAGCTCTTATCGTTTCTTTGAGCCGGTCTTCTTTGAGCTGCTCTTCTTGGCGGCCTTCTTTCCGCCTTTCTTGCCGCCCTTTCTGGATGCGCTCTTGTTCCCTTTCTTGCCGCGACCGCTGCCGCTCTTTTTGCCGCCGCCCGATTCTTTATTCACGGTGGCCCAGGCGCGTTTCCCTGCTTCTTTCGAAGAGACTCCGCGCTCTTCGTAACTTTCCTCTATGTGTTCGGCTTGGCGCTTCTGCTTATCCGTATACGCGCCCTTGTCTCCCCTCGGCATCTTTCCTTCCCCTCCGGTCCTGGTTTTTCTAGCTCCGCAAACCTCCTACTCTGCAAACACTCTGCCAACATTGAGCGCGGGACTGGCCTGGAGTCTCTTGTTGGGCGCCCGGAAAAGCCGGTTCGCTCTTAGAGAGCCTTTGCCGAAAGGCTTTGCGAAAGCGTTGGCGTGGGTTCGTCAAAATGAACCCGGCACCGCGATTGCGATTGCAATTCTTGCAGCAATCATTAATGCACTTACTGGTCTGTAACTAAACAACAGCAGGCTGGTGATGTATAGGAAGCCTACACAATGAAAGGAGACTGAGTGGCTAACTCAACTGGCAAAAAATCAACTGGAAAGAAATCTTCTGCTCGCGAGCTAATCGATACGGGAACTGACAAACGCTTTGTGCGGCGCGACGACAAGGGGCAGTTTAAGGAGTCCGACGATGTAGGACGTTCCCTTGCGCAGGACCGCCGGCAATCTGCGAAAACAACAGTGCCGGCCGGGCAAGGTGATCGTGGCGATCAAGAGTAAAGTGGGGATTAATCAGAGCTGCCGGGCGCGATCAGGGGGAGCCAAATCTCCTGTTCGTTTCTTTCGAAAGTGATCGTTAAGTTGTCGGGCCTGGCAGATAAGACAGACGGGCGTCGTTTCTTCAGACTCTTTGTTGAAAATCTGAGCGTTGCAGAAAACACAGGTTTTGGAGATTCTGGGGCGCCCGCTCTTTTTTGAAAGCTTCATCGAGACTAAATAATTCCCTTCGCTCGTTTACCCATTGTTCCGAATGAATCCGCCGCGCGGTTACAGCAGGCCTAACAACTTTCGTGCCCCACGCCCCAACACTCGCATGACAAGAACTGAAAGGATTCACCGGAGCGGAATCAGCCGCCTGGGTTCACCCAAGAGCGGCTTCCGCTACAAGCACAGCGATGGCCGCAAGATAGGCGCCGCTGATCTGAAACGCATCCAGGAACTCGCAATTCCTCCTGCCTGGACTGA